>Ga0194039_1001483_pt1 | contig 12554 bp, 10 predicted proteins | sample JunL228m_MetaG_FD_148679 | JGI IMG/M metagenome (GOLD analysis project Ga0194039, IMG submission 148679) | Anoxic zone freshwater microbial communities from boreal shield lake in IISD Experimental Lakes Area, Ontario, Canada - Jun2016-L227-8m | ecosystem: Environmental > Aquatic > Freshwater >...
ATCTTTGGGCGGCGGGTAGATGGTCCAGACCGTATCCCCTCGAACCGTTCTGGACTGGATACGTTCGTGGGCATCAGGGGACCTCTGGAGCTTGCCGAGGTACGTGCCACAGGACCCGGCGTACTTGAGCAGTTTCCTGGCATCATCCTCCATCCGCCCCTCGAACAGTTTTTTCTCAACTTTTCTCGACGTCCCTTCAAAAGGCTTACCGGCGTTCAGTTCAGGATCTGAATTGTAACCATCGAAAAGAGACTGGTCTATGATTTCCAGGAGTCTATTCTCCGGAGAAGCGCGGAACAGGGCCGTGGCGATGTCCGGGTGATGAAAGTGGATAATGCCAAACCTCGGGCTGCGCAGGTCATCCGGTATCTGCCAGTGCTGAAGGAAGTGGATGAAGTGTGGCAGCTCACTCTTCAAACGCAGCCAAAATGCATCCCTCTGAGCTGGTGTTTCGGTTGGCATAGGCATCGGACAGCAGCGGGCTTTCAGGATAATCATCTTGTCAGCTATGTCCGAGTCAAGGTTGGGAAGCACTAGTAACCGTTGGGGCTCGTCGTTGAGGCTGATACTGAGTCGCCAGATCGGGGTTAAGGTCAGAGCCTCTTTGTTTTTCCCGTGGCAGTGCTGATCCCGGTTGACGCTGATGCTCTTGATACTGGCCGCAAACTCCCGACGGGCCTCCATGGAAATGTGCTCTGCATCGTCTTCAATCATGAGGTGCTCGGCACGGAAGAGATCCCCATTGAAAGTCGTCCCTCCCGTCATGTAAAGGTATGGTTTGGCACTGCGTCCACCCAAGATTTCCGTGATGAGGCCCTGGCTCAATGATTTGGCTGAGTTCACCGGGCCAGCCATCACGAGCGCTTGACCTGGTGAACCGGTGCTCGAATAGACGGCGTCAATCGCCATTTTCAGCCAGCCATAGAGGTAATCCAGCTGCCGATATTCCTGATCACAAAACATGCCTTCGAAAATCGTGTGCAGCGTTGGCCAGTCACCAGAGGCAGGCTGGATTAATCGCGGGGATTCTGTCACCAGCACGGAATTGTTGTTAATGGAGTACGGCCCCGCTCGATACCCGGCAAGTGCGCCGGCGTATGCCACGTTCTGCTGGGATTGGATGTCCAGCAGGCAGCGATCACATTCGGATACATCGTCACTTTTCTGGTCCCCGTAGCCGTTGGTCCTAATCGTAATTTTGGCGGATGTTTCGTTGATCTTAATCCACTTCCCTCTGGCGTCCTCAACCCAGTACGACGGACCCTGCTGGCTGTAGTACACCGGTGGCAACGGTAGGGCCTGGATAATGTTGGTGCTGCTCATTGGTCACCTGCTTTCGCGAGATAAACCAGTTTCTGGCGTTTCTCAGCCCGTAGAGGACCCGGAAGGCGCACTGGTTGAGAAGGCGTAAACAGCTTCGGGTCACATTGGAGCGCTGGGAGAACGAGCTTCAACTCATCCACCTGAATGTCATCTGCAGGATAGCGAAACCAGCCGTGCAGTGATTTTCCAGCGGTATCCACAACGGCAACCAGGTCCAGCCCCACCTTGTCCCGCAGCCACTTGAACACCGCACCGACCTGATCCTTGGAGAGCGTATCAGATTCAACGACCAGAAAACGCCGCGCCAGGATTTGCTCATTGGACCGAGAAATGGAGCAGTTTTTGAAGGTGGCCGGACAGATGAATGGGCCCAGCACCTTGGATTCCGTCAACCACTGCGCAGCCGTCTTGAAGTGTTTGATGTGCTCTGGTTTTCCTGAGTCAAATTTATCCCCTATCCAGATCACGTCGTCTGGCTTGAATTTCCGGAGTAACAGCCGCCAATGGTCTGCTTCATCACCTGCCAACTGAACCGGTGAATCAGCAATTATCTGGTCATAGGTCCATTGGTGGTTGATGAGGAGCTGGGGCAGTGACATGGCTGCTCTCTTGCGGTAACGCTGTTGTTCCTCTCGCTTTTTTATCTGCGCCTTTTCCTCGGAGGTCAGTTTTCGAGGCTTTCCATCACTCTCCTTCGACCCCTTGAGCATTGCCGCCCGGAGCCTTTTGTTCGCTTCCTCGATGACTGATGCACAACTGGAATGGAGGCAATGGACAGTGGGAATGCTATCGAGATAAACGATGCAATCTTTTGTTGCGTCCTGACTGGTATGGCGATCTTTACCCGGACAATCGCAGTAACCCCGAATCGGCGAATCCCAGATGATTTCTCCGAGTTGATTTTCGGCGATTTCCGTGGCTGATAACGGGGCAGTGGTCTTCGTACTGCCGGCCGGCTTCTTACTTGTATTTTTCATATATTTATGTTTTCTAATGTGACCGGCAGCTTCCACCCGCTATCAAAAACAGGCGGAAGTTGCAGGTCGCGTTTACTTTGTTTCCGTCACTCTAGCTCCGTTTTGAGGGAGCTTCCACGCGTACATCAAGGCCAACTGATGTACTCTTTATTCCATTGTCCAACATCCGGGCTTTTGGTTTTTGCCCCCGTATTCAGACAATTCAATGTTGGACAGGAACCCGGACCTAGCTGGACGATTCAGCCGACCAAACACTGTGGCCTTTTCTACAGTATCCCAGGTTTGTTCGACATGTTCAAAGCGTACATCACACCCGGCTGAAGTACTCTCCAGTGAATGCGAGGTCTGTTCGTTTTAGCCTTCATTTGACGTTTGGCGGGAATCCAATAGTGAGCCATGTGAATAACAACACCTTATGTCAACGAGTACTTCAAGGGCGGCTGATGTACTCCCTTTTCCCAAAACCCTGTGGCGAGGAGAGATATGGAGCTTAATGGTCGATGCCTGCGGCCTTGCTCGCAGCATTGTAAGCCCGCTCCGCCTTGGAAACCTGCGAGCGTTCAGAGTCGTTAAGCTGTTTGTGGAGGTAATATCGCCGGTCCATCAATTCAATTGGTAAGAACGAAATTGGCTTTCGTCGCACCCCCTTGCCTGGTTTTGGCTTTTCGATACCGTGCTGCCTACGAAGGCGGGCCACTTCGTCCATGAATTGTCGCATCAAAGCTACGTCGTGGGCTTTGAGATTGATCTCCCGGGCTGGTATCTCGACCCAGCCAGCCTTGCGATTGTGTGGTGGCTGCCAAATGCTTGAGGTGGTATCGGTTGGATAGAGCGATGTAAGATATTCGCGTTGCTCTTGGCTGCACAGGATCCACGGTAGGCCAAAGGCCCAAGTGTAACGGTTCGTAATGCGTGCCATTAGTTCGTAATTAAATGCGCTCCGTTGGTGATATTGGATGAAGATCTGAAATGCATCGGGGTCGTCGGGGTTGCCCTTACCGCCAAAAATCTTGTGCCAGTCCGTTTCGTTGGCATGTCTCCACCACCACAGACCCTGCTCCAGGACCTCCACCGGAATGATTGAATCAGTTTGCTCGAAAAACTTTTCGGCGAAGCCTTGAGGTGTTTTATCAAATGTCTGTGCGCCTTCGGCTTTCCCCTGCGCAGTAAGCCAAACAGCAAATTTCTCTGCCAGCGTCTTGAGCTTTGGTTTCGGCATATTCTTGAAACGATGAATCTGCACGAAATGGGACGGCGGGACAAACCAAAAACCGGAATGCTCGGCCACTGCCCAAGGTGCCCTTTGCTGGACCGCTGGCGGGCAGATGACCTTTAAAACGCACAGGAGGGCTTTTACAGCGTTTGGATCACCTGGGTCTCAGGGCTTTCCCCTCGTGCCAAGATCCCTCGTCCTTGGTCACCCAGGGCGCTCGGAGCCCGTATTGTTTGCGCCTCGAAGTCTCGGTGGATAATCCGTCCTGGGCAAAAAAAAGGCACCGAGCTATGAAGCCCGGTGCCGTGGTTGCTGGTTGATCAATTCAACGCCAGTTTTGTATCAGTTACGGCTCACCCCCTTGTTAGGATTTACAGAAATTGCGAACTCACCAGCTTCGGCCCGCTGGACAAAATCCGCGATGGCTTCCTCAGAAATATAGAGGCGGCCATAGATATTGGTGGTGTGCAGGACCCCCCGCTTGCGCCATCGCCAGCCGGTGGTGGCAGTCACACCTAGCTCGTCCAGCCACCGTTTAAAGCTGACAAGCTTACGTTTTGAAACATTATTTTCCATCTACAATAGCAGACGCATTTCACGGCCTGATGTTAGCAACATCCACTGCATTTGTTCCCCATTTGTCAGCTACCTTAAGTGGGGAAAACCAGTTGACTCCGCAATGTCCTGGGGACTGAACTTGTGCAGACCGAGCAGCTGGCAATTGTCGCGATCAGCTTTTTGCGGTTATGAGATTGTTGTGGGCGGAGCCGTTCGACGTGCCCGTGCTGGTGACCCTTTGGCTATGGCTTCCATGGCTCTCTTCATCTGCTCGAAGATTGCAGCTCGGATACGGGACTCTTTATACTTGACTTGTGGACCTTTCGCTTTGTAAAGTCCGACTGACCGTAGGCATTTCACCTTCTCTGGATGGCCCCCGGTCCGTTCGAGAATAAGCTCGCGGCACAGGGGAAACCATTGGTCCACGGTCTGCTCGGAAAACTCAGGGAGGATCTCGCATTTGAGCATGAAGGCGGATAAGTTGAGTCGCGACGGACACCCTGACGCAATTATCTGATGGTGGTATTGTCGCTGCTTAAGGGCCATCTGGCGCACCGCGTTTATGAGCGAGACAGTTCGTACAGCCATTGAGCGCGCAGGGCTGGATCTTTTATACAATTTCTCGGGATCGAAGGAGTCCGGATTCTGCCCCAATTGGATCGCTTGGAGAAACCGCTTGGTCAGCGACACGATTGGCGCAGACAGACCCATCATCACCGGCCACACATCATCGACTTGAGCCAGAGGTATTACAATCGACGGGTTCACCCTACCCATGTGGTTTAGGGTGATCGTTGCCTTGCGGGCCAAATAGTGGAGCGTGGCAATAGCGACTTTATCGCCGGCAATCGACCTCGCTCGGAGCCCGGCAAGGTCCTCGTCAATTTGGTTCCGGATTTTATTAATTTCTAAAAACTGCTTGGCACTCCACTCTTCCAAATTGCTTGGTGGTCTGGCGCTGATAAAATCCACGATTGATGTCCCGAACGGAGCGTCTGCCGCCGCTTTGCTAGGCTGATCAACTGTTTTGGCCACCTGGACCGTTACGTCTTGGCTGCTCATGGCTGCCAGTGTATAGCAGGCGTTTGTGTGCTTCAAGATGGCAACTGGCTCGGATTCCTGAGCGCTTGATTGCCCGCATCCGCTGTAGCCTCTGGGTCGAAATCAAGCTTCTGCGCCTGGCGTTTGGCGTGTTCATTTGAGAGGTGGCCGTAAACCTTCCCGATCAAGATTCCCCCGTCCTGATGCCCAACCCACCGTGCAATCGTCATAAAATCGATACCCGACATGACGCACATTGAGATGAAAAAGTGGCGGCAATCGTGGAAGCCGATGGTGGGTATGTTAGCCGCTTTGCGGGCCAAAAGTAAGCTTTCGCGGAAGGTCCTCGCCGGCCGATCTTCCTTTCCACGTCGGGGCGAGGGAAAGAGCCAGGTTGAATCCGGCGGCCGGCGTGAATGCATGTCTTTTAGGTGTTTCTCCAGTTCGGGGTTGAAGTCGACCACGCGCCATCGCCGGTTCTTGACTTCACCATCCGAGCCAATAGTAAGCTGTCCGTTGTTCCAGTCCAGGTCCAACCAGCGAAGCCGAAGAGCCTCACTCATCCTGGCACCGGAAAAGCACAACAGCTTGAGATAATCAGAAAACTCCTGCCCATTCAGGAGAGCTTGACCTTTTTCGCCTTCGTTGGCTAATCCCCCGCTGGCGAAGATGGGCTTCAGACAGACGGAGAAGAGATTATCCATGTCTTCACGAGGGAACAGGTGGCGCTTGCGCGGCTTGGATTTGAGTGGGCGCAGGTTTTCGGTTGGCAGATGAAGAATCCATTTTTCGTCAATGGCTCGATTCATGACGTTACGCAGAATGGTCACTTCCAGGTTGACCGTCCGCGCTGACATGCCTGTTTTTTGACGTGCGGCGATAAACTGGTCGATGTGGGTTCGTTTGATCTTGTCCAGCCGTATCTGCCCAAGGTGAGTCTTCCACTGGTTAATCGCGTATTGCTCGGTCTCCAGAGTGGAGGCTCGCTTGGCGTCCTTGGCTTGTTTGTAGAACTCAATGTAGGCATCGGCGAAGTCGGAGAATTTGGGTGTCTGTTTGAGAATTAGCAGCTTGCCCGTGCGGCGCTCCACTCGCAGTTCCTCAATTTTCTGTCTGGCCTGGGCTGAGGTGGTGGCTCCCTCCAAAGGGACGCGGCGAACTTGCTTTTGGCCGGTGTGCTCATCCTCCAGGGTCATCTGGGCGTAATATCGCCCGTTGCGCACCCACAAACTTCGAATTGGACGCTTGCGCTCATCATATACTCTCTGATAATGTGCTTCGCGTTGACCGCGAATGTGAACAATCGAACTGTCCGGCAGAGCAACTTGAGGGTTGCTTTGGCTTGCGTTACGTTGCATGGCCTAACTCTAGCACAAAAACTAGCACTGGGTCAAGTTCAGACAGGATCGATTTTCATAAATGGTTGATTTTATTGGTTGCCCGCGTGGCGGAATTGGCAGACGCGCTAGATTCAGGTTCTAGTCCTTAACCGGATACAGGTTCAAGTCCTGTCGCGGGCACCACTCTTTTCGGTCGTTTTTTGCAACGGTCTTGTTTTGCTGGCAAGTTTCTGACAGACTCTTTGGCATGGAGACAAAAGAGTCTGCGAAGCAGGACAGCAGCGGCGCGCTGGCGGGACTGCTCTTTCTCCGGGTTGTCGGACGTTTCTTTCGGCGTTGGTGAAGGCAGTGGCGCTCTGGCCATGAGGCTGCCGCTCCTCAACGTTGCTCTGCTTTACGTTTCCGGGTTGCCTGCGATGGCGGGCGTGTCATACTCGCGCGAATACCGTGAATCATTCACTCATGAAACAAGCCTCTCTCCGCCGGCCCACAAGTGTCTTGCTCGCCCTGCTGTTCGTGGTCTTGACATCGAGCGTTCGATGGGCACAAGCGACGACGATCTCGATGACTAACAGTGCTATTCTCTACTCCCCGTTCAACTGGGGCGTGACCGCCGAAAGCGCCAAGACCATAAATGCCGGGGCGTATTTCAAGGTCATCTTCAGCGGGGCGTCCTGCCAGTTGACCACCGATACGAGATCCAACACTGCGCCCTACTCGCAGTTCTGGGCGCGCCTCGATGGCGGCGCGTTCACGCAATACACTTTGTCCGCCACAAACCCCACGTTCGTCCTCGCCCAAGGACTGGTCAATCGCAAGCATTTCCTCGAAGTCGTCGTCAAGTCCACCAGTGAAACCATCGACCGTTGGACGAAGCAGCGGACGGCCGTTGTGTTCACCAGCCTGGTGCTGGACACGGGCGTCACGGTGACGGCGCCCGCGCGCAAACCGTTCAACATCCTCATCTTCGGCGACAGCATCACCGAAGGCGTGCGCGTAAACGGTTATTCGGGGATCACCTACGACACGGATCGAAACGACGCGCTGCAAACGTACTCGTGGCTCCTTTCGCAAGAGTTGCCGGCAGAAGTCGGCGTGGTGGGTTTCGGCGCCACCGGCATCAACGTCTCGGGATCCGGCAACGTTCCGGCCTTGGGAATCTCTCACGCCTATCTGTGGGCCGCCCGGGCCAGGTCTTACACGGATCCCGAACCGGACCTCATCGTTTATAACGAGGGGACCAACGATGGGAGCAGCATCACCACCGGCCTGCTGGCCGTGGTCCGCGCGCTCCTCAATGCCGCGCCCAACGCCAGGCAATTACTGCTGCTGCCCTTCAACGGAGCGCACGCGTCGGAACTGAAGACGGTCGTGGCCAACGCCGCCAGCAGCCGGGTCAGCTACGGGGACACCAAAGGTTTCTTCACCGCCTCCGACGCGTCCGACTCGTTACACCCTTACGGTTATTCGCACATCGGTTTCATTGCGCCGAAAATGGCCAGCCTCATCACGCCTCTGCTCCAACTCGCCCCCAAGGGTCTGAGTGCCACTGCCAGCAATAGCGTCGTCACCCTGAGTTGGAGCGCCTTGATCGGGGCCACAAACTACTATATCAAACGCTCGACCGTCAGAGGCGGGCCTTACGAGACGATCGCCACGAATACGCTGACCAAGTACTCGGACACCACCGTCCTCAACGGCGTCTCCTACTACTATGTGGTGTCGGCGGCCTTGGGCGCGGGCGAGAGCGCCGATTCAGCGGAGGTGAGCGCAATGCCTAAGCCCCTGCTGCGTCTGCGCCGGACGATTGGTCCGGAGGGGGTGGAAGTCCTCCTTTCCTGGTCCACAAACGCCGTCAACTATGCCCTGTTCGCGGCTCCGGCTCTCACCCTGCCCATCTCATGGCAACTCGTCACCAACGCCTCCTCGACCACCGACGGCGTCAACTACGTGACTCTGCCCGCCACGGAGGACGACCAGAGGTTTTTCCGGTTGCACACCCCATAAATGCCGGGTTGCCCACAGGAGCCAACCCGCGCACCATCTAAGTCCTCGTCTGAATCCGCCCTGCGGCTCTTGCCGAAGGCTTTTACGGTGAACTTGACTTTGAAAAACAATCAGACATGAGTTCGTCATCCACGGCTTTGGTCAGATCGGGGATGCGAAAATAGGTGGCGATCCCGCTGGGATCGACGAACTCGGTCAGCACCACCGTGACGGGAGCGGCGTTTGTTCCCGGTGGTAACGCTTGCACCGTGACCATCCGCCCGTTGGGACGGACGGAAGTGTCGGGCACCACCTCACCGAGTGTCCGGGGGTCGATGGTCAGTTCTCCCGGATCGGGGTATTTCTTGAGCAGCTCGGCGTTTTGTGCCGTGCCAATGCAATAAACGATGGGACCGCGCATGAGGGCGACTTTTCCCTCCTGAATTTTGCGCCCCCGGATCAGACGCCACGGCATCGGCAAGTCGAGCCTGACAACGTCGTCGGGTTTCCACGTGCGGCGGAGTTCGCAAGGCTGTGCCCCGGGTGACACCACAACGGGCGTTTCGGAATTGATCTGGACTGTGGCCTTCGGGCACCAGCGCGGGATGCGGAGCCGCAATGGGAACTGCGTCGGCGGAGTCGCTGAAACTCGGATACTCACATGCCCGGATGACGGATAGTCGGTCTGTTGTTCGACGGTCACAGAGCGGTCTTTTTCCATCGCAATGACTTTTTTGGACGGGGTGAAAAGGTTGACCGCAACGCCGCCGTCGGCGCAGCGGTAGTAAACCTTCTGCGGCAGTTCGGCCACGATGCGGCGATAGTTGCCGGGACAGCAGAAACCGTCGTTGCCGTAGTAATCACGCGGCCCCGTGAATGGGGTGAAGTAACGCAGGCGTCTTCCGGCTGGATCCTGGGCTGCAAAGAGGGCGTTGTATGTGGTTCTCTCGATGATATCCCCGTAGCGAACATCTCCCTCCAGCCGCATTAGGCTGTCGAGCCACCGGATCAGGTACGCGGTAACGCAGGATTCGCTAATCGCTCCTTTCCCGTTCTGTGTGTACGAGAACTGCTCGCCGTCGGAGGCCGAGCCGATAACCGTGAGCCCGCCGCTGTCTCCACGCAGCAGTTCGTGCCGCAGGTAGCGTGACATGTTCAACAATTGGGGCGCAGGCTCGTGCCGGTAGAGATCGGTTTGCGCGTAACACCGTGCTGTCATTACATAGACGTGTGCAGGCTTGGTTTCAAAGGTCTGCTGCCAATCGCGCAGCGAGGCGCATTTGATCTCTGCTCCTGCATTGCCGTGCCGCGTGTCCGCTGCGAACCTCAGATAGCGCGTGTCACCCGTGCAACCGTAGAGAACCAGCATGGCTTCGGGCAGCCCGGCGGTGCATACCTTTTCGGGGTTGGGGTTTTTCGGGAACGTGGCCAGCACGTAGTCGGCCAGTTCGCGCGCATATTGAAGCGACTTCGCGTTGCCGCAGGTGCGTCCGTTCTCGACCAGACCGAGAACCGTGTACTCCTGCTCGTGCAAGGTCCAGTTGAGGTAGTTCTGACGCCCCTCAGGTTGGACCTTTATGTGGCCCAAGTACCCGTCGATGTCGCGCGTCTTCATGAGGTCTTCGATCAGGCGCGAGGTCCGCTCATTCACTTTCGGATCGCCGGTATAGGCCGCAAACAGGCTCCCGGCGTCGATCACTTTTCCGACGCCGATGTAGTGCCACTCGTTTGTGAACGGACGAGACCGGAACGGTTCGACGAAGTCGCGGTCGAGGTCGAGAACCATGTAGTTCTTGTAGATGAGATCGTCAATTCGCCTTCCGATTTCACCGGACAGCTCCGCCTGCCTGAGCGTGATCGGCTGTAGGGCGTCGGCGACCTTCGGCGCAACCTGACCATGCACCTTGGCGTCATCATGATTCGTATTGTTCGGTTCGGCGGCGTGCAGCGCGACCAGCGGGGCCAATAACAGGCCGGCAACGGCGGCGGCAAGGACGGCGAGCGGCATGGCACCCAAGAGGGTTCGGTTGATGTTCGTATTCATGGCCTAAAATGCAGAATCGATTCTCTGCCGCACCGAACGACATTTCAATTCTTTTCGGAGTTCAGCTCATCGTTACGCTCCTTCCGCAGGAGCTGCGTATTTGTCACCCGGTTCGACCCGGATGAAAATCCGTTTCGCGCATCTCCTTTGTTTGTTCAAGTAACCACTGCCAAGCCGGTTGGGAACCGGGAAAGCGTTGGGCCGTGTCCGGCGCGTGCTCGTGATAGAGCAGCACGCCCCTGGCTTTGGGCAGCAGTCGGGTGCCCGCTGCCATCGCCGCCGCTTCCCGTTCGGCGGTGGTGGCGTCGGACAGGTTCCAGCAGATGTTGATAAACAGCCGGTCTTCCGCATCGCAAAGGTCCAGTTCGCCGTCGCCGGCGTGGTAATGCCATTCCCGGGCGCGCCGCCGACATTCCAGGAATACAGCGGTTTCGAGCTTGTGGCCCACATCCCGCTCCGCCCCGGCCTTGAAAGCGCCGATCAACCCGGGATCAATTACGTGGAGCTTTTTCGGATTGCGGGCCTGTTTGCGCACCGACTCCTCATGCCGCGGCAGCAGGAAGATCAAGCCCGCGTCCTCCAGCATCCGGGCATACTCGAAAATCGTGTTCTTCGAGATTTCGTAGCCCTGCGACTGAAAATCGCGGTGCAGTTTGCTCAAGCTGAGCAGTGTCGCCGTGTTGCGGAAGCAATGCCGCAGAAACGCATGCATCAGCGCCTCGTTGCGGATGGCGTTTCGCTCCACCAGGTCGCGATGCAACATGACCGAAGCGTATTCCTCCAGGATCAGGGGACGCATCGCCGGCGCGGCGAGCACCACTTCCGGGAACCCGCCCCAACGCAGGTAATCTTCGAAGGCCGCGCGCGTCCGGCTTTCGCTGCGGGCGTTGTAAGGCTCATGGCGGAGGTCGCGAAATGCGAGGAACTCCCGGAAACCCAGCGGGAACACCTCATACGTGACGCTGCGCCCGCGCATGGCTGACGACAGATCGCGCGTGAGCACGCGGGATGACGAACCGGTGACGAAGACGGACACGTCCTCCGTATCGCACAACCGCCGCACCCAACGATCCCAACCCGGCGCGCTTTGGACCTCATCGAGAAACAAGTAGAGCCGTCCGGTGGCGGCCTCGGGAAAAACCTCGCGCAAGCAACGTAGCACCAAATCCAGTTCCGCTGGCTGAACCGGCTGGAGCCGGTCGTCTTCGAAGTTCAGATACACGATGCGCCGACGGTCCACGCCTTGCGCCAGCAGACGCCGGATGGTGTCGAAGAACAGAAAAGTCTTGCCGCATCGACGCACCCCGCAGAGGCCGATGACTTTGCCGGAATCAGTGGGCAGCGATAATTCGCGCGACCGGTTTTCCGGCAGCGCGCGACCGACGAACTCGCGCAGGACATATTTCAGACTGTCACTGTTCATAGGGACGATCTTGGCAATGTTCGCCCCTCCATGCAAGGACGATATCGATTCCCTTCATAATCAACCGCTTTGTAGCGGCATTATGACAGCAAGTGCGGGTCGGTTAACTGGCCGATGACGCCTGGATCAAAGCAGATGCCACCAAAATCGGCTACGAAATTAGCTTCACACGCCATTTCTACCAACCGCAGCCCCTGCGCACGCTGGACGCCATCCGCGCCGACATCTTCGCCGTGGAAAAGGAAGCCGAGGGCCTGCTCGATAGTCTGCTCAAGGGAGGCGCGAAATGATCCCCAACCTCCACCCTTACCCGCAACACAAGGAGTCGGATGGCTCAACGCCAACGGCGTTGCGTCCTCCAGCCCAGCATCCGGCTCTCTGGGTCCATGGCCTCCAGGTGATCGGCTTTGTGGAGGTTGCAGGCGCGGCAACTCAGCGCCCAGTTCGCCCGTTGGTCCTCGCCGCCCCGGCTCGTCGGCACGATGTGTTCGACTTCAAAGGGGAAATTGAAGATGGCCTCAGGGGCGCGGCAGTATTCGCAACAATGCCCGGCTCGCTCCGCCACCGTTGGGTAGCGGGGATTCACTACCTCAAATCGGCAAGTAGGGCCGCCGCGCGATCACCGGAAGCCTGGACTTCAGCATCCACC
>Ga0194039_1001484_pt1 | contig 12540 bp, 7 predicted proteins | sample JunL228m_MetaG_FD_148679 | JGI IMG/M metagenome (GOLD analysis project Ga0194039, IMG submission 148679) | Anoxic zone freshwater microbial communities from boreal shield lake in IISD Experimental Lakes Area, Ontario, Canada - Jun2016-L227-8m | ecosystem: Environmental > Aquatic > Freshwater >...
TCCCCCACTATTGTATGCCGTAAGGGATACCGTATATGAACCCGTCTTGGTGTAGGTATGAGTGGGATTCTGTGAATATGAGTGAGCAGTTCCGTCACCAAAATTCCAGTCCCATGAGGTTGGATTCCCTGTTGATTGATCTCTGAAGTATACAATCAGGGGAGGATTCCCTGAGGTGGGATTATAGTTGAAGTTAGCAACCGGTGGTACGGATCCTCCCACCTCTATCGGATAATAGGTCGAGACAGTGCTGGATCCCCCACTGTTGGAAGCTGTAAGGGTTACCGTATATGAACCTGACTTGGTATAGGTGTGAGAGGTTGTCTTCGAATAGGCGTGGGATGTTCCATCACCAAAATCCCAGTCCCATGAGGTTGGATTCCCTGTTGATTGATCTCTGAAGTATACAATCAGGGGAGGATTCCCAGAGGAGGGATTATAGTTGAAGGATGCACTGATTTCTGGATCGGGTACAATGATTTCTCGATCAAAGGTGAATGGCACATTTGCGATCTGCCCATTATACACCGTCACAGTCTGCGACTGGAAGGGATACCCTATCTTGGCACAACGGACCGTGTGGCTCCCGGCAGTTACGCTAGTTATTGTTGTGGGTGTCACTCTCTTTGTATAAGTCCCATCCAGGTAGACTGAGGCTCCTGGTGGACTCGAACTCACGTAGATTGATCCATATCTCGATTTTGCGGGAATTATGGTGGGGTTGATGGTGGGACTGTAAGTAACTCCCTTACCATTGTCACCGGAGATCGTTACTCCCTGCTGTGCATTACTTACCTTTGAAGTGCCATATGATAGATCAAGTGCTGAAACAATACTCCCTGCAAAAATTAGGGTGACAACTAAAATAAGTACACAAAAAAAACGGTTCGTATTAAATTTTTTTCCAGGTTTCAAGACTATCATCCTACATGTGTGGTTATGACTTTGAACACGTTAAAGATATCGAATTCAATCCGACCAGATCAAATATCAGATCAATAACACAAATATTTAACCTGCCGGGCTTTCCCTTGCCCGCCGGTTTATTTTAATCAGGGCGTATCGGTGGGTGAGGACCCGATATTCGTCGTGACTCGGTGACCTATACGATGAAAAATGGGAGCCCGAATACCACTTCGAAACGGTCAGCTTTAATCATTGCACTTTCCTTTTCTGGAGTGACTTATCAGACGGAGTGATCACACGTTCCACCCCCCTTGGTAGGATCGAACACTGGACATATTCCACAACTGCCAGGTGCCGGAAGTCAAGAATTGGGGATCACTGTTTGCTTACGGGTTGAAACTGTTTATCGTACTCTTAATCTACGCAATTCCCGTAATGATTCTTGTTATTGCTCTCGTGGGAAGTGTCATTTTGGTGATGATTCCATATCTTCCGCAGCTGATTTCGCAGCTGACAAATTCATCTCAACTCACGACGATTCCCAATACGATGATGGGTCTGATCGGAGCGGCCATATTCGGAGTTGTGATAATTATTCTTGTCGCACTTATTATCTGGTTAATTGAGGCAAGAGCTGTAGTCCGGTTCGCCAGGACAAAAAGCATCGGAGAAGCATTTAATTTCGGAGAGATCTTTTCGCGTATCGGTAAAATCGGCGCGGGATCGTACATCGTTGCCCTGATTATTCAGGCCATCATTGTGTTTGTGATATTGCTCATTCTGGAGTTGATACCCGTAATCGGATTTATCCTGGTTCTCATCGTGACACCGGTCATCATGCTGTTCCAGGCACGGTTCCTCAGCCTACTCCACGACAGTGTCGCGGTAGAAACCCAGGGTCCAGCATAAAATGAATCTTTTTTTTGAAGCTTCCCCAACTTACGGGTATTAATATTGGACCGCGAAACACAATTATGGTGTAATAAATAAACCTGCATGAGGTCTAAAAGCACCGCTAACAAAGCAATGTAAATCGGAATACCATAATTATTACGCCCTCAAAGTTGTCGAATTCACGATTTAATATGAATATGTCACCCCTGTACATTTTCATCCTATATGCTTGTGTCCCGTTGGCATCATGCCCGTTTTCATGACAAAATCAACATGTTACTTGGGTTGCTGCAATTGCAAGGCGAGTGATTGGTCCTGTCAGAGGGCAAACAATGAAGGCAATGGGGGATGCTACAATGGTTACGAGGAACGCCATGGCTTCTCCAGTTCAATCGAAAAAAGAAGGACCGGTTAACAATTAGCATGACCACCGCCATTAACGACATGCACCTGCACTGTCCAGCGGAGAGGGGACGGGACACGAGGGATCCTACTACAAGTGCCTTTGTAATAAATATCAGGTATATGCCCCGAGCAGTAACACGATCAACAGGTGTGGAAAACCCAACGTATTCGTAAGTGACGGGAGCATCATCCTGATATGATGATACATTAAAAATATTTTAGGTCATGATCTATGATAAATACTATATATAAATAATGTATTATTCGCAGGAGACAGGGAATGCATCATTTAAACATCGACATACCCCCCAAGTCACGCGGGTTATTTTTTGCAGGCTCAGTGATTTGTCTGTTTATTATGATTGCTATGTGCGGTTGTATAAGCACTTCCGGGCTAGGTGGATACCGCGAGACCACACCCCCAGTTAATTACCATAAGACATCAAAAAATGTTGATCTTGCACCTTCAATTCTCCATCCTCTTACTTTTAAAAAGGGCAATTTTTCAATAATAGTCGATTACAATGTTTTTTTTGATCAATATTCAGCGTATTCTAAAACCTACTATGACCAATCGGCTGTTAAAAATGCGACTACAGAAATTAAAAACATCTGGGAGAAAGGGAACAGTGTCCAACTCTATGACAATACTGATAGGTTCAAAGTTGAAGATGTGCTGTTCAATCTTATCGCTGAAGGAAAAGCGAGAATATATAATGAAGGAAACGCCGAATTTGTTCCCCAGGTTTTAATAACCAATTATTCAATGCAATGTGGTCCAACATGTGGGAATGGGGGTCAAAAAATCACGACAGAGGGTGGACTCATGATATTTGATAAACGCCAATGGGTTTCTTGAAAAAATTATGGCCGTTATTGAATGGGCCGCCAATTGGTGAATTGATTAATTCTCTATTTCCAGAAAGGTAAGGCAGATTAAAGCGACGTATCACAACGTTACCAGGCAACACCGATCATCTGGATGACATTTAATTGTCACTAAAGAGAAGTGATTCTCATGGAGGGGCATTAACGTGACCAGGGGCAATCTGGGAATTGGCAAATCCGGCGTTTAACAAGGTGGTTTTTTGACCTTTCGAAAAGGGGTAAAACCAAATAGAGGCCAATTATTGGCTGGATTAGGGTTAAATCGGCCGAATTAGCAGTATTCGTTATTAGTGATAATCGGAGCCATATGCGGGCGATTTAAACGAACGAGAACGGTTTTTGCGAGTTGGGGTGGGGTGTGTATACCTCCCAGTTGGTATCGTTTCGTTAATTCGGGCGTATAATAGTGCGATTCACTCTTCCGGCGGTTCTACGAGGAGGAGAATCACTTTTTCCCGGTCGGTGATTATGATCGCAAGGTTTTATTTTCCTGTTTGGCCACCTGAATAACCCAACTTTGCCATTTGGATTTTTTTGCTTAAAATTGGATAAGAGTTTGACACTTTTTGAGGCTCTGTAAGTATGCCAAAAAAAAGACCTTAATACGAAGATTTTTTGAATTGTTCATCTCTCTAACGAAATAGAGGGTTTTTACTTCAAGCATATTTCCACGAAATTCATCAAAAAATCTCTATCGAATTTGACAGTCATCGTGGATTCGTGGGAACGCAAGGCCAAAAGTATGTCGACTCCAACTTCGATGCCATTAACTCAATGATTATAAGGTTAAATTGGGGGATTTCATCCGGGAATACGTGATGATTTACTGAACTGTCAAATTCATTTTCCTGACAAAAAAATGGTGCAGACAGGTAGCATCTTTTGAATGTTATGGATCAGACTGGCAAACTTGGGGAATAACCACAGCCCCGTTTTCAATGCCCCTCTTAATTTGTCTCAGTTCTTGAGATCGAACTGGTCCACGATATATGCAGGGACGGTTGTTCGTAGCGAATTACTCATCGAGGTGGCTGGATGAAGGACAGATTCGCCGTGCCATGAATATTTAGCCATTGTTATAGGCTAATTGGTAAAAACGAGGATTTAAACTTATTTGATGAATTGGTGGTTTAATTTGGATTTGACAGATAATTGGAGTTTCTATGGGCGGGGTAATCACCTTTTGATATTTCTGCATTTTTACGGGACTACAAGCGAGAAAACAGGTGGATCGATCCTCTTGTTCATCCCGAGGCATATGGGGTGCCACGTGGAAACAATTGAAAAATTAAATTTTAAAATATCCAGGAGATATAATTCCTACAATAACAATTACCCAAAATAAAAGTGAAAAAATTATTACAATTATATGACCCGTTGACCACGGATAGTAATTTACGGTTGGATTCTTCATCTGATTTGCCTGGTTAATATATTTTTGAACAGGAATTAAGCATAAAAATCCTATTACCACCAAAATTACCCGGATTACCAAAATAGGTACAATGGCAGAGATTATCATCAGAAGTGCCCAGACATCTCCAAGATAATGGGTAAAATGTGACGGTTTATACAAATTTAATTCTTTATCATAACGTATTGCTTTGCAAGCATCATGGCAATAAAATACAGAAAATATTGCTCTCACAAAAGGAATAATTGATAAACTATCTCGATTTTTTAAATATTGAAAATTTTTATAAATCCAATATGCACCATAGAGACCCATGGAAAGAATACCCATTATTAAAAACCGGCTTATCGGTACATAGAGGAATAGGAATTCATTTTCGTTTTTTCCCAACGCTGGCATATAATGCTAATTGAAATTTTCACATGATAAAATTTTCTGCAATTTTTGAGTGTTTGAAGCCAGAGTAATTTTGTACAGTCCAAAAAGTATTTCCTCATCAGACATTTTATATCATTAGAATAAGAAAAATTATTCAAGTAAGATTCCGTGGTCATTTCGTTAGTTTTTTTGATGCAATTGAACTATCTCAATTAGGAGTACCTACTAATTTTGGTTGATTTATGATGATCCAAATTTTGGGTAATAACCAAAATTCACAGGAATATTGGTCAACCGCAGGATTGTTTGATCTGGTACGAGGTCCAATATAAGCACTGATAATATCTACAGGTAATCCAATGAATATATTCAATCTGGTCTTTATTGGACTTATTTTTTTTTTGTCCTTTCAAATATATCTGCAGGTACCTACGTGATTGCGGCGTCCCCATATGAGGAGGCCACCTGGAAATCCTGCGTCTCTACAAAAATTTTCGAGATATTACCAACAACTCAGGGAGATTCTGTAATTGTCACCACATCTTCTACGGCATATCTCCTTTCAAGTGAAAATGGAGCAAAGCTAAAAAGTAATAAACGATCCGATACTTACAAGAACCCCAATGGAGAGAAGGTAAAGGTATCATACGATGGATCATATTCTATTGCGGGAAGTTGGGGTAGAAGAAATCTGGTATTTCGATCACTGGTTGCTAACCCTTCTGAAACCGAGTGGGAATCTCCACTTGGACAAACGCTTACGGATATTGAAATTTCCGCTGATAGATCTACCATCGCAGTCACTTCCTATGACTACGATCTTCATCTCTTAACACGTTCTGGATATTTGCTCTGGAGAACAATTGGAAAAGAAATATTTAGACAAATTCATGTCTCTTCAGACGGTAGCAGCATTGCAGCCCTGTCACAGAATGGGAACCTTTCCTTTTTTTCCCGGACAGAAGGTTACCGTTGGGCCGCTGCCCCTGTATCGCCTGTAATAGATTTTGGTCTGTCTCAAAATGGCCGCTTTATCATATTCGGGTCGATGGATCAATCGGTCCATGTATTAAATGATGAAGCGATCCCAATAATTGATGTAAAACTTGATGGCCCTGTCAAGTATGTGACGGTCTCAAATACCGGGAAACAATTCGCCGCGGTGTTAGAAAATAATACCATCCTTTTTTTCAATCAATCCCAGACTCCGACCTGGGCTTTATCTCCAGATATTCCAATATCGGCAGTTACTTTAATACAAGAAAAATTAATTTTCGGGGACATATCCGGATGTGTGTATGCATTTGACAATACTTCTGCTTCTCCCGTGTTTTATTCAAGTTCTGTTAACTCTTCATTGGGAAAAAAACAAACTTCTGCCGTAATAACAATTTCATCTACGGTAGCACCTCTGGGAAACTATGGAACAAAACTGCGGGAAAACGGGTTTGGGATTATTTATTATCTTATTGTGGGAATTTTTTTAATTGGAATCCTGGTTGAAGGAGTGAAAGCATTAAAATTCAAAAAATGAAAGCCACCGTTTGCTGGTATGAAATGATCTTATATTTATCGGCCTTCATTACCTAGTGTGCAAGTCCTGACCATACAATAAATGATATCAAGCAGAAAGACGCAACATTTATTTAGATTATTTCATCAGATGGAATTTTCAAGGGATTTTATCATCATTGTGATTGACAATAGGAGTTAGATTTTAATCATCATGGCTGCATCGAAGGATACTGGAGTTGGGATCTGTTGTGGCTTGTTAATTATCCTTGCGATTATCGGAGCTATTATTGGCAATTGGGCCACCATATCTAAATATGTACTTGGTATTCTCTGGGGGATAATATTTTTAATTTTATTAATTGGAATCCTGGTTGAAGGATGGAAAGCGGTAAAACCCGATGTACCAAATAAACCCGATCCACTTAATAAACAAGTTGAAGTCACATCCTGGAATGATAGGGGTAGCTCTCTGTTCAAACAAGGAAATTTCGAATCGGCGATTTGGCATTACAACAAAGGCCTTGAACTTGACCCAACCAATTTAGATATTTTATACAATAAAGCATTGGCCTTGAATAAACAGGGGAAGACAGAAGAGGCAATGAAATGTTATGAAACAATCCGGAATGTAAAAGAAAACCCCGCAACCGAGAATATTGAGAAATCGCCAAAAAAAGAAGGGCAAGATTCAAGTACACAACATCCTGTCATCCCCTTATCGACACCCTTAAAAGATAATTGCCGTTATTGTGGAATTAAATTAACCGAATCCTCACAAAATTTTTGCCGGGGTTGTGGGAAGCGACTGACAGAACCAACTAACCTGTCTTCCACATTTTGCAGAAAATGCGGTGCAGAACTGAAATATTCGAATGCTGAAATTTGTCATTCTTGTGGGACTAGGGTAAAGGGACCAGTAACCCCGAAAGCTTCTCATTTATCGTTGATTTTTGCCGGAATTCTTGTAGTGATCATCCTCGCCTCGGTGTTGGCGATTTCTCAATTTATCATCCCGATCATCCCCTCAGCTGCTGCCGAAACGATGTTTCACGCCAACGCTGAACACACGGGCGTTTTTGACAATGGAGGAACTGTGCCAACTAATACTGAGTTGTGGCGGTTAAAAACGGGAGGGATGGTATACTCATCACCGGCGGTGTCGAATGGTGTCGTCTATGTTGGGAGTAATGATAACAACCTGTATGCTATCGATGTGGTGACGGGGAAGGAGAAGTGGCGGTTCAATACGGGAGGTTTGGTGTCTTCATCGCCTGCGGTGTCAAGCGGTATCGTCTATGTCGGGAGTTTGGATAATAATCTGTATGCTATCGATGCGGTGACGGGGAAGGAAAAGTGGCGGTTCAAGACGGGAAATAGTATGTTTTCATCACCGGCGGTGTCGAAAGGTGTCGTCTATGTCGGGAGTAATGATAACAACCTGTATGCTATCGATGCGGTGACGGGGAAGGAGAAGTGGCGGTTCAAGACGGGATATGGTGTGTCTTCATCGCCTGCGGTGTCGAATGAAGTCGTTTATGTTGGAAGTGTGGATAACAACCTATATGCTATCGATACGTTGACGGGGAAAGAGAAGTGGCGGTTCACAACGGGTGATATTGTAATATCCCCGCCTGCAGTGTCGAACGGTGTCGCCTACGTCGGTAGTTCTGATGGGAACCTATATGCTATCGATGCAGTGACGGGAAAGGAGAAATGGCGGTTCAAGACGGGAGGTTTGGTGTCTTCATCGCCTGCGGTGTCGAACGGTGTCGTCTACGTCGGTAGTTCTGATGGAAACCTATATGTTATCGATGCAGTGACGGGGAAGGAGAGGTGGCGGAATAAAACGGGCGGAAGTGTGTCTTCATCGCCTGCGGTGTCAAACGGTGTCGTCTATGTCGGGAGTGAGGATCAAAACCTGTATGCTATCGATGCGGTGACGGGGAAGGAGAATTGGCGGTTCACAACGGGAGGTTTGGTGTCTTCATCGCCTGCGGTGTCGAACGGTGTTGTCTATGTCGGTAGTTATGATGGGAACCTGTATGCAATAGGAGGAGTTTCATCAACTTCGATAACGACATCGCCTACTCGAGCAATGACTACAAAAATAACGCCATATGTTCCTGCAGGTAGCCATACGGCACCTAAAATTGAGTTCTCAGTTTCATCAACTGATGGTATCGCACCTCATACCGTGACCGTATACCCAAAATTCAATTCGGCAGGGGGTGCCCCTCAATATATCATACTTGATTTTGGCGATGGTCAGCAGTTGAATGATACCCTGAAAACCAGTTATACGCATACCTACCCTGCAGCAGGGAGTTATACGATTACTCTTACCTCGGTCAACGCAGGGGGGAGTAATGTGGAAACTCTGCAGAGTCCGGTAATAGTGCGCAATCCTGCCATAGTGACAGGCGCTGTGCCGAATAATCCGTCGACCGGTGGCCCGGGTAGCATGCAAACAACAACAATCGCAACTCCTGTTTCGACAGGACCCGGAAGTAGCCAGGAATTTAAAAGTGCATTCACTTTCTCACCGAATGGGGGATCCGCACCACTCATCGTAAAATTTTTGGACAAAAGCCTCGGAAATCCAATTAAATATGAATGGACCTTTGGTGATAGCGATACGTATGAAGTCTCATTGGAAGCAAATCCAACCCATTTATATGATAAGGAGGGGCAGTATACGATTCAGCAGCTTGTATATTTCAATAACAGCAAGATGGATTTCAGCAGGCAGACGATCCTGGTAACAATACCCGTAAATGCACAATTTGTTGACCAGGCTACTGGGAGGACAACGATATCATTTAGGGATTCAAGTTCTGGAAAACCTGTCAAATGGCACTGGGATTTTGGTGATGGGACATTTGCAGATACACAGAACCCTGGGTCCCATAAATATTCTCTATGGGGTACCTACCAGGTGACCCTCACCGTATGGAACAGTGAGGGGAAGTCAGACACATTTACAAAATCCTGTGGCACACAATAATATCTGAACGGCCTCCATTATATGATAATCCGGATTTAAGGGGCGATATAGGATATATAGTATTAATAGGGAACAGATTGGAACGGTAATATTTTGGTAAACCCGTAAAGGAGGTTTTTTTATAGACCTGATCGATCCGCATTTTTGCAATCTTAATATTTTGAAGAACCCCAATCTAGCCGCTAAAAGAATTCTAAAAGGATTTTAGGACTATATGATGTGGAAGTTTGTCAATGGAAAAGTCAACGGTAACCCTAATCAGAATGCCATCATGTAACTACCTGAATAAAGATCTGCCCTCTTTCTCGATGAGGCGAACGGTTTTAGCCCGAAATGTAGTCAAAATTAGATAAACGGCGTGCACGTTACAAATGCTACTACGACAACAACCCTGATAAAATGCGGAACAAAAACAGCGGATGTTATCAGGAACACCGGGATACTATCCGTCCCGAAAAGTCGGGTGTCGAACCAGCGGAAGAAAATGAATACGGTCACCGGTTAATTATTGGGACGAGGTCGGAATTGGTTAAGGTCCGTATCACTTTCACCTCCCATCTGGCAGCTCCGGATATAGCCATATGCCTGATGTAGTGGTAATGGTTAATGCAGAGGAATGAAAATATAGATTGGTACAGGAAGAAACCGGGTAGTTACCCGATATACGAATGCTGGCGGAATATTTATCGGGATTGGAGTGAAGGGGATAAGTGAACGCCAGGACACCGGGTGTTTTCATTCAACCTTTCTCACCCTAGCAGGAAAAAAGGATGGCCATTTCGCCTTAAATCCTGTCTGAAATTGTAATATTTTCTATTTGGGCAGAGTCAAAGTCTAAATCAAATTCATATAGTAGTCCTAATCATGCATTTATCTCACAATTTTGGAAAATTACTCTCTCCTACCGTGTTCGTTTTTGCATTCCCAGTTATTGTACCATAGAGTGTTACTCTATAGGTCATGTAATTTGTTCGGGTTGTTGAGAAACTGAATTTATCGGTGAATTTTTGGTAACTGGGATAATTCGTAAATTTGTTCGTATACGGATTCCAGTTATCACCAAGGACAAAGTACAGATCATAATATCCATCTACAATCCCCTTAAAAATAAATTTCTCTCCCTTTTGTATGAAAATCCCCGATAATGGTTCTTTCATACCCGAATAGGTGAGAATCGCAATTGCATCAGATCCCCCACCTGTGTTATCAATAGTGAGCTCTCCTTCTCCGCCTGATAATTGTTTTCCCGAAATCAACTTCCCGGTAAGAGGCCTTGGATAGACGGGTATTGTTGTTAAAACTGATGTAAAAGGTTTTGTGGTTGGTTCTGTGGTTACAAAAGCGGTGACTACTTTTTTAGTCGGTATGGATGTTGTTACATCTTTTAAGGGGGCGGTTGTCTGTTGGGTTGTCTGCGGCCCCGGCGTGGCGGTACTTCCTAGACAGCCACTTATCGCGATAAAAATACAAATGGCTATGATCAGGATTGGCCAATGAACTGGAAATCTTGCATTTCTCAAAAAAACCACTAATGCCCTTTTGTATACAAAGTTAAAAGTCTTTATCTTTGAATTTATGACCGCGAAATAAATAGCCAAATCAGGCTGAGTATTGAAAATCACTATTTCGCCATTCCACATATCTCCTTTCAAGTGAAAATGGAGCAAAGCTAAAAAGTAATAAACGATCCGATACTTACGAGAACCCCAATGGAAAGAAGGTAAAGGTATCATACGATGGATCATATTCTATTGCGGGAAGTTGGGGTAGAAGAAACCTGGTATTTCGATCACTGGTTGCTAACCCTTCTGAAACCGAGTGGGAATCTCCACTTGGTCAAACACTTACAGATATAGAAATTTCCGCCGATAGCTCTACCATCGCAGTCACTTCCTATGATTACGATCTTCATCTCTTAACACGTTCTGGATATTTGCTCTGGAGAACAATTGGAAAAGAAATATTTAGACAAACTCATGTCTCTTCAGACGGTAGCAGCATTGCAGCCCTGTCACAGAATGGGAACCTTTCCTATTTTTCCCGGACAGAAGGTTACCGTTGGGCCGCTGCACCAGTATCGCCTGTAATAGATTTTGGTCTGTCTCAAAATGGCGTTTTATCATATTCGGGTCGATGGATCAATCGGTCCATGTATTAAATGATGAAGCTAGTCCCATAATTAATGTAAAACTTGATGGCCCTGTCAAGTATGTGACGGTCTCAAATACCGGGAAACAATTCGCCGTTGTGTTGGAAAATAATACTATCCTATTTTTCAATCAATCCCAGACTCCGACCTGGGCTTTATCTCCAGATATTCCAATATCGGCAGTTACCTTAATACAAGAAAAAGTAATTTTCGGGGACATATCCGGATGTGTGTATGCATTTGACAATACTTCTGCTTCTCCCGTGTTTTATTCAAGTTCTGTTAACTCTTCATTGGGAAACAAACAAACTTCTGCCGCAATAACAACTTTATATACGATATCACCTCTAGGAAACTATGGGACAAAACTGCCGGAAAACGGGTTTGGGATTATTTATTATCTTATTGTGGGAATTTTATTAATTGGAATCCTGGTTGAAGGAGTGAAAGCATTAAAATTCAAAAAATGAAAGCTGCTGGTTGCAGGTCAGAAAGGAACTCATATTCTCGGCCTTCGTTACCAAGTGTGCAAGTCCTGACCATACAATAAATGATATCAAGCAGAAAGACGCAACATTTATTTAGATTATTTCATCCGATGTAATTTTCCAGAAATTTTACCCTAATAAGGGAGACAATAAGGAGTTAAGGTTTTAATTATCATGGCTATCTCGAAGGAGACTTGGAAAGGAGGGGGGATCAATTTTGGCTTGTGGATTCTTTTTACGATTTTCTTAGCTATCAGTGGTAATTGGGAATATATACCTGGTATTCTCTGGGGGACAATATTTTTAATTTTATTATATGCAATCCTCTATGAGGGTTGGAAAGCGGTAAAATCAGATGTACGAAATAAACAAGATTCACTTAATAAACACGATTCACTTAATAAACACGATTCACTTAATAAACACGATTCACTTAATAAACACGATTCACTTAATAAACACGATTCACTTAATAAACACGATTCACTTAATAAACACG
>Ga0194039_1001487_pt1 | contig 12523 bp, 11 predicted proteins | sample JunL228m_MetaG_FD_148679 | JGI IMG/M metagenome (GOLD analysis project Ga0194039, IMG submission 148679) | Anoxic zone freshwater microbial communities from boreal shield lake in IISD Experimental Lakes Area, Ontario, Canada - Jun2016-L227-8m | ecosystem: Environmental > Aquatic > Freshwater >...
CGCTGGAAGACTATCAAAGCCATTGGATCGAAGATCGGCAGCAAGCAGATGATGCAGGATGCCGGTGTGCCGGTAATCCCGGGCACTGAAGGCGGGATAAAAAATACTGATGATGCAAAAAAGGTTGCCGCAGAGATTGGCTACCCAGTGATCGTCAAGGCAAGCGCCGGTGGCGGGGGCATTGGTATGCAGATTGTGCAGGATGAAAATGCACTCGAAGATGCACTCACTGCAAGCATGCGCATTGCCCAGTCTGCATTCGGTGACGCCACGGTCTTTATTGAGAAATATTTAGTAAAGCCACGGCACATCGAATTTCAGGTGCTTGCTGATGAACATGGCAATGCTGTCCATCTCTATGACCGGGAATGCTCGATCCAGCGCAGGCACCAGAAATTAATCGAAGAGGCACCTTCCCCGATAATGACCTCGGAACTGCGTGACCGTATGTCCCAATCAGCGTTGAAGGTGGCAGAAGTATCGGACTACACCAATGCCGGGTCGGTTGAATTTCTCTATAGTCAGGGGAATTACTATTTCATGGAGATGAACACCCGTCTCCAGGTAGAACACACAATCACCGAGTTTATCACGGGAATCGATCTGGTCAAGCAGCAGATAGCAGTTGCAGCCGGTGAATCCCTGCCTTTTTCCCAGGAGGATATTTCTATCAGGGGTCATGCGATTGAATGCCGTGTCAATGCCGAAGACCCCCTCAATAATTTCGCCGCCGACCCCGGTAAAATTATCCGTTACCGTTCACCGGGAGGACCCGGAATCAGGGTGGACAGCGGCATACACATGGGTTATACAATACCGGCCAATTACGATTCCATGATTGCAAAACTCTGCGCATGGGACAGTACCCGGGCAGAGGCAATAAAACGGATGCGTCGTGCGATTTCTGAATACATCATCCTTGGCATAAAAACGACACTTCCCCTCCACTATGCGATCATGAACAACCAGCAGTTTGTTGATGGAAATACGCACACTCATTTCCTCAAGGAGGAACATATCTTCGATACTCTTGAGAGGTATACCCGCGATGAGGAAAATCGTATGCAGACGCTTGCGGGATCTTTTGAGCAGGGAAAAAAAGTAACTGCAATAACTGTTGCAGTCAACCAGTACCTGCAGCGAAAAAAGGAATAATACACGATTAAAACGGTGTATCAGAACCTTTAATAGTTTTTACGGCGTTTTCATTATGCAAATTTGTGCTGCGGTGGCCTAGCCGGTTAGGGCGCCAGACTCATAAGGTTTACAAGAACGTTTTTCATTGCGTTCAGGCTTGAGACATCTGGAGATCGGGGGATCGTAACCCTCCCGCAGCATACCACTTTATTGCAGTATTTTTCTTAATAAAACGCTCATTTCTTATTCTGATTGGCAAATATGCATTGAATTTTCCACCATTTGTTTTTATGTGACGATATATTTATTTACCGTTTAATCAAACACCATACGGTAAATACAGGTGAAATAATGCTTTTTGCAAATGTGGTTGTCGGTTTAGTCCAGTTGGTTATTGCCATTATCTTTGCCGTTGTGGCACTGTATATTGGCTTTGCGGTGCTCAGTAAGATCACCAAAGGTATAGATGAGGAAAAGGAACTTGCAAAGGGAAATGTCGCAGTCGGCATCCTTGTTGCATCAGTCTTTGTTGCCATTGCGCTTGTTGTCCAGTCGGGCGTATCTGGACTTTCCGTAGGAATCAATAAGGCAGTGAGCATGGGAATCTTATCCATTGATGGTCTGCTCGCAATCGGTATTGCATTCGTCCAGCTTATTCTGGGCATTGTGCTCGCTGTCGGGGCGATCTACCTTGCACTCTATATCCTTGACAAACTGACAGCTGGCGTCGAGGAATTTGAAGAACTTAAGAAAGGTAATATTGCAGTAGCAATTGAGATGGCCGGTGTCATTATCGCAGTTGCAGTCATTATCCAGTCCGGAGTTATCGGCATTACAGCGGCAATAATATAATATTCTTTTTTTCGTAATCGATCTATCTCGTGGATTTTTAGTATCATTGTCTTTAAACAGGAGAGACCATAAAGCAAATGACACCTAACAAATCAAAACTATTCGATTTGCCATGACCTTTTTTTATCTCACAAATCAGGTACCTGCCGTTTTTTTTAACTTCCGTACCGGTTTATTGTCTGGATGAGCTCGGCAAAGCCTTCCATCTCCATAGCGAGCACCTGATCGCGGGTCATACCCATGCTGGTCTCAGCATCCGCAGTCAGCTGATCCGGCCCACGGTTCACCTCCCGCTCCACACCGTCTCCTGATAGTATTTCCTGCGCTTCAGGGTCAAAAATAAATGCCCGCCCTGGAATAATCACCGCGCGTTCAAGCGCAGATAAATTGATGTGCTTAAGATCATCTGCCGTTATAAGACATGCGATCTCCTTGCTCACGGGAACAACGGGCACTTTGGAGCCACAGGCAGAGAGGATTTTTTCAATATAAGGTGCTGCCACACTCCCACTGACGACCGTTGCCCTCCGGTTTACACGTGGGAGTTTTTGGATCAGTTCCGGTTCGCTGATAATTGCAAACGGAGAGCCGATATCCGGATCCCAGAGTGGTGTTCCGGAGATTTTCATATCAAATTTTCCACTCAAATCCGCTATAAGATCCCGGAAAGATTCCACCGTCTGGACCTGCTGGTTTTTGAGGATCGGACCATTTCCCAGGATCAAACCCTGTTCCGTTGCATTTGCAAACCGCATCAGAATTAATCCTTTTGCTCCACTGGCATCCAGCCATTCGCAAGTGTGCTCGAGTACCTCTCCATCATTGATCCCCGGAAGGACAACTGCAGCTGCGTATACATCAGCAGCCTCACACAATCGTTTAACAATTTTTAAAGAAGCTTCAGGGGTCGGATCATGCATATAACGCTTGCGAAGAGCCGGGTCTGATGCAAAAACCGTGAATGAGATTTCTGAAAGACCATTATCAATCAGGAGATCTGCTACTGCACGATCGTCCCAGCCTTTGCCACTCGTATATCCAATGTGGAGCGGCGCCTCCATACTACCTAGCAGCTCAATAAGTTCAGTAAACCGGGGATAGCAGCTTGGATCGCCTCCCCCGCTTATGGTGATCCGGTCGATATCTCCACGTTTTGTCTGGAGGTTTGCAAGAACTTCATCTGCGATCTCTTTTAGATCTTTAAATCCGCTATACTCTTCCTTGACCCCACGGGTGCAGTAATCGCATCCTTTCTTGAACGGGAGGCAATACCGGCATCCCAGTGGCTTGACACCCTTGACGTTTTTGAAGTAGCAATATTCGCAGAACCCGCGGCAGTTAATGCCTGGGCTTCCTCCGATGTCAACGGTCAGGTGAGCCATTTTCTAGTACTGTTATCTCCGTTCTTTATTGTATAATGTGTTTGCACATGAGCTTGCCGAGATGGAGACATTGGTTCCAGTGTAGATGATGGCAGAACCCTTTGGAAATTTCTTTGGAGGGGAATTCTCAAGAGTTCTTTCACAACGGTGGCTGAGCACCATCTTTTTTACGTTTCAATGATTATAGTATATGGCGCCTCAGTGGCTTAGTTGGCAGAGCGGCTGACTTGTAATCAGCAGGTCCCGTGTTCAAATCACGGCTGAGGCTTTAGGACATCAGGTACCAGAATCTACAAAATAAAAATTTTAATTAAATTTTACTTAAGATTAAAAAAAAAAGAGGAACTTTGATGAAAAAAGTTATTGTAACCGGCGGTGCTGGTTTTATTGGCAGTCATCTTGCCGAGGCCCTTGTCATCAAAGGTTATCAAGTTGTGATTCTCGATAACTTTTCAACAGGGAGAATGGATAATATAAAGAATTTTGAAAAATCTCCGAATCTTAATATCGAAAAAATTGATATCACTGATTTTTCAGCAGTATCAAATGTTTTTAAAGATGCCACCTTTGTATTTCATCTTGCTGCACTGGCTGATATTGTCCCCTCAATCCAGGAACCTCTCAAGTATCACAATGCCAACGTAAACGGTACTATAACCGTTTTGGAAGCAGCGCGTAAATCAGGAGTTAAGAAAGTTATCTATGCTGCCTCCTCTTCCTGTTACGGGATACCGGATAATTACCCTACACCAGAGACCGCACTAATTCGTCCGATGTATCCCTATGCCCTTACAAAATATCTCGGTGAGCAATATGTCATGCACTGGAATCAAACCTATGACCTTCCGTGTGTCTCTCTCCGTCTCTTCAATGTGTACGGTCCACGTTCCCGAACGTCAGGGACCTATGGAGCAGTATTTGGAGTCTTCCTTGCACAAAAACTTGCAGGAAAACCTTTCACTATAGTCGGTGACGGAACACAGACCCGGGATTTTACCTATGTGACAGATGTTGTTGATGCGTTCATCAAAGCAGCTGAGTCGGATAAAAGAGGAGAAATTTATAATGTTGGATCGGGTGGAACATATTCTGTGAACCGCTTGGTCGATCTTCTTGGGGGTAAAGTAATTCACATCCCTAAACGTCCCGGCGAACCCGACTGCACCTTTGCTGATACAAATAAGATCCGTCTTGAACTCGGGTGGTCTCCAAAAGTCTCTTTTGAGAGTGGTGTCAAACAGATGGTTAGTAATATTGACATGTGGCGTGATGCACCGGTTTGGGATGAACAGACAATTGCAACCGCGACGAAAGACTGGTTTTCATATCTTGGCAGAGGTTAGAGCCCATGATAAATACGAACCCCAAAATCCTTTCCATTCAGGATCTTTCAAATAATCTTGATAAAATACGGGAGAATAAGAAGATTGTCCTTTGTCATGGTGTCTTTGATCTCCTTCACATCGGGCATATCAAGTATTTCGAGAATGCAAAAACGGCTGGAGATATTCTCATAGTCACAGTTACTCCAGATCGATATGTGAATAAAGGACCAAATCGTCCTGCATTTCCGGAGCAGTTACGGTGTGAGGCAATAGCTGCTTTAACGGTTGTTGATTACGTTGCACTAAATGAATGGCCCACCGCGGTTGAAACAATCCAGATTTTAAAACCCGATATCTATGCAAAGGGATCAGAATATAAAAAGTCTGAAAATGATCTGACCGGGATGATTGTTGAGGAAGAGCGGGCACTGCTAGAGAATGGGGGGTCAATGCTTTTTACTGATGATATTGTATTCAGTTCATCAGCTCTCCTCAACCAGTTTTCAGCAGATTTCCCGGAAGAAACTAAAACATTTTTCCAGACACTATCAAAAATGCATGGTGAGAGTAATGTATTCTCCTATATTGACAATGCCCGATCTCTCAAAGTGTTGGTCATTGGTGAAGCAATTCTTGATGAATACAATTATTGTGATTTAGTTGGAGTAGCTGCAAAAGATCCTGCTATTGTAGTACGCTACCTATCACAGGAACGATTTGCAGGAGGAATCCTGGCTGTTGCAAATAATATCGCAAATTTTTGTGATAATGTTGATCTTATTGCAATGCTTGGTGAATTCGAATCCGAAGAGTCGTTTATAAAAGAACACCTTGCCGTTAATGTTAACCCTGCTTTCTTTTACAAAAAGAATTCGCCAACAATTGTAAAACAGCGTTATGTATCAGAAGGTCCGGCTATTCAAAAGTTATTCGAAGTGCACAAAATTGACCAGCGCGATTTATGTGCATCGGAACAAGCGATGCTCCAGGATCAGATCCTCTCACGAATTAACGAATATGATCTTGTGCTGGTTGTCGATTTTGGGCATGGATTTATATCTCCGGATACTGCAAAATTGATCTCAGAAAACACAAAATTTCTTGCGGTAAACACCCAGGCAAACTCCGGGAACCGGGGTTTTAATGTCATTTCAAAGTATCCGTCTGCGGATTTTATCTGTCTCAATGATTTGGAAATCAGGTTAGAGGAACGACATAATACCGGAACTATTTTCGACATGGTTAAGAACGTTGGAAAAAAACTTGCCTGTCCCATAACCATCGTTACTCAGGGTAATAAGGGGTGTATCTGCTATCCATCTGAAGAAGAAATAATTATTATCCCTGCATTTGCCAAGAAAGTTGTTGATCGCATTGGATCGGGAGATGCATTGATTGCAATTGCATCGTTGTGTGCGGTTCAGAAGGCTCCGGGAATAATTACAGGATTTGTCGGCAATGCGGCTGCATCAGTTGCAGTATCAACAGTCGGTCACAGAAACTCAATTGAAAAAGTTCCCTTCAAAAAATATTTATCGATGTTACTCAAATAAAATACCGATTGGACAAAATTATGATGCCCTTTGCACAATACTTGGAAGAATTACGCTTTTTTCTGAAAAGTGTTGTAATTACTGATATTAATGGAAAAATATTGGATTTGGATGAAGGATTGTCCCTAATTATCACCAATCTCCACAAAATAAAAACAGCCCAAAATAAAGTGATGGTCATTGGAAACGGTGGAAGCGCAGCCATTGCAAGTCATCTCCAGAATGATCTATGTAAGGCAGCACAAATCCGTGCAATGGTGTTTACTGAGGCGCCTCTTCTAACAGCACTTTCAAATGATATCAGTTATACAGTAGCATATCGTGAATTAGTCAACCTTTGGGCCGATAAAGAGGATATGCTTTTTTCGATCAGCAGCTCGGGTCGTTCTCAAAATATAATCAATGCGGTTAATGTAGCAAGGGATAAGGGTTGTCATCCAATAATTACACTATCCGGGTTTCTTCCCGATAACACGCTCCGAAGTATGGGAGATATTAATATTTATGTCTCCTCCAACGAGTATGGATATGTAGAATTAGCGCATTCAGTACTTACACACTTTATTTCGGATCAAACCTCAAAAAAGGAATAATAGCATATCCATTGAAACCAATCTTATGTCGTGAATGAATAAAATTATCCTTTAACTCCTGGAGTTCTTATGGAAATAGATGTGGATAATCATAAATTGATATACCATCCAGATAGAGTTTCTGACTGGCTTAAAACAGGGGATTGTTTCCCTATCTATGTGGAAATCGGGGTGACGAACCGCTGTAATCACCGGTGTGTTTTTTGCGCTTTGGACTGGTTCGAAAAAAAACCCATTGATATGGATTCCGAAGTGATGAAACGTGCACTTCGTGAAATGGCTGAATGTGGTGTAAAATCGGTTATGTTTGCTGGAGAAGGGGAGCCTTTGATGCACAGGGACATTTGTGAATTTATTTCCTATGCCAGACTTCAGGGTCTCGATGTAGCAATTACCACGAATGGTGTTTTATTTAATCGGGAAAAACTGGAAAAGACCCTCCCCTCACTTTCATGGGTTCGTTTTAGTGTAGACGCTGGTACACCTCAGACCCATAAAAAAATACACTGTGGGGGTTTGAATGATTTTGAAAAGGTTTTAGCCAATATCCGTGAAGCGGTGGCAATAAAAAAGAAAAATAATTTGTCTGTCGTCATTGGAGTCCAATTTTTATTGATTCCAGATAATCTTGACGATCTTGTACCTTTCATTGATCTTTTCAAGAAAATCGGTGTAGACAATGTTCAGATTAAGCCATATTCCCAGCACCCGTTGAGTATAAACCAATATTCGATCGAATATTCACAATACCCAAATATTGAGGAAGATATTAGAAAATTTGAGACGTCCGGATTTCAGGTAATTTTCCGTTCACAAACCGCTCAACGGTTAATGACAAAACGGGCATATCAGGAATGTTATGGAATGCCATTTTTCACGCTTATTGAAGCAGACGGTTCGATAATTCCCTGTATGATGTTCTATAAAACTCCGGAATTTTGTTATGGAAACCTGTACGACAATTCATTTACAACTATTTGGAAGGGTGAAAAGAGGAAACATATTTTACATCAATTAACGAAAAACACGATAGAACATTGTCGGGATGGATGCAGACTGGATGCAATAAACCGGTATCTCTCAGATCTGAAAATCCCGCACCCGCATGTAAATTTTATTTAACCTCGCTCATTATGATTAACGGTTATGATATTATGGATAAACAAACTCTAGATCAGTTATCCAAACAAATCCGGGCAGAAGTTATCGAAACAGCTCATAAAACCGAAACCATTCATGTCGGTGGTTGCCTTTCGTGTGTTGATATACTCATAGCCTTGTATTTTGGTTGTATGTCGGTTCGACCGGAAGAACCCAACTGGCCGGACCGTGACAGATTCATTTTAAGTAAAGGCCATGCTGCACTTGCATTTTATACCGTTCTTGCTCACCGTGGTTTCTATCCTCTTGAGCAAGTATTCACATTCAATAAAGACAAAAGTCTTTTCACTGAACATCCGGTGTGGAAAAATATTCCCGGTGTAGAAGCCACTTCGGGATCACTAGGACATGGTCTTGGTATTGGCAGCGGTATGGCACTTGCTGCAAAAATCTCAAAAAACCCGTATAGGACTTTTGTCCTAATGAGCGATGGTGAGTGTGAGGAAGGATCTATCTGGGAGGCGGTTCTTTTTGCACCGGCAAATCATCTTGGAAATCTGGTTGCAATCATTGATTATAATCAATGGCAAGCGTGCGGTCGAAGCAACGAAATTATGAATCTCTCTCCACTTAAAGAAAAGTTTTCTGCATTTGGGTGGGCAGCGTATGAAGTGGATGGGCATGATATTGGCGCAATGATTGTTCTTCTCCAATCGATACGGTCATCAACCGACCGACCCGTAGCGATCATTGCTCACACTATTAAGGGGAAGGGGGTATCATTCATGGAAGACGATAATAACTGGCATTATCGGGTTCCCTCTGCAGATGACGTCCAGAAGGCGCGTCAGGAGTTGGGATTTCAATGAGAGACTCTTTTTCTGAGGAATTGACAGAACTTGCTGGTTCAGATCCCCGCATTGTCCTTCTTATGGGAGATATTGGCAACCATATGTTTGACCGGTTCAAAGAACTGTTCCCCAATCGTTTTTTTAATTGCGGCATTGCCGAGTCAAATATGATCAGTGTTGCAGCGGGACTTGCAATGAGCGGGTTCCGTCCATTTGTCTATACGTTCTCAGCATTCGATGTTGGGCGCCCTTTTGAACAAATCAGGGTCGATCTGGCTTTTCAAAACCTTCCCGTAGTAATCATTGGTCTTGGTGGAGGTCTGACCTATTCGTCTCTTGGACCCACCCATTATATTTGTGAAGATCTGGCAATCACCCGGGCACTCCCTAACATGACTGTTGTCTGTCCTGCTGATGCAGTTGAAACACGCGCTGCGATCAGAGCTGCTCTACAAAGAGAGGGTCCCGTGTATATCCGCATAGGGAAGAAAAATGAACCTGTAATTCATAAAACTACTCCTGACTTTGTCATAGGGAAAGGGATAATAATTGAGGAAGGTACGGATATCTGCATTCTTGGGACAGGAACAATACTACCGAATGTCATTGCAGCAGCTCACCGTCTCAGGGAATACGGTATCAAACCCCGGGTAGTCAGTTTCCATACCCTCAAGCCATTGGATACCATACTTCTTAAAAAAGCATTTTCTGACTACCCACTTGTCGTAACGGTTGAAGAGCATAGTCTCATTGGTGGACTTGGATCGGCAGTTGCCGAATGGCTGAGTGATCACTTTCTTCCCCAGAAAGGTCATCTTATGAGAATCGGGATAGCGGATGAATTTTTACATTATGCCGTAAAACAAAAAAGTGCACTGGATGCTTACAATCTCTCCCCGGATAAACTAGCAGAAGCAATACATGTGCAGTACCGTAAATTACATTGATAGCACTTATGGAATTATGAATAACATACCAGCGCAGAGTTCCGGGTTGAATTGATGAATGGATCTATAAAAACGAATGATTTACCCATGATTATTGGCATTGATTTTGATAACACCATTATTGATTACAACAATCTTTTTTACGAGGCAGGATTGTCACTGGAGGTTTTACCGGACAATGCGGGGTGTAATAAAAAAATAATCCGTGAGTGTCTCATTGGAAATGGGCAGGAACTGGACTGGATTAAAATTCAGGGGCTTGTCTATGGGAAATATATTCAGAATGCAAAGGTAATGGAGGGTTTTTCCTCGTTCTCCGATCATTGTTATGAAGTGGGTTGGAAAATTTTTATCATCAGCCATAAAACCCGTGACACGATAATTGGAGAAAGATTCAACCTGCATACTTCGGCACTTCAATGGCTGAAAGATAACAGGGTTTACGGGACAGGGATCCGTGGTGCAGTTGAAGGGGTCTTTTTCGAATCAACACGATCCGATAAGGTATCCAGAATAAATCAGCTCTGCTGTAATATTATTATTGACGATTTGGCAGATGTTCTTCTGCATCCGGATCTCTCAAAAGAAATAATGAAAATCTTGTATGATTCCCGCGCAAATAATTTCTCGAACCCAGATTATATTACAGCTACCGGGTGGGATCAGGTTTGTGGTATAATTACGAGGCAATATGAATAATTTAGCTGAAGAATTGGATTGCTTTTCACGAGATCTGTTATCCAAAATTGATTGTCTAGGTACCCTTGTGGTTCGTTCACAACAGGATGGAGGAAATAATAAGGTTTTCACGCTGGAAATAAACGGAATTCCTAAATATGTGATGAAACTCTATTTCAGGCACGTATCCGATCCCAGGGATCGTTGCCGGTCGGAGTGGACATTTCTTGAGTATGCAGGGAATGCGGGGGTATCCTGTGTTCCAAATCCGATTATTTGCGATTCAGTCAATGGAATCTCGATTTTCGAATATATTAGCGGCCATAAAATCTCTGATGTGCAGGTAAACGAGAATCACGTCTCACAGGCCCTTGACTTTTTTGAATCCCTGAACAAAAATAATAATTTCAATATCCCCAGGTGCCTTTTACCGGCATCTGAGTCTTGTTTTTCAATGAGAGATCATCTCGATTGTGTGAATAGAAGAATCGGCAGATTGCTTCAAATCGATACAAAATCAGAAACTGACCAGTCCGCATCCCATTTTGTAAAATTTGAACTCATTCCCTTGTGGGAAAAAGTTCAGACGGGTATCCTGAATCAGGAACAAGCGGGTATCATTAGTATCGATGAAACACTGTCAGAAAAAGATATTTGTGTATCCCCATCAGATTTTGGCTTCCATAATGCGATCCTGACAGATGCAGGCACGGTTTTTTTTATCGACTTCGAGTATGCAGGACTGGATGACCCGGTAAAGATGATTTGTGATTTCTTTTGTCAACCCGAAGTTCCCATTCCCCATTCGTATCTGCCGATGTTTGCATCCCGTGTATTAGAACGACTTGACAATCCAGAATTTCACTATCACAGATTGAAAGTACTCCTTCCGGTCCACACAATTAAATGGTGTTGTATACTTCTCAATGAATTCCTTACGGTTGGCAGGGCTCGAAGAATTTTTGCACACGAAGATATCAACATCGATGAGAAAAAAAGTACGCAACTCAAAAAAGCAAAAAAACTGTTCAAAAGGGTCCGCACATTTAACTGATAAAAAAGGGGTTTTTTCCCTACCTTTAATTATCATATTCACGAATATCAATACCGTAGTTAAAAGAATTAGGTGCGATGAGGCAATTATGGGACAATTATTAAACCTGGTGACTCCACTTCACCAAAAAACAAAACGTGATTATCTTGCCAGAATGGTGGATGAAAAAGTCCATTGTATGCAAAAAGCGAAAGAATACGGGTATGAATACTGGGATGGGGATCGGCGCTATGGCTATGGGGGGTATAGTTATCGCCCGGGATATTGGAAACCAGTTGCCGAGGGGATTATCAAGAGATATAATCTCCGTGCCGGGGATAAGATTCTTGACGTAGGATGTGGAAAAGGCTACCTTTTATATGAAATGCAACTACTAATCCCAGAATTACAGATACAAGGGTTTGATATTTCCCCGTATGGTTTGGAGCATCGCCACCCGGAGTTCAGGGGGAGACTTTTCCAGCACCGGGCACAGGATCACTTTCCCTTTGAAGATAACGAATTTGATTTGGTAATTTCTTTGGGTTGTATCCATAACCTGAGGATTTTTGAACTAAAGAACGCACTTCTGGAAATTGAACGTGTGGCAAAGAACAAGTATATAATGGTGGAAAGTTATCGAAATGAACTTGAGATGTTTAATCTTGAATGCTGGGCTCTGACTGCAGAGTCCCTCTTCGATTTTGATGAATGGGTTTGGTTTTATAATCATATTGGTTATACCGGAGATTACGAATTCATATATTTTGAATGATGGGTTTTATTATGCAAGTTTCACGAATGAAAGCAGCGATATTGGCTGAGACGAATAAACCACTGGTTGTAGATGATGTTGAACTTCCGGATAAACTGTCCTGTGGACAGGTGCTCGTAAAAATAATATATAGTGGTATTTGTGGGGCGCAGATTAATGAGATAGAAGCCGCAAAAGGGGAGGATAAATTTCTTCCCCATCTTCTGGGGCATGAAGGTTCAGGAATAGTAATGGAAACGGGTCCGGGGGTTACAACAGTAAAACCCGAAGATCATGTTGTTCTCCACTGGAGGAAG
>Ga0194039_1001488_pt1 | contig 12520 bp, 13 predicted proteins | sample JunL228m_MetaG_FD_148679 | JGI IMG/M metagenome (GOLD analysis project Ga0194039, IMG submission 148679) | Anoxic zone freshwater microbial communities from boreal shield lake in IISD Experimental Lakes Area, Ontario, Canada - Jun2016-L227-8m | ecosystem: Environmental > Aquatic > Freshwater >...
CCCAGGCTCAACGATATGCCAGTGCGGATCCCGTTCGATGAGAAGGCGGGACTGGTTGCAATAGAGAAGGCAATGTCCCTGCAGATCAATGGTGCGAGCCTTCATCATTTCCGATTGAGGGACCTGGTAACCGGTCGCAAAGCTGCGGTGGCCGCTCGACAGCGGGATCCTGACACGCTGCTGGATGTCCTCGGGCCAAAGGGTCACCCCCTTCTGCTTTACGAGCCGGCGGGGGCGCGAGGACCCCTCTCCGGGCTTTGCGTTTTTGTCGCGGGGGGTGCCACTGACGCACTGACGCACTGACACTTTGGGGTTTCGGGAAGGAGTTTTCATCAGGATGTCAGTGCGCAGAAGCGTTTCTCGTTTTCCACGACCTTTCCCAGTTCAAGGGCCGCGACGAGGGTCGCCCGTATCCGCCCGTAGTCCTGCCGGTCGTAGGTTCGGACCAAATCCCGCATCCGTAGTGGGCCATGAACGGTCAGCTTTTGGGTGAGCACCTCGACCTCGCGGGACAGCGACTCCTGCCCCCGGCTTGCCTCGAATCCGATGGTTCCCCGGGCCAGCCACCGGAAGACCTCGGAGGCGAGCGCTACCGCGCCTGCGCCCACCGGGCGGTGTGGCATGGTATCAAGGCTGAGCAAGGCTGCGATCTTGAGAACCATCTCGGGAGCCCCAGCAAGGACGTCCCTGGGGAACCCTCCACCGTTGGTAAACCGGCTGCCCCACTCCAGAGTCTGAGTGACAGCTTGGCTGGCGTCCTCGTCGAGTTCGCACGCCAGCTCGTTGTTGGCGGCACTGTTGCGCCGGAAGAATTGCAACCGCAGCTCCGGCACGATTTGGCCGATGAACGACGTCCACCGCCCTCTGAGCGCCTGCGGTATTTCTGTTGGCGGGGAAGCCTGCGTCGGCAGCGACGGGACAGCGAGCATGAACCCGGTCATGGCGGAAGGGAGGTTTATTGCGAAGGCATCCCTGATCGCGTCCGGCCTGCAGGCCCACACCGCGGACGCCGTAGGGAAAACCGATCTACTGGAGTGCCTGCAGGTCAGGAGCCCGCCATGAAACCCGGCGTTCAGGAAACCGAGGATCTCGGTCCGTTCGCGCGGTGCGGCTTCCAGCAGGTGATCAAGGGCGGCTCCTTGGGGGCTGTAGGTGCCGATGCAGACGTCGCCGCCCTCCTGGATGAGCTGGCGCAGAACTCCCGTATCGAGGGCATCGCAAAACGGGAAGGTGAACTTTTTACGGACGAACCGCGTGTAGTTCCTGAACTCGTCCGCCTGCGCTTTTTTGAACTCCACGGAATTCCGCTGGTGTTGCCCAGGATTCGTGCAGCCAGAGAAGCGGGAGGCCTCCTCAGCCTGTTTGGCCTGCTCGGCAAAGGAGCGCCAGCGCTGCTCGCTCTCAAGCTGCTTGGCGGTCAAGGCGGCGTCATCCTCGAAGAGGTCGCGGCCGAATTCGCGCGCGCAGGCATCGACGACGCATTGGCATAGCAACCGGAGGCACCGGTCAAAGCCGGGGCTCTCTCCTGCCACGGTCAGGATCTGAAGGGACAACGGGAGCCGGGGGCCGGCGGGGTTCGCAATGGTGGGCCGCGGCCCCACGGCAAGCGACAGAGCCGCGACGACGGCAACCGCCGCGTCGGTGACCGGGATGCGGAACGCGGCCGCGAACTCGGCCGCCAGCTCGTAGAGCCCGAGAGCGCACGCCGGAGGCTCGGGAGGTTGGCACTGCAGCCATTCGGCGCCCTCCACTGTCAGGCCCTGTGCCGAGAGTGCGAGGGCGGGATTACTTTCGGAGCTCATACGGACCAATCCTCCTCTGCAGCCGGTTCCTGTAACCGAGCCGGCGCCGGGTCACCTGCTGAGACCTGGGCGAGGTCGCGAACGGCTTTGTCGCAGGCTTCCCTCAAGGCGCGATGTAGGGCACACGCGTTCTCGATTGTGAGTTCAAGGTCCATGGGTGGGTGAGATGTTAGGATTGCGTGTATTGGCGTCAACGGTGTCGGAATCGGCGGCGGCCGTGTGGGTGCCGCCGCCGGTCCAATGGTTAGCTCGCCATATCTTTCGAGGTCCCGTCCGGGTCCGCAGGAGCCGGTCGGCAGTCCTCGGCGTTCACGAACTGCAAGGCCGGATACCAATTCCCGGCGACCTCGTGGGCGTAACCGTGCTCCGCAAGGATCTCAAGGGTGCGCTGGGCGCCCACGACGAGGTCCTTTTGGTAGAGTTCCTCGCGGACCCTATGCCTCCCCGCTTCTGTAAGCGGCTCGTTCACTCGCTTGGCAAGCTGCGCAAGTTTATGGGCTGTTTCCTCCCGCATGGCCCGCCATTGTTGCTCCTGCTCCTGGTTTTCATGGAGCTGGTCAACGGCATCGGCCAGCTTGCTTAGTGTATCGATGAAGCACTTCCGATCCGAGATCTCCGGGCGGCTGTCCAACGGCAGATCTGGGTTAGCCTCGGCATAGGCGACCCATTCCCTGCATTTGCTGGCGTAATTCGCTGGGAATTTCGCACAAGAGCCGGTTTCATGACCATTCGTATCGTGCCGCGCAACCAATACCGACGGGGTTGATCCCGGCATTCCCACGCTGGTTGTTGGACGGTCACTGCTCGGCTCCGAGGACTCCGACGGCCTGCTGCCCGTGTCATTGGCGTATGTCGATGGCGGGGATACGACGCACAGTGTCAAGTCCTCGTCACGAGGTGCAAAAACCTTCTTGACGCCTAAGATCGAATTCTTGTGGACGGGCTGGCTTTCAAAGGATCCAGAACTGTCGCTCAACAGAACTTCTTCCGGCAAGGCATCAAAGGCGCGCTGCTCGTAATTGTCCTGAAAGAGCCTGCGCAGATTGTACTGCTCGGCCGCGGTCTGCGCCTGGAATTCCTTAAACCAGAGTGCCAAAGTTTCCGAAATCGGTGGTTCTAAGACAATGCAGGGCCAGATGTTTCCCAGAAGCCAGAATCGAACCCGTAGTGCCTCCGAAGGACTCTCCCATGCATTGGCACCTTCCAAGACAAGTTTCAGAGCCTTGACGTCGTCATGCTCGTTCGTGGCATCAATGGCCCAACACCAAATTGAAGCAAGATGTTCCCAATCTTGGAATGAGAAGGTGGGGAGGTAGGACTCGATGCAGCTGAAGCGCTCGATCCAAAAGATTACCTCAGGCTCGAGGCAGCTTATGTAGAATCGGCTATTCGGCAGGATCATCGACAACGACGCGTCAGTCAACCCGTGGCATCGAAGTTCCCTGAGCAGCAACTTGCTGGCACTATCCTCCGTCATTTTGTCGGCGGCGTACAAGAGTGCGCAGGGTTGGGTATAGCTCGGCAGTGAGGGCGCCGGTCTCGGGTCACTCATAGTCTTGATCGCTTTTCGGTCGCCGGTCGCCGCCGATGTAGTAGGCGGCGTGATCGACTTACTGGTTTCTTTGCTCGCGTAAGATCCCTCGGTCCCGTGACGCTTGGCACGGGAGGGCTGATGCTGAGTGTTGGTATTACTCATATAGATTGTTAAAAGTTGATGACGGATCGGGCAGCGCCGGATCGTCAAGGCGCCCGAGATCGTTTACGGCACGCTCGCAGGCGGGGCGAAGAGCTTGGTGCGCGGCGATGACATCGCCCAAAGTTGGCCAGTTAAAATTAACGGCCTTTGATGCAGCAGCGAGGCGGGCAGTTCCCGCTTTTGCCGGGGCAGTTGCTCCGGCATCAGACCTTTTCAAAATGGACACACGCGCTGGTGTGTCCATGGTTTATTCTCGTTGGATAGCTTTCACGACGATCCCGATCTTAAGGTGCTCCCCGGCGTCGATGACGATGTTGAAGATCGAAGATTTGCTGTACCTATTTTTCTTCTGAAGAGTGACTTTGAGCCCACCCCGGCGGAGGGCTTCGGCAACCAGAAGCTCAGCAAGTTTTCCGGCACGCGGCTGGCGGAGGTAGATGCGCAGCAGTTTTTCTCTGGCTTCATCATCTTCAGCTATCTGGGATACAAGACTTAATGCGGTTGCAAGTGTGGGAGTAAAGCCGCCGTTCTCCAGTTCACGGAGGGACGTGTGATGCATACCACAGCGTTGGGCAGGAGGTCGCAGTCCGAGCCCTGCTTTCTGCCGGGCGATGCGGACGGATTGACCGAAGGATGTGTGCTGCCAAGTCATACTGTTGGGCCGACCATACACCAACTCAAAATCTTCTGCAAGCGTGTTTTTTCGACACCCTGCGCGTCGCAGGTTTTATGAATAGAACCACTGCAGGCACCCTGAGGTCCTCACCCCGACAACGGCCGCACGGCCAGCGTCGAGCCTGAGGACCACCAGCCGGGCCACTACAGCATAACAGTCACTTTAGTTGTTCGCGGACCCGGCGTGGCAGAGCCGCAACCACAAGGTCGTATGAATGCCGGACCAGCTCAGTTACGAGCGGGCCTCTCAAACTCCCGTCGAGATCGAGGGTGTTCCAGTGGCGCTTATTCATGTGCCAGCCGGGTCTGATCGCCTCGTGGACATCACGCAGGTCCAAGGCGCGGTCGGGATCGCACTTGAGGTTCATCGTCGGTGGCACAGAATCGTAGTCCACCAAGGCGAACATCTTGCCCATAACCTTGTAAACGACGACCTCCGGGCCAAACGGCTCCTCCTCGGTCACGCCGGTGAGGCTGAGCAGCAGCTCGCGGAGTTGCTCCATGTGCATGGCTGGGATCTGACCTCATGCCCGCCTGTTTGGTCAAGCGCGTTGGACGCTCCCGCTCTCAGACAACACCAGCCGAAGCTACACGTGCGGACAGATTGTCGAGGATCCCGAGGACGGGCGCATGGACAACAACGGAACCGAGTTCCATTCTCAGCCCCGGCGTGCAATCATGCTCGGGCGTCATGATGACAACTCGACCTCTGGGCAGAACCGGCTTCAACGCCTCCCGCATCGGGATCGGTGACATCGCGGACCGGAACGTCCCGCTCGATGAATGCGTCCTCACCCTCCACAGGGCGATGGATTTCGGTCTGAAACTGATCGACACCGCGCCGGGATATGAGCACGGCTACAGCGAGGAAATTGTCGGTGCCGCATTGAAGGGGAGGCGCGAGCGCATGTTCGTGATAGACAAGGTGGACAACCTCCTTGACCCCGTCGCCCCGCAAGTGAACGCCAGCCTCAAGGCGCTGGGCATCGACCGCACCGACCTGTTCGCCTTCCACGCGGTTTCGGAGATGGAGGCATGGGAGAAGCTCTCAGCTCCCGGCGGCGGCATGGAGCAACTCATGGATTGCGTGATGGCCGGCAAGACGCGGTTCCGGGGCATATCGAGCCACAACCCGGAGGTGCTGGTCGCCGCCCTCCACAGCGGCCTGTGCGATGTCGTCATGTTCCCGGTCGGGCCTTTCGTCGATCCGCGATACATCGAACAGGTGCTTCCGACTGCCCGGCGGATGGGGGTCGGGACGGTTTGCTTCAAAACCTTCGGTGCCGGGAAGCTGCTGGGGGATACCACGGGTTACAACCAACCGCTGCAGGAACGGCCGCGCGGGAAGTTCAGTTCGGGTGGCGAGGATGTCGGCTCCTCCCCAGAACTGCCATGCCTGAGCGTGGACGAGTGCCTGCGCTACACGCTCACGCTCGATCCCGATGTGGCCCTGCTCGGGATGAGCTTTCCCAACGAGCAGGACGCCGTCATGGGGGCGTACAGGGGGTTCAGGCCGCTGAACGCGGGCGAGCTCTCTGCCATCCGGGACCGGGCGGAAGTCGCGATTCAGGGCAAGGGGGCATGCTGGTGGAACCCAGAGTAGAGCGGGAGAATGCAGTGCCCCCCAGCGCCCATCAGAGTTCGGCAATCCGCGACCGCAACCCCTGCAGGATCGCGTCGGGAATGAACTCCGGGGGCAAGGCGGCGAACTTCTCTGGCATCTGGGCCACCAAGCGCGCCGTGTACACGTCAAGCAGATGCTGGAGCTTCTCCTTCCCCGATCCCTCTGCGGGTTCCGGGATCGGTTCCTGCCCGATCATGACGAGCAGGCCGTTGACGGCTTCGTAGTCCACGCCGATAGCGTAGCAAGAAATGGAGGTACGGCAAAACACAAGCCGGGTTCCCAAGGGCGGCCGTCTGCGGTAGTGGGGCATCTCCCATGGAACTCGCCGGCGGCATGTGGAGCTGAGCGCCGGTTGCCGGTGGCGGGTATAGGCCGGGATCGCCTTGGGGCTGGCGGCCAAGTTACTGTCCCCTCGGGGTCAGTCGTCGCTCAGCGTCCACAGGATCCGTATCCGCTCCGTTGATCGCGGCGTCGCGGATGGTGATGGCGGGTCCGCTGGATCGCCGCCATCCTTACGGTACAAAAATGCGGCGGTGGCCAGCCATAACCACCGCCGCCGTTTTGCTCAGATGACGCTGATCGAATGACCGCTAAGGCATGGGGGAGCCACGATGTCGAGGCAGGCATCGCCGTAGTACGGGCTGCCGTGCTTGACCCCTATGATGGCCGTTTTGGAAACCCGGCGGCTGATAACACGAGGTTGGCCGGGGGCATGGAACTCGAAGTCAACTGTGGTATCGACCCTCTGGGATGCCATGGTGGCCAAACGGAGCTCAAGTGTGTAGGAGAAGCCAAGCCACATGGTCGGCGATATGCCCCCACGATACAGGGTGACCTTGTCGGGGAGACCGTCGTAGATCGCCTGCTCGTCCTTGTCGTGCCACATCCTCCGAAGGATGTCGCGCTCGGTTTCCGGCTGGCTGGTAAAGGAGTTAATGCACTCCATCAAGGTATCATAGGCAGGGGCGACATTCCTGATCGTGAACCAGATCCGCCCCAACAACCAAAAGCGGACGCGCCTTCTATCGGCGGCATTTTCCCAATGCCGCTCTGCATTCTCAATGACGCGCAGAGCTATCTCATACTCCTCCTTCCATGCGAATTTTGCTGCTCTATGCCAAGCGGCTGCGAGGAATTCCCATTGTTCAAAGGAAAATTCCCCCAAGTATTTCTCGGCGCGGATGAACAGATCGATCCAGAGATCAAGTTGGGGATCAAACTTGAGTTGTTCGAGGTTGAAATCCCACCATTCGTGATGATCCAGGCTCTGAAGCAAGAACTCACGGGCGTCTCGCTTAGTCATGGCAGAAGCCGCCGCAAGAACGTCGCGGGGCGTTGCATTGATATACGCTTCTGGCGGCACGGACGGTGCTGAGGTCGGTGCTGGCCGGGGGTCGTTGGCTGGTGCTGATCGTGAGCCGCCACTGCTCGCCGACGATCCCGCTGGCGGCGTGGACTGCTTCGTCGGGGCGGGTTCGCTGCTGCTTGTCGGCGCTGTCGCCGATCTCGTCGAGCTCGGTGTCGAACTCGAAGCTGACGGGCTGCTTGTTGCGCTGTTGTGTCTATCTTGAGCCCCGGAGCGGTTGGTGCGAGGAGCCTTTGGCCTATCATTACTAGTAGTGTTCATAGTGTTATTTTTGCCGAGTCGACCTGTTTGGTGAGCCCGCGCCGCCATCGAATCGGCATGTCTGCGTGCGGGCAGGTTGTTTTGCTCCGGGGGGAGGTGATGCGTGCCGCAGTCGGCGGGGAGCGGGCGCGGCGGGACCGCGTAGAGGGGAGGACGGTGCCCCGAGCGGGGCCGTAGTGGTCGAGCCAAAGGCTGACCCCCCAACACTGCGGCAGAGTTGCCAGTGGTCCCCAAAGCTTACCGCAGTCCCCCTGTCCCCATTGTTGGGATATATTCCTAGGAATCACTACACGTGGTGTGTTTTGTGTAGCGTTTCCACGTCTAATACCCTGACAGCGGGGACAGGGGGACAAGGGGGTTTTAATAGCACCCATTGGCAGCCCCTCCTGGCCAAAAACTATATTCTTTGAGCATGACATCTTCGCCCCTCTTGGCGTCACGTTCCGTGCGGGTCACCCTGCGGACAGCGATCCCGTCGACGATCAGCTCCATGGTCTGGCTGTCCACCGCCCGGCCAGCATTGAAGAGCGTGCCCAGCACCTGGCCGACCCGCAGGCACCCCTTTCCGTCCGATTCCTTGCGTCCCGGCAGCGTGAGCCCCGCCGCATCAGAAACCTCGACAAGCTCCGTCGCCGACAGCGGCCGACCGGCCAACCCTTGGGCAACGACGCCGAGAGACAGCTCCCGCAGCCACTGCCGGGACGGGTTGCCGGTGCGCTCCTGCTCCTCCTTGTGCCCATCCAAAAGTGGCGGCAGCTCGAAGATGTGCTGCACGATCCAGTCCATGGCTCGCGTCCATTCACGGAAGTCGTGCCGAGATTCGTTGGTAAGGGGCTTGCCGCACGCGATCCAAGCGCGGATCACGGCGAATATGCAACCGAGGTAGAAAGGCTGGTTGGCCTTGACGTGCGCGATCACGTCCCCCTCGGGGAATTCATGGAACGCATAGCCCGCCGGCTGCTTGCGGATCCGCGAGATGATCGACCTGTTCGCAAGGTCACGGGTGAACTCGGCGCCGTTGGTCGAGAGTTGCCAGATGAACGGCGTTGTGTCGACGGTCGCGGATGTCCGTAGAGCCCGGCACTCAACACGATCCTGCCCCCGGAGTGCGGCCTCCAGAATGGCTGATTCCAGCCTGCCCCGGAAGTTCGAGAGGCAGATAAAGGAGGACCCGGACATCAGCGCCTTGCTGATCGTCTCGTCGAGGCTGCCGACGCCGCCCTTCGGGGGGGTGATGACGGATGGTATCGCGTTGTAGAGCCGGGAGTGCAGCTTGTGCTTGAAGTCCTTGCCCGACTGCGACTCGGTCGCTTCGGCAACGTCTATCGGGAAGTCGCAACTTATGATCCCCCCCATCTTGAGGGCGGGACTAAGCATGGCCGCGATGGTCCTCGCCTTGTCGGACTCGGTCACGAAGGCGAAGTCCTTGTGGAGGTCGAGCAACGCCTGAATGGCATCATGAAGCGGAACCTCTTGCGGGGCGGTGCCGGCAGTGACATAAGTCCCCCCGCCATGCCCGTGATACCCCTTCGCAAGCACCTCGCACCCGCCACCGGCCTTCTCGACCAGCACCGGGCAGGAAACGAGCTGGCGGATCGGGGGAAGTTCTCTGCGGGCTGCCTCGGTTTGGAGCAGTGTCTCCATGCTGCTCAACGGCATGGTGCGTGAACGCCAGCGGTGGACGTCCCCGTCGATTTCGAGTCTCGCGATCCGGTGCTCCGTCCTGCGCGCGACGCGCTCCAGCTCCGATACGGCGCGCTCTTTGGTCAGGATCTCGAGCCGGTGCTCGTGTTGATCATGCACGATTTCACAAACCCGACCGCTTCGCGTAAACCAGACCAACAGGCTGCCGACCACGGGAAAGATCTTCTCGCTGGAAGCCGTATAATCGCGCTCCCCGCACGGCACCGGGAACACGTCCTCCGGGATCGTGAACTCGGCCTCTGTTTTGGGCTCTTCAAACTTGATCTCTTCGCTCATAGGGCAGAGGGGTTGAAGAAGAGCACTCTCTGGACGGCGACGGTGTCGCCGCCGTCGGTCTGGATGTGCCGCGTCCCGTTCGGGAGCCTGAACTGCTGCTCAGGCAACCGGCCTGCAGGGTCTACGCCATACGTGCACCCGCGCTGGAAAAATCCGTCGCGTTGACTTTTCGTGAGTCCATTGACGTTTAGCCACGCGTGCAGCGATTTGCCGCCGCTGTCGACCACCATGACGATCCGCTCGCGGGGAATCCGGTTGAGGACCACGCTTGCGCTCAAATGCTGTGGGGGCACCCCCGCCTGTACCAGTGGCACGTCGGCGTCGAAGTCGGGCTCGGCGACGGCGTAGCGCATGCCGTCATATCCGCAGGACGTGTCGCGGCACCTCACGGACGTTGAGCCCTCTTGGTTCAACCCGACGCGCTTGGACATCGCGTTCGGAACGCACATCGACCAACCGGCGATGTCACCGGGGTCGGTTCGCCATTCGCCAATAGACTTGATCTCGCCGGTGACTTCCTTCTGCGGCGAAAGGTAGAGGAGAGCGTCTTTCGGGTGAAGAAGTCCGAGGACATCCAGCGGGTGGATGACCTGCAGCGAGATCGGGATGGGGCTGGCGGCCACTACATCCGCCGATGTTGCCGGGTGCTCTCGCCAAAGCGCTTCAAGCTTCGCATCATCCCGTGGGGGCCAGAACGTGGAGCGCGGGAGGACGGTGATGTCGGTGGAAAAAACTTTGCTGGCCATGCGCTCGATTTCTCCCGGCTGCGCCGGACGGGTGAGCTTGGCCTCGACGAGGTGGCATGCCTCTTCGATGGTGAGTCCGTTCCGTTTACACCAGCGGAGCGCGCTACCGAGCCAATACGGGTTCCGTGGGCCTACACAGGGGGGCATACCTCCCCCGTCGGCCAACTTTTGTAGTTCTTCGAGGGTGCGACCTACGGTTGCAGAGCCATCGATTTTTGATATTGTGACCATCGTCGTGTGCGCCCGCCTCGTTGCCGTAGAAAGTCGCGAGGTGGGCCGTCTCTTATTCGTGCGCCGTCGCGTTGCTGGTGAAGCGATCAAGCTCCGACAGCGGGATGATAATCCGCCCGAGGTATGCGATTTTCTTAATCTGACCCGAGTAAAGGAGACGATACGCCCAAGTCGCGTGCCGACCAAAAAGGGCGGCGAACTCAGCCGGGGTGTATCCTCTGCGGTTTTCACCGCCTTGCGAAGGCTCGCGGGTAATGTGTGGATGGCTCATAGGCTTGCGCACACCCCTACAGATTTTCTCAGACCTGTTTCAACGACCGCAATTCGAGCCGAATATAGGTCTACCGATAGTTCACCCGACCAAACGACAATCGCTCACGCCGTCCGCTGTATCAGTTCTAAACGAGCCACAGCTGCTTGGACCGCCTCGCCAATTCCTCGGCGAAACAGCCTCTTAAGATTGACTCTGCCTTACCTGCGGAGGCAGCCCACTTGTTGACGTTCTGATACAGTATACGGGGGCCAAACGCGTGGGTTTCAGATCGTTTAAAATAGTCTCTTAACGCTGAACAGGCTTGGGGGTCTGATAATTTTCCAAGCGCCTTAATGCGGTAGGCCCCCAACCAGCTAAGAGGTTCGGCAGCCGCTCGTTTGCCTGGACCATATGGATGGTGCCTCGACAGCCATTTGTTGAATAATTTTTTTATCGCTGGGGCCTCTGCGGACCAATCAATCTCGATGACGTGTTGCTGTATATTGGCTGGGCGGGAGCTGGCATATAGGATGTAGAAAGGATGCTGGGTTGGATCGGTATCGTCTCCAGGTTCAATAAAAGGCGGAAAGTCGCTCGGCCATTTGGAGCAACGCTTCTTGAGATACTCCACACCGTGTATTCTTTTGACGCGCGCCCATGGCTTGGGAAACTGGGGGAAGCGGAGCGCCAGACAAAGAAGCTTCTGCTGATCAAATACTGGCGGGATGTCTGAATTCAACAAATTCAGGGCCCTGCGCATTACCACCTCATTCTCCGCTTGATCGTAGATGCGCTCGATAATTTCGCCGACTGTGAATCTATCCGGCAGCTTCCCCCTGAAACCACAAGCCCGCAGAACATCAGGGTATTCTGTTATCAGCAATCGCGGACGACGGGCGCCACCCGGCTGCTGGAACCATTCCGTCAACGTCTCCCGATACACGCTAGAGCGCGCGTATTCGTAAATCACCGCGTAGGGAAGCTCCCACTTTTCGGCGATGTCTCGAAAATCCCACTCGTCAGGATCCAGCATGACTTCAATGGGGGGGCCCGGGTTGGGAGTTTGCTCTCCCCTCTTCTTCGGTAGTGATGGCATCTTCGCTTTCTAAAGTTGGAAGGCGTATAACCATGACCGGCCGCTGATTTGAATCAAATAAAATCCAGTGGTGCCAGGGCTGGATGCCGGTTTCCCTCGACCATTGTCTGCCGGAAGAGGCTTATGCAGCGATGAATTCCCGCACCACAAGTTCAGAGGTTGAACTTGAGCTTTGCCATCGCGGCCTGCGCGTGCTCCTGCCGAAGATGACCGTATGTTTTCATCGCGAGAGCCCCGCCGTCCCGGTGTCCCATGAGCTTTGCAACCGTCGGGATGTCGATCCCCGCCTCAATGGCCACGGTCGCAAACAGATGCCTCAGGCCGTGGGCGGTGATTCGCTTCATGCCCGCGATTTTGCATGCCCGGTCAATGGACCGCTGGCACTCATTCACCTCAAGCACGGAATCTCCGGGCTCCGGCTTCCTGCGCTCGTGCATCGCCGTGAGAAGCTCGCGCAACTCCGGGCACATGGGGACATCCCTGACATCCTTGTTTTTAGTCACCCGCAGCGTGACGATTTCCCGCTTGAAATCCACATCGTCCCACACCAAGGCGCGAGCCTCTTTTATCCTCGCGCCCGTGAATGCGAGCAGTTCAACCATGTCGCCGCACGGACGTGCTGCCGCCGCGCCGCTGGAGCGTATCACCGCCACCATCGCGGAAAAGTTTTTGCTGCTCGGGAGATCCTTGCGCGCCGGGGACCGCCGGGCGCTTTTTATCGAACGGTGGCGGGCCGGGTTTTCAACCATCGCGCCAGACTCGAGCGCGATATCCAAAACTTGACGGAGGG
>Ga0194039_1001489_pt1 | contig 12515 bp, 6 predicted proteins | sample JunL228m_MetaG_FD_148679 | JGI IMG/M metagenome (GOLD analysis project Ga0194039, IMG submission 148679) | Anoxic zone freshwater microbial communities from boreal shield lake in IISD Experimental Lakes Area, Ontario, Canada - Jun2016-L227-8m | ecosystem: Environmental > Aquatic > Freshwater >...
GGGCTTAGGGGTGAAGGAGGGCAGGGACGGGCGATTCTTTGCCGTCCGGGAGGATCAGCAGCAGTTCGCAGATGCGCACGATGCCGTCAACATCTGCGCGCTCCGATTTTGGCAAGTCGGACGCGGGCACGAGAATGCGCAGGGCTTCGGGGGTGACGACTTGCGGGAAATCAACCGTTACGGTTTTTGTTGTGGCATCCTTCAGCTCGCCAACGGTTTGCCAGCCGCCTCCGTTGCGAACCTGGACCTTCAGGTTCCGCTGCAGCGGGATGATGGGGCGGTCGTCGCCAATGATTTTCACGCCCCGGAACTGGATATTTCTGCCGCCGGGGAACTCGATGGCCCACCAGACATCGAGGGGCTTGTCCTTGGCGCCGCCTCCATAAGGCATGGAAATCCATGCGGCGAACGGATTGGGATCGCCGTCGATGGCATTCTCCGGTCCGTACTCGGGTGCATAGACCGATTGAGCGGTAATGTTCCCCGGTGCAGTCACCGCGGCTTTGGTCCGCAGGGAGGTTTCCAGGGAAAACGGCCCTCGCTGACCGGCCGTATCAACCGCGCAGACCCGATAATGATAAACTGTGGCTGGCTGCACGGCGTCATCCCGGAACATAATATGGTCGTAATCCCCCTGGCGATGGTCGATGGGCACATGGCCATACACCGTCGAGCCCTTCACGATCGCGTCGGCATCGGCAACCCCAATGCATGTTGAGGTGTCAGGCTCAAACCCGGCCCTGGTGGACCGGTGGATTTCATAGCGATGCACATCCGATTCGCAGCTTGTGCGGAACAGCAGGTTGACGAAGTTGTGCGGGCTGATGGGACTAACGAGAATGGCGCGCAGGCCCTCCACGCGCAGCGGCGGCATGTTCTTCTGGCTCGATTCGCGGGTGGTAGCGGCAAAGGGCGCTGAGAGCGGGCCTTCGTTATTCCAGCGGTCCACGGCTGCGACGCGGTAATAGGAAGTCGTTGCCGGCTCGAGGCGGCTATTGATCCAGCCGCCGTAGTGCAACTGCGGTTGATCGACATAGGCCGCCGAGGCTGGCCTTGCTACGAGGTTCAACAGCGAAGGTTGGAAGTCGGGCTGGCTGCCGCGGTAAACGTTGTAGTGGCTGATGCGTTTGGCCGCGCGCGGCTCGGTCTCCCAGGCAATTTCGACCTGCATGTCTGAGCGGGGCGAGATCTTGAATCTCGACAGCACAGGAACGGGACTTTTTGGCCGGGCGAGCAGCCGGATGGTCTTCACGCCAAATGGGCGCAGGGTGATAGTGACTGCGTTATCGTTCTTAACCGCCAGCCGCGCGGGGCGATCGTTCTCGACCAGATCGGTCTCTGTCGCGGCGGTGATTCTGCCGATGAACGGGAATGTCATGGTAGCGGTGGTGGCGGTGCCTTGCGTTTCGTTGAAGCGGGCAATAAACCCAGCGCCATTCGCTTCGGCGGGTTTGATCGAGCTGCAGATAATGTTGGGTTGGTCGATGCGCACGAAGCTTGAGGTTGGGGGCAAGGTTCGCTTTTTCTTTCCTGTCACCACTTTCGCCAGGAGCGGATTCAGCACGTCCCAGCCGAACTGATCGGCTTTGCCCGCCTGCCAGCCGCCTTCGTGGCTGCGGATTGACCAGGTGAACCGAACCGGTCCCTGCTGGTCCCAGCGGATGTTCACATCAAACATGTTGTCCATCAGGTAGAGGTACATCCGGCTGTTGGCGGGATACTCCATGACCCTCTCGAATTGGCTCTCGAGTCCTCCGGGAATCAGGCACGAGCGCGGGTGGCCGTACTCGAAGAGGGACGCATCGGGGCAGGAGACCGTCACTCCAAAGTGGTCGTTGGCGACATCGGCGAAATGGCGTGTTGCGTAATAAGCGGTGCATGAGCCGTCAAACTGATCACGAATCGGCTCGGCCACTGCGCCCGGCAACTCATGATGAAACCGGAAGTCCGGAACAGCAAAAGGCAGTGCCACATAAATCGATTCCTTGTTCAAGACACTCGAGTTCGGGATGCGGCAGGTTCGTCCCGAAGGCGATTTGACCAGGTCGAGGGCAAAGTCGATGCGTTTGAGCGCGTGATAGAGAATGACGGTTTGTGCAAGCTGATCGACACCCACCGCGGCTGCTTTAATGGTCATCAGGCTGGCAACCGGGCCGTTGATGGCTGACATCTGCGCCGACTGGACACGATACCATTTGGAGGTGCGCGCCTGCGGACTCTCGTAGCGTTCGTACAGGTACTCGTTGAACTTATGGGGCGCACTCTGGTCAACCAGTTCGCGGTTCAGTTGCTTGTCGCGGATGCTGGTGATGGCGCCGGTGGCCGTGTCAAACAGGATGCGGTAAAAACCATTCTCGAGGCTCGCAGCAGCCGGCGGCTGCCGGCTCTGTTCCACTTCGGGCTTCCGAGTCAGAGCCTCCTCACGCCGGCTGTTACGAGGGGCGGACGGCGGCAGCAGGCTGAAAGTCTTGTATCCGAGCGAGGGCACGTCGGCGGCAACGAACACAATCGTGCCATCGGCCAGGGTTTGATGGGGCACAGCCTGGCCAGTAACGGCGTCTCGCAGGCAAAAGGGCTGTCTCAGCTCTGCCGCCGCCAGAAGGACCACGTCGCTGCGATTACGGGTCAGCGGATTAAAAACAATGATGCTCTGGTCGGACCGGGTGGTGATCATTTCCGCCAATTTGTCCAGGGCGCTGCTGCAGGCGCGGTCGCTGAACTCTTTGGATTCGACGACCATTTCCCGGTTTTCCTCCAGCTCGGTCTCATACTGCCGCATGCGCTCGGGATCACAGTTGATGAAATCAATGGCGTCAGTGTGCTCGTGATATTGCAGCAACCGATGGTAAGCCTGGTAGATGTCGGCCCAGGGGTAGCCGCCGCCTGCCAGGGTCGTGGCGATGGTGCAGAATTTCTCCGCCGTGGGAATCGCCTCGCCTTGCCGTCGCGCCAGGGCCAGCAGCCACGCATCGGTCGCGTCCTGATCGGCCCATTGGTTATTGCTGTCTTTGGCGAAGGTCTTGATTTTCGCCGGATCGGCCTGGCGCATGATCTCCTCGAAGAACATCGTCATCGTGGCATAGACCAGGTGCGGATACGCGTAGCGGCCGTTCCAGCGGCGAATCTTTTCAGCGTTGTCGAGTGTGATCAGTTGGAAATCCGTGCCGTCCTGGCACAAGAGCGTGTCGTAGGGCCAGTTGCCGCTCAGGCGTGTGATGAGCGATTGTATCTGTTTTTCGCTGCCGTCGCCGAGATTATCGCCCGCATATCCGCCGTAATCGATGGAGCGGACCAGCACTTTGCTTTGGCCATCCGGGCCTTGCCAGTAGAACACCGGCTCGGCCGAGGCGGGCTGGAGGCACTGCCCGACCCCGTTGTGGCCGTGAAAGAAGTAAGGCACGCCGGCCTCGGCGCAATAGGTTGCCAGCGGCCAGGTCAGGCCGATGACATCGTCGAGCTGGGCGGTCTTACTCGGCGCCACCCCGAGCAAATCGGGTGTGTGCCGGCCGGTCAGGTAGAAGAGTCGCGCCATCAGCTCGCAGCTCATTTGCTCGGTATTGGCGGTATTGTGAACCGCGCCGATCTGTATCCGGCCTTCACGGACGCGACGCGCAAGCTCGGCGGCTTCGGCGTCGCTGTGGCTGCCCAGGAAGCTGGTAATCGGCTCGCTGGTCTCGATGACATAACGGAATTTGCTGTCCTCGTCCCAGTTGTCCGTTTCGCTGCAGAACTTCAGGGGCCGCTCGATGTTGGCGTGGCGAATGTTCGTGCGCAGCCGGTGGGGATAATCCCCGAAACCCAGGTCGTGGTGGGAATAGGAAACGCAGTAAATCTTCCATTTCTTTTGCGGCTGCCAGTTGAGTTGGTGCCGGGCGAGCACTCCGTCCCCGTCTTTGGGAAGCAATTCAATGATGAGATTCGCGGGCGCGGCGATGTCGGGGACAAGAATGGTGTTGGTTGACTGACCGGTGGGCACCTGGCCGAGGGCTTCGGCGGTGCTGGATGTGCCGAGGGTGATTCTGGCGGTGAGGGCTAACGGCGCGCCCGAGTTATTGAGGTAAAGGAGTGCGCGCTGGCGCAAGGGCTGGCCTGGCTCGGTCTTCGGAAACAGCGGTGTAGGCTCAACCTTCACGATCTCGAGTTGCCCGGCGGCTCCGACATGGAAACAGGAGAGCAGAAAGGCACCCAACACGCACAGATTTATTTGCCACTGCTGACGCCACATAGTCATAGAATTAATTACCATTCATCCGGCGCGATTCATTCGCTTACCTGGCTGCATCCGCTTTGCTGAGCTTGGTGGCACAGCCCGGACCAGGGGGAGGGACCGCCGGGATCATCTCGGTTTTGGGCGCCTTCAAGAGGAAGGCCAGAACCGCGCCGACCAGGAGCATAATCCCGCAAGTAATGAAGGCATAGGTGTATGCGCCGAACAAATCCCGAACCCTGCCGCCGAGAACAGAGCCGGTGACGCCGGCGACCCCAAAGGCGGTGAACACGGTGCCGTAATTGACGCCCAGGTTGCGAATGCCATAGAAGTCGGCGGTGGCGGCGGGAAAGAGCGTGAAAATTGTGCCATAGCAGAGGCCCGTGAAAGCTGAGCCGAACAACAACAACGCGGGAGTCCGGTATTGGGTGAACATGAACATGTTGACCGCCTGCAGTATGAACGCGAGAATCATTGTATTGGTTCGTCCGATACGGTCGGAGAGGAACCCGCTCAAGAAGCGTCCGCACGTGTTAAAGATCGCCACCACCATGACCAACAAAAATGCCTTGTCCCATTTCGGCGCCTGGTCCTGGGCAATGAGGGTGATGTTTCCAATAATCAGCAAGCCGGCTGAAGCCGAAAGCACGAACATGAGCCAGATCTGGTAGAACTGTCCGGTTCGGAGCATTTCATGCCAATCCAGCTCCCGCCGCGAGGCGGCCGGCGGCCTGGCCTTGGAACCTGTTGATGCGGCCGCCTGGGCGGGGACGTAGCCCGTCGGCGGGTTAGTGAGGAATTGGGCCAGGATGGAAATCAGCACGATGGTGCCTATGCCGAGGATGAGAAAGGTTTGCTGAATGCTGGTGACCTTCAGCAAGTAGTTGGTCAAAGGCGACATATATACTGCCGCGAGTCCGACGCCGCTGACGACGATCCCGGTGATCAACCCTTTTTTTGCCGGCGGAAACCACTTGATCGAGGGGGGAGTCGTGGCGCAATAACTCAAACCAATGCCAATGCCGCCGACCAGGCCGAAGGTGATCATCATCAGCCCGTAGGAATGCACAAAAGAGGATAACACCAGCCCCAACCCGAAGACGATACCCCCGAGCATCGCCACGTAGCGCGGCCCGACCTTGTCCTGCCAGCGGCCGGCGAAGATCATGGTGACAGCAAAGGCAGCGGTGGAGGTGGCAAAAGGCAACATGGCCTGGGTTTTCGTCCAGTGCCATTGGCCCGCCAGGGCTTTGCCCACGACGCTCCAGGCGTAGAGGGCGCCGATAATCAGGTTGACGCCGAGTGCCGCAATAACCACGGTCCAGCCGCGAATAGGGGAGTTTGGTTGTTGTGTCATATAAGTGGGCGGTATTGGTTTGTCAGCTCTCTGAGCCTTATGAGCGGTTAGCCTAATGCATCGCTTGATTTCAGACAAACATAAATCTGGTGCAAAAACGCCAAGAATTCCTTCGCGATTCCTGGGCTGGGCAAGATCGTCCTGGTCAATCGCAAAGCTCGCATGGGTCGAAAATGAAATTCACATTCTTTCCGTTATTCCGAAACGAAGTTGAAATCGTGGCATCGTGCGGTGAGGCTCGTTTGATCAAGCACCTGGACGGCAAGGTGGAATTGAAGGGCGGGTCAAGAGATGATCGTCTGGCTGCTCACGAATGGATCTCGCTGTTTTGGCATGAGGCGGTGGTGGGAGACGGGTCTGGACGGCGGGGTTGAGACTATGGTGGACGTGGGACGTCGTCTTGGCAACCAAGGGAAAGTTCAGGCTGGTGGGTTTGAGATGATGGAAGCCATTGAGATCCAAAGGCTAATGCAGCAAGTCCGGGGTTCGAATGATTTTCCACACAATTCGTCTAATCGTAACTGTTCAGGTGTGGCACAGACCTGCGGTCCAATGCCAGTAGGATTTCATTCCCAAGAATACCCGCGAAACCGGTCCAAGCCTTTGTCCCGGAGGGTCATGAAATAATAGCCCTTATGGGGAACTCCCCATAAGGGCTATTGTCGGCCATCTCTCCGGGATGAGGAGGGTCAAATCCTAGCGGCATTGGACCGGAGGTCTGCCCCAAGCTCGGACCTGAACAGTTACAGAAAATCAACCTCCCAACAAATTACAGTTTCTTTTTTCCCTGTGCTTTTATCTTGGCCCATCTCGCCTTGGGAGAAGCAGAAACCGCAGCTTTCCAGGCAGCACTCCTCTGAATCTTGGGTTTCATCGTGGGTGCTGATTCATCTGACATGCCTGGGAAGGTCGTAAATGCGATCCCTTTGCGTTTTGCCCATCTTGCCTTTTGAGCCGCTTTCATTCTCGCCCTCCCCGCTGCACTCACCTGGCGTCTCTTGGGTTCTTCAATCGGTTGTGGAGCAGGAGTGGGAACCTCGCCGCTCAGGATTTCATTCAGTTGTTGTTGCAGCGACTGGATATGCTCCTGGAGATCGGCTGCTTTTCGAAGTTGTGCTGGTGTTATATTGATCATGTTCGACGTAATGTAAAGCAGATCGAGGAATAATGTCAAGAGAAAGAAACAACGCAAGGAATAGCCGGCGAAGCCACGGTCAATACGGCTTTCTGGGCCTTCAAATACTTGTTGAGCGTCCCAATCCCTGTGGTCTGCGTCCTCACCGCCCTCATTCCCGGCTCCTTCATCATCTTGTATTCAGATAAAGATCAGGCCGATGACCAGATGAATGATAGGAATGCAGGCAAAGAAAGCGACCGCACCACTGACTACATAATGGTAGATGGAAAGAAGCCTGATGTGCTCGTTGTCTGTATTCTGCTGCGGATTTGATGCTGCATCTCTGTAAGGACGGGGAGCAGACACATCCTTGAGAAAGACTCATTGCCTTTCGATGTTCTGCTCCCCGGTTACCAAGTCTTCCGCTTCCAAACGGATGCGGACAACTCTGGCACGAAACATGGATTATGGCTGCACTCTATGTACGGTGGCGTCGATGCGGTTTGCTCGTTCATTCAACATTTGCTCCAGAAATGCGATGCCAGAGCTACGTGACCTTCGGTGAGAGTGAAATCACCCTTTTCCACTTCTTGCTCACTCTCGAGGGAAAGTTAGTATTGCCGTGCAATCTGCCTGCCATCAGCCACGAAGGCTCGCCAGGATGCGGACGGTTTCACGGGCTCCGAGGCGGGGGAGCAATGCCGTCTTGGCAATGCCTGAGACCACTTTGGTGATGTTGTGATCGACTTTCCCGGGCTGGCCCCAGACGGTGCCGCTCGTATCCGTCAGGTAAACCGAAAAGGTGTGATGCCCGGTTCCAGGGCGTTCTCCAATTGCGTGCAGGATGGCCCGGCGACCGGGAAGACCGCCAAACAGATGTTCGCCGACATGGTATCCGGCGCGGACGCGCCCGGAGGTGAGCACGACGTGCTCTCGGGCGGTCCGAAAACCTCCGTCGGCAAGCCGGTTCCGTAACTCCTCCAGGAAGGCGTCGAGGTGCCCCGCATCCATAATAGCCAGGGCGTTAAGTCCGTCGGAAATGACAATCTGCACATCGCAGAGGGCGTTTTGCTGTTTGCGCAGGTTGCGCAGCGCGGCTACTGCTGCAGACCCAAGTTGCTCGCCGGAGGTAGGGTGCAGGATATAATCGTTGCGGTTGACGGACTTCGTCGATAACAGCAGTGCCTGGGGAATTCCGGCGATGAATACCGGGGTGAGTTCTGCCCAGATGCTCTTCTTGGCGTCGCTATAGATCCGCCGGATGTCCGTGTCCAATGCCGGCGCTAAATCGCCTGCTTTTGCGCCGTGCCCCTCGGCCAAGAACACACCGTGGCTGCGGACCACCGCCATGAGGGATCGCGCCTCTGCCAGAATCTCCTGGTTGGCCCGCGAGTCCGCCTTCTTCCGGCGATACTGAAGGTATATCCAAGCTGGGTCGCCAAAGTGCGAACCGGGCTTTCCGCCGGCATCGATCACGCCTAGTGACTGGAAGAACTCCCGCATCGGGTCGTTCACCTTGTAGTCGAACTTCTCTCGCAACCGGACATGATCCTGGAAACCGGTTGTAAGGTAGCCAAGCATCGGATCAATCTTCGTGGGCAGTGCCATCAAATAGGCGGGATTAGCCGGCATGACCTGATCGAGACACCAGTCGAGGTCATCGAGTGAAACGTCCATGTGCAGGGTCGAACAGACGTCCAGCCCAATGGTCAGGCCGTGGAGCTTGCCCATGACCAAATCCTCCAGGCAACACCGGACGAGTTGCTCTCGCGTCCGGAATACCTCGGGCCCAATAAACCCGGCCACATCGTTGACGTGGAGCCATGGCGAGGGTTCGCGGCCTGCCTTAAGCTGCGCTTCGGCTACCTTCACCTTGAGGGCACGCGCCAGCCCGTACTTGCGAGATTCATGGATCACCATGTCGTACCCATGACTGTGGCCGTTGGTGAAATCCGCCCCCTGCCCGGTTTCGAAATAGAGGCCGTATTTGCCGGACCGGGAGTCCGCATACTTGACCATCTTCTCCAGGCTGATGTCGAAAGTCGCATTCGCCGAGTCGCTCCCGGCAATGCTCTGGAACCAGATGCCCGTGCTGCCGGGTTGCGACCGCTCCACCTCCGCCTGCACGTCGATGTGAGCGAGCACGGAATGCGGCAGGACATCCTTCAGCCCGAATGTCTCAATGAGATCCTGCAAAGTGCGCTCAATGGCTTCAACCGAACGGGGATCGCTTGAGACAGGGTTGGTGCCCAGGACGACGTCGCCAACGCCATAAGCCCAGCCGTCCAGGACTTGCCAGCGGATGTCATCAAGATTGTCGATCGGCGAATTGGGTTGGATTCGCGCACCCAGATAGCCGCGGGCGCCGATACGGCTGCCGGGGAGCGCATTGAACACCTTCGCACTGAGCACGACAAGTTCGGGATTTGACATCAGCCTGACGAGGCAAGCAATCACATCGCTGGACAGCCCGGGGCAGAACTCATGGACCTTGTCGTCCGACTCGGTGAGCAACTTTTGTTTAAGCGCGCCGAGCGTCAGGTCGGCGCTCTTGGCGACAGCAGCAGATGCCCTCGCGCGGGTTTCTTCAAGCAGCGCATATAGCTCGTCCTTGAGCAACGGGTGGGTGTCGATATCCCGGACACGTGTGTTCGCCAGCAAGTTGCGGGCGTGAGCGCGGGTGGTGCCATCGGCCGCCGCAACACCGAGGCTGCGGTCGCCTTCCTTGAACTCGTTAGCCGCCCCGAGGATTCGGGCGTAGAGAGTAGGCTCAAACTTGCCGGCAACCCGCTGGATGTAAGCGAACACGTCTTCGCCGGGCAAGGGAGCTTCGAGGCGGACGTCCGTGTCGCCAGCGACCGCTGGTGACGGCTCGTCGCCGGCTCCTGCGTTATGTGAATAGCTGATGAGCGTGAGCAAAAACGCGGAGCCCCCCACCATAACACGAGCGAATCTCCTTCGAGTTATTCTCCTTTCCCAGCACTCAGATTCCCTTGATGGATCGAGTTGTGCGCGTCGAGTTTCCTGCATAGACATGAACCTTTCGGTTTACCTAATTCCCAGCCAACTTCTCGATGATCTTCTCCGCTTCGAGCCGACGGAATCGGGCTGCAGTTGTTTCCATAAGTCCACACGAGCGTAGAGATTTGCCGTGGGACAATCAAGCCGTGCGCAGTCGATGGCCTCCGGCAAAGCCAGTGGGTTGTCTCATGGCCTCAAGGGGCTTACTCTCCCACAAAAACCAGCACTTCTTGGGGATGGGTACTGGGCTGGGCTGTAAAAGGCCTGGCTCGGTTCCCATCCCCATGCCATTCGTTAAACTTGGGGACTGGGGCGTTTAGCCGTGAGGCAAAATGCAAGTGGTTAGGTTGATTAACGGGCGGCCACGATGAAATCCGCAACGTTCACCGTCGAAACTTGCTGGGTGTCGGTCTGCTGAACTGAAAGTTGGCCAATGCGGTTTGCCAAGGATTCGCTCACCAACAACTCAAGTCCCGCGATGCTTAGCAGGGCCAGGCAGAGCGAGACGATTCGGACTATTGCCATGCAACTTGCTGATCGGTTTGTTTTCATGATCACACTTTAGTCCTCCATCTGCTGCGGGTGTTAATCGATAAAATGTGCCTGTTCATCGAAGGAAGTGATGACGGCAGAATGTGCGGCGATAGGTTGGTAATTCATCAATCCTCAAGCACTCCATCAACCATCAATCATCAACCAAAAGGAACAACAACAATGAGTCACTTCACCGAAATCAAAACACAAATCAAAGACATTGAGACCCTGCGGTCGGCGTGTCGGGAGTTGGGGTTAGCCCTGCTGTAAAACGCTGACGCCCGGGGTTATTATGGCAACGAAACCAAAGGCGATTATGTGGTCCAGCTTTCGCCACCACCAACAAAACGGGTCCATCAAGCTCATCATCACTGGGGTGGGCAAATGAACAGAACAAATGAAATCATCATCGCTTCAACCGGGAAATCCAAATTGACGCTGTGGGATTCAAGGGACCGGATTGCGAGAAAGCCACCGAGTTCCTGGAAGATGCCCTGGGTGTGGTTAGGAAAACAATCAAGAAGCCTGAATATCACCAGCAAAGCAAACCCCGCAATCAGCAGAGGATTGGGGGATAACAAAAAAATGGCCGCCAGAATTTTCACTGGCGGCTCGGTGGTTTGATGCAACCACTTTTTTGGTCAGGGGTTTTACGCCGTGCCAATCTTCACCCAGGGTATCGGCAGATTGGGAAAACACTTGAGCCAGAAAAATGTCGATTAATCTGAAACCATCAACCAAGATCAAATCATGGAAAACAAAACCAAAACCGTTCAGTTCCAAAAAGAGAAAGACACGAAGAACACCGTGAAGTTCGCCGAGGTTCAGGTCCAAGGCGAAGCCCCCATCATCGGCAGCCTCTACGTTCAAAAATGGTACGTCGGGAATGCCGCCAGCCTGAAGGTCACGGTCGAGGTGGAGTAAAGCGAAGGGCACATCCCAGGAGGCAGGGCGGGCACCAACAATGTCCGCCTTTGCCTTTTTATGGAGCGGATAGGCAGACGCACCCGGCCAAAAAGTGGCCAGTCGCAAAACGTTGACGGCCCGACCAATCATGGCCAGATTGAGAATCCGGAGAAACTGATGGCGATGCACAAACAAACAGCGCGCCGGATAGGTGGTTCTGCTGAAGGCATCGCCGCCAAAGTCCACTCGTTTTCCCGCACGATTGCGAAGGCACACGGGGAGAAAGAGGCTGTTCTGCTGGAATATCTGGCCCACCATGTCAGCAAAAGCAAACACGTTCATAGACCAAGTGCGCCAGCTTGGTGGTTTGGTTGGGCCCCCCGGGTTTGTCCAGGCCCGGACTACTCGATTGCGTGGTAAAACTTCGCCGCGTTGACAGCCGGCACGGTGTACGGGGCGGCGTGCGCGACGTTGCTCCATGGGCCGAACGGGGTGTCGGCGCATCTGGCGCTGGCTGTAGCTGGTCATGCGGTGCGGGTCCAACGCCAGGAGCGTGCCTTGGAAATGTCCTCCCGCACGGCGCAATTTACCCAAGGCGATTTGGAGTTGTTGGGCCTGTTGGAAGGTGTGACTTTGCAACAGATCGTGGGTCGCCAGGTCGGTAGGGACGAAGGGCAGGTCGTTGGCCAGCTCAAGAATCCCGCGAGGTATCAAATCATTCGGCCCAGCTTCAGTGTTCTGAGTTGTCCGTGTAATCTTGTGCTCTTTGTGGTTGGCCAACTGCTTTCTTTAGGTTGAAACGCGTTCCCGATTGGCTGGATGTTGTTGTCGAGGAATGGCTCACATTCAGGCTGCTTGCAGCACGAGTTGGCGCGCCGAGGTGTCCAGCCGGGCGGCCCGAATCCCGAGGCGCAAATCTCGGTGCAAGCGGAACCTGGCCCAGACCATCAGCGCCACATTCTTCGCCAGAAAGAAGAGCAGCGCTGGGATCACCGCCGGCATTCTCCCCCGGGACCCCGTCGCCGACCACGAGTGGTCCGCCGCCAAGGCCCAGCACCCCATCAAAGCCACCGCCAGCGCCAGCGGAAGCAATTGCACCAGCACGACAGTTCGAGTCACCGCGCCCATCAGGTTGCGCGCGCGCAGCCCAAAACACAACCCCACCCAGCAGAGCGCCAGCACCTCGAGCGCGAGGTTCACCGCGATCAGGAAGGTCGGCAGGACGAACCAGATTTCCCGACGCGGGTCGTTGGGCAAATCGCAGATGAGAGAAATGCCCGCGGGCACGGCCAGTGCCAGCACCCCCGCCAGCGGCCAGGTCAACGCCCGTCGTAACACCCGCCATTGACCGGCCAGAATGTTTCGGCTGCCGA
>Ga0194039_1001490_pt1 | contig 12511 bp, 10 predicted proteins | sample JunL228m_MetaG_FD_148679 | JGI IMG/M metagenome (GOLD analysis project Ga0194039, IMG submission 148679) | Anoxic zone freshwater microbial communities from boreal shield lake in IISD Experimental Lakes Area, Ontario, Canada - Jun2016-L227-8m | ecosystem: Environmental > Aquatic > Freshwater >...
GCCAAATCGATGCCAATTGTTGTAACCTTCATGTCGGACGCTCCTTCTCGTTGAAGTGGTTGTTGAGATATCCACTTTGGCACATCTGATGCCGGTTTAGAGTCGGGGCGTCCATCCCATTGAGGCCGTCAGGCCGTGGCGATCCATGACTTCATGCCCGCATGGATTGCCGCGCTGCGCTCGCAATGACAGTCAAAAGGCATGGATTGCCACGCTTGCCTCGCAATGACAGCCAAAGGACATGGACTGCGGCGTCGCTTCGATCCTCGCAGTGACGAAACAGCGGCACATGATCCATTTGCAGCTTCGGCAGCCCGAACGGGCTTGCACTATGCGCGCAGGCTGACTTATTGCGTTGCGGCCACCGGGCGGCGGGCGCGGACGTAGCTGTCTTGCGGCTGGTAGTCCTTGCCGTTGGCGTAGCGCCAGCGCACCATGGTGCCCTTTTGCCCGGCCAGATCGAGCGTGCCCACGTAGGCACCCATGGTGGACTGTTGGTCGATGGCGCGGAACTCGGCGGGGCCAAACGGCGTCATGAATTTGAGCCCGCGCATGGCAGTCACCAGCTTTTCGTTGTCGGTGCTGCGCGCCTTGTTGATGGCGGCAAAAATGGCCTGCATGGTGGCGTAGCCCACCACCGAACCCACCTTGGGGTTCTCGTTGAAGCGCTTGTAATAGCTCGCGGCAAACGAGGCGTGCTCGCGCGTGTCGATCTGGTCCCAGGGGTAGCCGGTCACGATCCAGCCCTTGGGCGTTTCGTCCCTCAGCACCTCAAGGTACTCGGGCTCGCCCGAGAGCAGCGACACCACCGGCGTCTTGGGGAACACATTGCGTTGGTTGCCCTCGCGCACCAGCTTGGCCAGGTCGGCACCAAAGGTTACGTTGAAGATCGCGTCCGGGCGGCTTTGCATGATGGCCTGCAAGGTGGTGCCCGCTTCGAGCTTGCCCAGCACCGGCCACTGCTCGCCGACAAACTCCACATCGGGGCGGCGTGCCTTGAGCAGTTCCTTGAAGCTAGCCACTGCGCTTTGCCCGTACTCGTAATTGGGCGCAATCGTCGCCCAGCGCTTGGCGGGCATCTTGGCCGCCTCTTCCACCAGCATGGCGGCTTGCATGTAGGTGCTGGGGCGCAGGCGGAAGGTGTAGCGGTTGCCCTTGTCCCAGACGATGGCGTCGGTGAGCGGCTCGCTGGCGACAAACAGGCGTTTGTTCTTGTGCGCGTGATCGGCCAGTGCCAAGCCTACGTTGGAGAGAAAGCCCCCGGCGAGCACGTCCACGTTTTCATTGGAGGTGAGCTCAATGGCGTGGCGCAACGCCTCTTCGGGTTTGCCAGCGTCGTCGCGCGCAATCACCTCGACCTTGCGCCCGAGCAGGCCGCCCGCAGCGTTGATCTCTTCCACCGCCAACTGCCAACCCTGGCGGTACGGGGTGGTGAACTGCGGCATGCTCGAATAGCTGTTGATCTCGCCGATCTTGATCGGCTTGCCCTGGGCCCATGCCCCCACACAGACAACCGCACACAACGCCACAACCAGTTTTTTCATATTCGCTCCAAGTCCCTGAACTTTAGCAGCGTTGCGCCGCCCCACAGCGCCGGGCAAATGCAGGGTACCATCAGCCCCCAAGGGTAGCCCATCCCTGACCACACGTTTCCCTCCGACTGGGTGCAACCCTGAATATCTGATGAAAATTGACCTGCGCTTGGCCGCTCACTATGGCCTGACCATCTTCCTGAGTGCATTCCTTCTGTTTCAAGTCCAGCCCCTGATCGGCAAGATGATCCTGCCCTGGTTTGGCGGCTCCGCTGCGGTGTGGACCACCTGCATGCTGTTCTTTCAACTGGTGCTGTTACTGGGTTACTTTTACTCGCACTGGGTGGTGCGCTACCTCACACCCTCGCGCCAAAGCCTGGTGCATGGAGCCTTGCTGTTGATCAGCCTGGCGCTGATTCCGATCAGCCCGAGCCTGGGCTGGAAGCCCCTGGGTGACGAAAACCCCACGCTGCGCATTTTGGGCTTGCTCACGGTATCTATCGGCCTGCCCTACTTTGTGCTCTCCACCACCGGGCCGCTGTTGCAAGCCTGGTTTGCGCGCGAGCGCTCGGGCCTGGTGCCCTACCGGCTGTTTGCCCTGTCCAACTTTGGCTCGATGCTCGCTCTGCTGGCCTACCCGGTGGCGGTGGAGCCGGTGTTTCCGACGCTGTGGCAGTCATACCTGTGGTCGGGCCTGTACCTGTGCTTTGCCGTGGCCTGCGGATTGCTGGCCTGGCGCGGGCGCAAGGGCCAAGCGCTGCCCCTGCAGGCGCACGACAGTGGCCCTGCGCCGCGCTGGAACGACCGCCTGCTGTGGGCTGCGCTGGCGGCGTGCCCGTCGATCCTGATGGTGGCCGACACCAGTTTTCTCACCACCAATATCGCACCCATCCCCATGATCTGGGTTGCGCCGCTGGCGCTGTACCTGCTGTCGTTCATCCTGAGCTATGAGCGCCGTGGCTGGTACCAGCGCAAGATCTTTGTGCCGCTGTTCGTGGTCGGGCTGGCGCTTTTGGCCTACCTGCCCACGCTGGGGCTGAACGAATTGCCGATTTATGTGTCGATGGGTCTGAACCTGTCGGCATTCTTTGTCGCCTGCATGGTCTGCCACGGCGAACTCTCGCACCTGCAGCCCCACCCCAGCCACCTGACCGGCTACTACCTGATGCTCTCGGTGGGCGGTGCGGTGGGTGGCTTTTTCGTGGGCGTGGTCGCGCCGTACTGGTTTAACAGCAACTACGAGCTGTCCATCGGCATCGTGCTCACCGGGCTGGTGGCGGCCATTGCCATCATCCCTACGGTGGCGTTCAAGCAACCGCGCGCACGCACCGCCACGCTGGCGCTGACCGCGCTGGCGCTGCTCGCCCTGACCTGGCTGCGCATTGACGACCACCTGGAAGAGACCGGCGGCTCCGAAGTGACGGTGCGCAACTTCTACGGCACCTTGCAGGTGTTCTACAACGAAAAGCGCGGCATGCGCAGCATGCGCCATGGGCAAATCGTCCATGGCCGCCAGTTCACCACGCCCGACAAGATGGACATTCCCACCACCTACTACAGCCCCGAGGGTGGTGCAGGCAAGGCGATGCAGATCAAGGCCGCGCAAGGCCCGCTGCGCGTGGGCGTGATCGGCCTGGGCGTGGGCACGCTGGTGAGCTATGCGCGCAAGGGCGACTACTTCCGGCTCTACGAGATTGATCCGCTGGTGGTGGACATTGCGCACAACAACTTTACCTACCTGTCGCGCACTGCCGCCAGCACCGACATCGTGCTTGGCGACGCGCGGCTGCAACTTGAGCGCGAGAGCGAACAGCGCTTTGACGTGCTGGTGGTGGACGCCTTCTCGGGCGACTCGGTTCCCATCCACCTGCTTACGCAGGAAGCCTTCGCCCAGTATTTCCGCCACCTCAAACCCGATGGCGTGCTGGCGGTTCACATCACCAACCGCTTTCTGGACCTGCGCCCGGTGGTCAAGGCAGCGGCCAACCAGTTTGGCAAGCAGGCGCGGTTGGTAGATTCGGACAGCGTTCCCGAGCGGCTGGTCTTCCATTCGCTCTGGGCACTGATCAGCAGCGACGCAGCCTTCTTCACCCACCCGGACCTCGCTGCCGCCCTGCCCCTAGAAACCCAGAGCGGCTTTCGGACCTGGAAAGACGACTACAGCAGCATCTTTTCGGTGATGCGTTGATTGAGGTCGCAATGCCTGTGCCGACTCCAAAGGCGACAAGGCTGCGATATGCTGGGCCGGAATAATGAAATAGCGATAAAGTATTTTCCAATCGGACTAAGCGCCGCTACAGTTCAACCCGTGCCCGCAACCGGGCGCGCGTGCGTTTGCCGCCACCAGCCCCAACCATGTACCAATACACAGAATTCGACCGTCAGTTTTTGCGCAGCCGCGCCGCCCAGTACCGCGACCAGTTGCAGCGCAATCTGCAGGGGAGCCTGAGCGACGACGAGTTTCGCCCCTTACGCCTGCAAAACGGCTGGTACCTGCAGCGCCACGCACCCATGCTGCGCGTGGCGATTCCTTATGGCGAACTGGCCGCGCGCCAACTGCGCGCGCTGGCCACCATTGCGCGCAACTTTGACCGCAGCTACTGCCACTTCACCACGCGCCAGAACCTGCAATTCAACTGGATTGCGCTGGACAAAAGCGCCGATGTGATGGACCTGCTGGCCGATGTGGACATGCACGGCATCCAGACCAGCGGCAACTGCATTCGCAACATCACCAGCGACGAGCGCGCCGGCATTGCCCCGGACGAGATTGCCGACCCGCGTCCGTTTTGCGAAATCCTGCGCCAGTGGAGCACCCTGCACCCCGAGTTTGCCTTTCTGCCGCGCAAGTTCAAGCTGGCTGTCACCGGCGCGCACGAAGACCGCGCAGCCACCGCGTGGCACGACGTGGGACTGCACGTGCTGCGCAACGCGGCGGGCGAAATCGGCTTTCGCGTGCTGGTGGGCGGCGGCATGGGCCGCACACCCATCATCGCCGGCACGCTGCGCGAGTTTCTGCCGTGGAACCAGATCCTCAACTACTTAGAGGCGGTGGTGCGGGTCTATAACCGCTGGGGGCGGCGCGACAACATGTACAAGGCGCGCATCAAGATTTTGTTCAAGGCGCAGGGCGAAGCCTTTCGCAACGAGGTGGAGTCCGAATACCAGGAAATTCTCGCGCTCGACGGTGCCCCGCACACCATCACCCAGGCCGAGCTGGAGCGCGTAAGCGCCTCGTTTACGCCACCCTTGCGTACCCCTGTAACCGCGAGCGACCCCGCCGCCGTGGAGCAGCGCTTGCGCGCGCTGGCAGCGGCCGAGCCTGAATTTGGCCGCTGGCTGCAGCAAAACGTGGCAGCCCACAAAGACCCGGCGCTGCGCGCGGTAACGCTCTCACTCAAGCGCCTGGGCTACGCCCCGGGCGACGCCAGCGCCGACCAGATGGACCAGGCAGCCGACTTGGCCGACACCTTCAGCGCGGGTGAACTGCGCGTCACCCACGACCAGAACCTGCTCCTGCCCTGGGTGCGTGCCGAGCAGCTGTCCGAACTCTGGCGCGCTGCAACCCAGGCCGGACTGGCGCGTGCCAATATCCGCTTGCTGACCGACATGATTGCCTGCCCCGGCGGCGACTTTTGCGCGCTGGCCAATGCGCGCTCGATTCCGATTGCGCAAGCCATCAGCGAGCGCTACCAGGACATGGACGAGCTGTTTGACCTGGGCGAGATCGACCTGCACATCAGCGGTTGCATCAACTCCTGCGGCCACCACCACAGCGGCCACATCGGCATTCTGGGCGTGGACAAGGACGGCAAGGAGTGGTACCAGGTGTCGCTGGGCGGCTCCGATGGCTCAACCCTTAGTGGCGCCGCCGTGCCGGGCAAGGTGGTGGGCCCGTCGTTTGGCGCGATTGAAGTGCCCGGCGTGATTGAGGCCGTGCTCGACACCTACCGCTTGCAGCGCAACCCGGGCGAAACTTTTATCGACACCCTGCGTCGCGTGGGGCATGAACCTTTCCGCCAGGCCGCCAATGGCGCACGCCTGGAGCAACCCGATGACCAGACCCACTTGCTGCAGCACAATCCGGGCTTTGCCCGTGACGCGCAGGAAGCCTGAGCCAACCGCACCATGAAACTCATCGCACACAGCGACCACCAGGCCAGCACCCCCGGCCCCACTACGCTAGCCATGGCCAACGACGTCGATCCGCGCGCCGTGGCGCTTGCAGGTGTCACGCGCATTGATCTGCACTTTCCCAAGTTCACCGACGGGCGCGCCTTCAGCCAGGCATTTTTGCTGCGCCGACGCCTGGGTTTTGCGGGTGAAATCCGCGCCACCGGCGACGTGCTGGTGGACCAACTGGTGCAAATGAAGCGCACCGGTTTTGATAGCGCCGTGCTGCGCTCCGACCAAAGCCTGGCTGCCGCGCAGGCGCAATGGAGCCGCTATGCGGGCCACTACCAGGGCGACGCCGTGCAAACCGCGCCGGCCTTTGCCCGCAAGGCCAGCGCATGAGCGCGGTAGTGCGCCAAGCGCAACCTTCCAGCCACTACGCCGAGCATCTTGAGCAGGCGCAAAGCGTTCTCACGCAGGCCGCCGCGCAATACGCCACGCCAGATGGGAAACAGGGCGCGCTGATCACCCAGGCCTGCAGCCTGGGTGCCGAGGATGTGGTTATCAGCCACCTGATCAACAGCCTGCAGCTTGACATCGAAATCTTTGTGCTCGAAACCGGCCGCCTGCACCCGCAGACGCTGGAACTGCTGGCGCACTTTCAGGCCCACTCACGCGCGCCGGTGCGGGTGTACAAGCCGCAAGCCCAGGACGTGCTGCAGTTTGTGCAGCGCGAGGGCATGGACGCCATGCGCCAGAGCGTGGCGCTGCGCAAGGCGTGCTGCCAGATTCGCAAGATGGAGCCGCTGGCGCGTGCACTGGCGGGAAAGCAGGCCTGGATCACCGGGCTGCGGCGCGAGCAGTCCGACGCGCGCGCAGATGTGCCGCTGGTAGACCGCAGCGACGCACGCGTCAAGATCAACCCGCTGGCCAACTGGACCTGGGGCGACGTGTGGCACTACATCGGCACCCACCAGGTGGTGTACAACGCGCTGCACGACGATTTTTTTCCCAGCATTGGCTGCCAGCCGTGCACCCGCGCCATCAGCCTGGGCGAGGACTTTCGCGCTGGCCGCTGGTGGTGGGAGAGTAACGACCTCAAGGAATGCGGCTTGCACGTCAAGACCTCTGCCCAGACCCCATCGAGCCCCGCATGAACGCCATGACCGACCACCACCATATTGCCCGTCTCTCCAACCAGCACCTCGACGCGCTGGAAGAAGAAACCATCTTCATCCTGCGCGAAGTGGCCGCCGCCTTTGAGCGCCCGGCCCTGCTGTTTTCTGGCGGCAAGGACTCGCTGGTGATGCTCAAGTGCGCCGAAAAGGCGTTTGGCGTGGGCCGCATTCCGTACCCGCTGCTGATGATCGACACCGGCCACAACTTCCACGAAGTGACCGACTTCCGCGACTTTCGCGCCCAGGAGTTGGGCGCACAACTGATCGTGCGCAGCGTGGAAGACTCGATGGCGCGCGGCACCGTGCGGCTTGCCCACCCGGGCGAGAGCCGCAACGTGCACCAGTCGGTCACGCTGCTTGAAGCGATTGACGAATTCCGCTTTGACGCGCTGATTGGCGGCGCCCGCCGCGACGAAGAAAAGGCGCGCGCCAAGGAGCGCATCTTCAGCCACCGCGACAGCTTTGGCCAGTGGCAGCCCAAGGCCCAGCGCCCCGAACTCTGGACCCTGTTCAACACCCGGCTGCACCCGGGCGAGCATTTCCGGGTGTTCCCGATCAGCAACTGGACCGAACTGGACGTGTGGCAGTACATCGCACGCGAACAGATCGCCCTGCCCGCGCTTTATTACACCCACCCGCGCGCCGTGGTCGAGCGCAAGGGCTTGCTGGTGCCGGTAACACCCTTAACCCCGGCCAAAGACGGCGAGGCCGTGGTGACGCGCGACGTGCGCTTTCGCACCGTGGGCGACATCACCTGCACCTGCCCGGTAGAGAGCCTGGCCGCAACGGCGCTGGACGTGGTGGCAGAAACCCTGGCCGCCGATGTGAGCGAGCGCGGTGCCACCCGCATGGACGACAAGACCAGCGAAGCCTCGATGGAAAAACGCAAGAAAGACGGTTACTTCTGATGCCTGCCACCACTTTGACCGCTGACCCCGCAAGCCACCCGGGCGCGCACGCCCAGGGTGACACGCAATCGGCGCTGCGCTTCATCACCTGCGGCTCGGTTGATGACGGCAAGAGCACGCTCATTGGCCGCTTGCTGATCGACAGCCGCTCGGTGCTGCAAGACCAACTCGACAATGTTTCCAAGAGCGGGCAGGCCGACCTGGCGCTGTTTACCGACGGGCTGAGCGCCGAGCGCGAGCAAGGCATCACCATCGACGTGGCCTACCGCTACTTTGCCACCCCGGCGCGCAAGTTCATCATTGGCGACGCGCCCGGCCACGAGCAATACACCCGCAACATGGTGACCGCGGCCTCCAGCGCGCACGCTGCCGTGGTGCTGGTGGACGCCACCAAGCTCAAATGGCAGCAAACCGGTGCGCTGGAACTGCTGGTGCAAACCCGCCGCCACAGCCTGCTGGTGAACCTGCTGCGCGTGCCCGGCATCGTGTTTGCCGTGAACAAGCTCGACGCCTTGGGCGACGACGCCACCGTGGCCTTTACCAAGATCCGCGAAGCGCTGGAGACCTTTGCCCAGGCAGCGCAACTGCAGGTCAGCGCCATCATCCCCATCTCTGCGCTGCAGGGCGACAACGTGGTGCAGGCAACGCCCGGCTGGTGCGGCTACCACGGCCCAAGCCTGCTGACGCTGCTTGAAGGTCTGCCGGTTACACCCGCAGAGTTGGACGTGCCGTTTGCGTTTCCGGTGCAGTGGGTGGAAAAGTTTTCGGCCAGCAGCGACACCAGCCAGGGGCGGCGCGTGTTCTGGGGGCGCGTGGCCACCGGGTCGGTGCAACCGGGCCAGCGCATCAGCATTCTGCCCAGCGGGCAAAGCGCGGTGGTGGCGCAGGTACTCAACCACGCACGTGTACCCAAGAACGTGCCAGCGGGCCACAGCGCAGGCATTGTGCTTGACCGCGAGGTGGACGTATCGCGCGGCGACTGGCTGCTGGCGCACCAGGACGAGAGCAAGCATTTTGAGCCCACGCGCGAAATCCGCGCCACCGTTGCCTGGATGGACGATGAACCACTGGTGGCCGGGCGCGTCTACTGGGCGCTGCATGGCCACCGCTGGATCAAGGCCAAGGTCAAGCGCGTGGTGCACAGCCTGGACATCAACACCCTGCAAGAGCACGACGCCAGCCAGATTGCGCCCAACGCCATCGGCCACATTGAACTCAGCCTGCAAGAGCCCATTGCCACTCTGCCCTACAGCCAATCGCGCGTATTGGGGGCGCTGATTTTGGTGGACACGGCCAGCCACCACACCTCGGGCGCGCTGCTGGTGAACTAAAAAGTACGGCAATCCAGCCGCAGCAATTTTGCCCCGGTGAGGGGATGGGGTTCAAAACCCAATAAAATGGCGCGTCTGGTGCCCCGAGCCACCTCGTAACCCCTTGCCGAAAACTCCAAGATGACCCATACCGTTACCGAAGCCTGCATCAAGTGCAAGTACACCGATTGCGTTGACGTTTGCCCCGTGGACTGCTTCCGCGAAGGCCCCAATTTTTTGACGATTGACCCCGACGAATGCATCGACTGCGCCGTGTGCATTCCCGAATGCCCGGTGAACGCCATCTACGCCGAAGAAGACGTGCCCTCCGACCAGCGCCACATGACCAAACTCAACGCCGAGTTGGCCAAGCTGCCAAGCTGGAAAACCATCACCAAGCGCAAGGCCCCGCTACCCGAAGCCGATGATTGGAAAGACCGCACCGGCAAGCTCTCCGAGTTGATCCGCTAAGCGCCAAGCCACCCGCACCACAGTGCAAACCAGCCCGATTGAAACCGATGCCGTCGTCGTGGGCGCTGGCCCGGTAGGGCTGTTTCAGGTATTCCAGCTCGGGCTGCTGGGCATTCAGGCCCACATTGTTGACGTGCTGCCCCACCCCGGCGGCCAGTGCGTTGAGCTCTACCCAGACAAGCCGATTTACGACATTCCCGGCATTGCCGTTTGCACCGGGCGCGAACTCACCGAACGCCTGCTGGCGCAAATCGCGCCATTTAACGCCAGCTTTCACCTCGGGCACGAAATCAGCGGCGTAGCCCGCCAAAGCGATGGCCGCTTTCTGGTAGACGCTGGGCACGACCTGCGCTTTTTGACCAGGACGATCTTCATTGCCGCAGGCGTGGGCGCGTTCAAACCGCGCAGCCTGGCGCTGCCGGGCATCGAGCACCACCTGGGCAGCCAGTTGTTTCACGACGCCCACGCGCCCGAGCGCTTTGCCGCCAAGCACCTGGTGATCGTGGGTGGCGACGACGCTGCGCTGGAGCAGGCAATTGCGCTCTGCCCCAACCCCGACCAACCCACGCCCCACGCCGCCGCCAGCGTCACGCTGCTGCACCGGCGCGAGTTGTTTCAGGCCGAACCCGCGCGCGTGGAGAAAATCCACGTCCTGTGCCAGGCCCGCCGAATGCAATTTATCGCCGGCCAAGTCAGTGGCTTTGAGGCTACCGAAGGCCGCATCACACAGATACAGGTGAGCTGCGCCGACGGCAGCACACAGGCGCTGCCGCTGGACGCGCTGCTGGTGCTGCTGGGGCTATCGCCCAAGCTCGGGCCCATCGCCCACTGGGGCCTGGCCATGCAGCGCCGCCAACTGGTGGTGGACACCGCCACCTTTACCACCGCCGAGCCAGGCATTTTTGCGGTGGGCGACATCAACACCTACCCCGGCAAAAAGAAGCTCATCCTGTGCGGCTTTCACGAAGCCACCCTGGCCGCCTACGGCGCAGCCGCCCTGCTCTGGCCCAACGATCCGGTCAACGTGCAATACACCACCACCAGCACGCAGTTGCACAAACGCCTTGGCGTGGACACGCCAGCCCAGAGCGTTTGAGCCGTTGCGTCAACTTTTTCGTACCCGCCCCCAAAACCGGCGTTTGACCACGCTATAATTCGAGGCTTCATTCCTCGATAGCTCAGTCGGTAGAGCGCCGGACTGTTAATCCGTAGGTCCCTGGTTCGAGCCCAGGTCGAGGAGCCAGAAAAAGCCTTATGGGCATTAGAGAGCCTGCTATCAATACGATAGTGGGCTTTTTCTTTGCTGGACCGATGTAGGCAACGAAGTAGGCAGATTCGTCAAACTTCCGCCGATTCCGATCAGACGATCCGGCGCCGTGGTCGGCCATGGGGCGCCAGATCCAAAGTCACGCGGTAGGATTCAAGGCTACCATGCAGTTCATGAACCGTTCAGACCTCATCGACGATCTGGCTGCACGCTTTGTCAACCTGACCACGAACGACACGGAGAGCGCCGTCAAGACCATGCTAGATGCCATGCAGGATGCGTTGGTGGTCGGTCATCACATAGAAATCCGTGGATACGGTAGCTTTTCAGTGACGCACCTTGCTGCACGCGCTGGCCGCAACCCGCGCATAGGAGAGGATGTTACTGTCCCCGCGGAGCGCTCTATCCGCTTCAAACCCGGCAAGGCGCTGCTCGAGGCCGTGGCCCCATAGATGCCCCCTACGCCAGGCTGGGAGGAAGCCTGGTTAGGTCGACTGTGCCATTTACAGCTTGTCGGCAGTAAAGTAATTTTTCACGCTGCGTTGCACTCCAGTGGAAGACTCTGCTTACCAACCGATCAGGCGTGCAATTCAATCAATGTTGATTTAGATCAACACTCGTGGTTCGTTTCCTCAATGCGGGGATGGACAATGACGGGGATGGACAAGGACGGTGTTTCATCCTTGACTCGACCGCACGCACGCACGCACCGACATTATGAATTGCATGTCATCAATCAAACTGGCACTGCTTGGCTCCCTGCTCGGCATTTCATTCAACTCTGTTGCACAAAGCCAGTTACCGAGGTGTCCGGAATCCGGTGAAAAACACAATTGCATAGGGGCTTGGAATTCGCCGTTTGGCCTTAGCTACATTGGAGAATTCAAGAACAATAAGTTTGACGGACAGGGCGTACAAAACTATCCGAACGGTGAGCGGTACGAGGGCGAGTTCAAGAAAGGTGTCTGGGATGGAAAAGGTAGCCAGTACAAGGCTGACGGCACGTTGCTACGAACGGGGACTTGGAGAAACGACAAGTTCATTGACGCGGTACAGTCTGCGCCGCAGACGGCAAGCACCAATGCGATACAACCTCAAGTGAATTCCAAACCAATAGCTAACCGCTTGGATTATGCCGGCAAAATTCGAAATGCTATCGTCCCCAATATTAAATGGACTGGTCCCAGCGACGCAAACCCTGCGGTGGAAGTTGAAATCAGGACAGACCCCGATGGGAAGATTATTTCCAATAAGGTAACCAAACCCAGTGTTGACCCGGCTTGGGATCGCGCGGTGCAGGACGCATTGAGTGCCACTGGATTCATTCCCAAAGATGTCGACGGTAAGGTGCCACGAGCCCTAATCATCGTTTCCCGGCCAAGAGACTTTGCACAGTACAGCAGCCAGCCGCTCCCAAACTCTGACGTTAGCAAGATCAGCACACAAAACCCGAACCCAGTCCTTGCTGCCTCCGCGCCGCCGCCGTCAGTCTTACCGGTGCGTACAGGTCTGACGCGCTCAGATATTCGCGTGGCTTGCCCAACCCAAGTACTGCCCGAGATGCCACGGACGGCGTTGCAGGACGGTACTGAGGGCACGGTGAAGGCGCAGGTAACCATCAAAGATGGTGCAGTTACGGATGTCACAATCCTCTCTGGTCCGCGCGTGTTTCACGCAGCAGTGCGAGCCGCTATGATGCAGTACAAATGCGTCTCTGGCTCGGGGGGAGTTA
>Ga0194039_1001492_pt1 | contig 12508 bp, 11 predicted proteins | sample JunL228m_MetaG_FD_148679 | JGI IMG/M metagenome (GOLD analysis project Ga0194039, IMG submission 148679) | Anoxic zone freshwater microbial communities from boreal shield lake in IISD Experimental Lakes Area, Ontario, Canada - Jun2016-L227-8m | ecosystem: Environmental > Aquatic > Freshwater >...
GGTTTTGTTCAAGCGGATCGCCGTTTTTAAAAAAGAGGGTAACAAGGCTCCCATCCTTTGTTATATCCACTGCGACAAGGGGGATCTTTTCGAGTTGTGGAAGCTGGAAAATTGCCAGATACGCCACCCCTGCTGCGAGGAGGACTAATGCAACCATAAGAATCTCGGCAATTAACGGCGAGACCCCGGATTCCCGCTCATTCATCAGTTCTGTTCATTATCTGCTCACGGGTATTAAATGATCCTATGAGTTTTGGGGCTTACGAGGATTTCACAGGGTTACTAAAAAAAAGCGTGTTGATTCCGATAACCTGCCCATTACGGGACCCCCGCCGTGTAATGCGCGAGGATCTCCACTTGGGAGAGGGCATATTCGTAGGTTTTTAGTCCGCGAATTTCCCCATTGAACTTACGTCGTTGAAGTGCGGGGGGAGGACTCGGCCAGTTAATCCCCGCCGGACCGCCCACTTGGTACCGGTTCGGAGATGCCTTGAGACCCCCGCCATCAATCGAGCCACTCTTTTCGTTGACCCCGTTCACGTAAATCCTGAGCCGGCTCCCGGGATCGGTCTGGTTGTATATGCCGACAACATGGTACCAGGTGTTGGCAACAGGAGAGGTGGTGGACCAGACCTGCGGGTTGGTGGCAGCCGCTGCGGAAAACTCGAAATTAGTATTGAACTGATTGTGTTCGAGCTGGTATCGGCGATTATGGTCGGTTGTGCCATCTACAACAATCGTTGCCCATTGGCTTGTAGTATCAGCACCCGGGTTCGGTGGAACATTCCACTTCACCCAAGCTTCCACCGTGAATCCCGGATAGCGGGAATACACGGGCGTGGTGTTGACGGGGGTGCCGTTAAGAGAAGTGCTGTTTACATACGGACCGGGGAAATAGGCAGACGCTAGCACTACCGAGTTGGGTTTTCCCAGATAGATCAACTTCACATCGTTAATCGCACTGGTCGAATAGTTTGCAACGAGTCGCTCTCCCGGAGACCACGGGTATGAACCGCCCACAAGACTGATATTTCCGTCCGACACCCGGTCACCGTTCACTGTCACATAGAACTTGCCCTGTTCAAGCGGATCGCCATTTTTAAAAAAGAGAGAGACCTGGCCCCCGTTCTTTGTAATATCTGCAGCAACCATCGGGATCTTTTCAATGGACGGAATCTGGAAAATAAACACATATGCTATTCCTGCGGCAAGACAGATCAGAGCGACCATGAGAATCACGGAAATTATTGGTGCGACCGCAGAATCACATGCCGGTTTATGCATTAGTTCTGTTCATTGTCGTTCATTCGCTATTAAATACTGCTTTGGATTCAGGGTATAAAATGAATTTCTAGCAGAGACGCCATTGTAAAACAACAAGCACATCCGGAGAGGACAAAAAAATGATATCCTTTGTTTTTTTGTTTTGGGACTTTGAGCAGGTATCTGATAGCCGAAGAGAATAAATGCAGAAATCCGCAGGCTGGAACCAGCGTAGAACCATCCTGTCAGAATACGTATATATAGAAGCTCCCTTAATGAAGACTTATAATAATTAACCCGGACCTTGACCGTTAAGGTAATGCTAAACAGCGGTATCATGGAGGACAAAGAACCCGGGTTGAAAATTTATTCATTTGCAGCAGATGAGCAAGGGGGATATTATGCCTGATATTGCCGATTTTACCTTAAAAGATATGGTAGAGGTGTCCGCTGCACTGCGATCTATGGGATCCGGTGCTGCCAGTATGGAAGAAGTGGCTGACAAAATCGTTCATTACCTGTATGATAATCTCACGGAAAAAGACGGTAAAGGAAACGCCAGTATCCTTGTCCGCCTCTTCAAGACCCATCCTTATGCAGACCTCGATGATAACCTGCAGACATTTGCATCCGGCATCATGAGAGCCTCCCCGGTCTCAGATAAAATGAAATGCCTTGTCCTGCTGGCAAGCGCCGGTATGCTGCCGGAGTGGAACTCGCGCAAACAATCCGCGGGCCACAAGGCAATCCCCCTACCCAGCGAACATTTCATCGAATCGTTCCCAATGATCACGCAGCTTATCCAGCAACTGGGACTTGAGGTTAATACCCTGTTACAACCTGATCCGGCAGTTGTCATGGACATGGCACAGAAAACCTACAATGTTTTCCTGATACCGGATGCGGTCGGCAGCAGCTACGTGCCGGCCCAGAAAGATTTTGTCATCCCATTCAAGGTCCAGTCGGTCCTTGGCTTTGGTGGCATACTGCCATCCGGAAATCTCTTTGCGATCATCCTGTTTTCCAAAGTGAAGCTCTCCCGCCAGACCGCTGACATGTTCCGGTCTCTTGCATTAAGCGTGAAGATTGCCATCCTGCCTATCGATGGCAGGGCGGTTTTCTCGGTTGCACATAAACATAAGGAAAAGTAAGCGGAGGAATGAACGTTATGGATACCGTAATAACAACCGACAATATACATGCCCTTGAATCCATGGTGGCCTCGCTGACCGAACTGATTTCAGTTCAGGAAACCGTAGTCAGCGAGCAGTCCGAACTACTCAGGCAGAACGAATCCCGGTTCCGGGCAATTTTCAATGGTTCGAACGATGCGATCATGCTTCTGACCGAAGAAGGTTTCTTTGACTGCAATCCCAGTGCTTTGAAAATATTTGGCATTGCAACAAAAGAGGAATTTGTAAAATTCACTCCCGCTGAATTATCCCCCCCGACACAGCCTGACGGGTGTTTATCTTTAGAGGCGGCCGGGGAACACATCCGGACCGCATTCCAGACCGGAACTGATCGTTTCGAATGGATTCACCGCCGTTCTGACGGTACAGCATTTCCGGCAGAAGTATTGCTGTCTGCATTTGACTGGGCAGAGAAAAGAGTCCTTCAGGCAACCGTCCGCGACATCTCTGAACGGAAACATGCAGAGAATGCACTCAAAGAGAGCAACGAACGGTTCCGTGGTATATGGGAGAGCATTCAGGCAGGCATTATTCGTGTTGATGTAAAAACCCACATGATCATAGCAGCAAACCCACAGGCCCAGAGAATGACCGGTTTTTCCGAGACCGAAATGGCCGGCCAACTCTGCCACAAATTCATCTGCCCGGCAGAAGAGGGAAAATGCCCGATCGGCGATCTGGGACTCAAAATCGACCGGGCAGAACGCGTCCTCCTGTCCCGGGACGGGACAAAAGTACCGATCTTAAAGACTGTGACCGAGATGCAGGTCGGTTTAGAAAAATACTATATTGAAAATTTCATTGACATCACCCCGCTAAAAGACGCAGAGAATACCCTTCTCGCCTATTTCCGCGAGTCAACCCTCCGCATCCGGAACCCGATCGAACTAGTGCGGGATAACTTAAAAGAGATACAGGACGCTCTCAAAGGGCGCGATACGAATCCCGTCTATATTGGCACTTCTCTTGCTATTCAGGAAAAAAATATGGATGACGTCCTCAACAACCTGCAGGCACTGGAACGGGCAGTTGCAGAAAAACGAACCGAGATACCTGACGCGCTCAGGGAATATTTAAAGAGGTGAGGACAACTGATGGCGAAATTCACGATTCACGAGGATGACAAACGCATCATCCTTGCCCTCTCCCCCTCACGCACCTACCGGGAGAACACCGTCCAGATGATCAAAGAGATCCAGAAGGGCAGCAACCTCCGCATCATTGTCATCTGCGTCAACCAGCCCGCAGCATTTCTCATGGATTTCTACGGGCAGAAAGGTATTGATACCAACCGAATCTTCTTCATCGATGCGATCACCCAGTATGCAACCGGGACAGCCCCGGAAAATGTTGAGAACTGCAGGTTTGTCTCAAAGCCCAACGACTTAACGGCAATGGGCATCGCGGTCACCACGGTGCTCAAAAAGTTCGAGGGCGAAAAAACCATGATCTTTTTAGACTCGGTCAATGCGATGCTCATCCACTCGAGTTCTTCCGATCTCACGAAATTTATCCATTTCATCATCAGCAAGTTACGGATCATGAACATCGCGGGGATCTTACTTGCGGTTGAAAAAGGACTCGACCCGGTGCTACTTTCCCAGCTCACCACCTTTGCCGATGATCTGATCGAATTTCCGGAGTAGAAGGCGGGATAATTTTAAAACGAGTTAGAGAGTACTCCCGGTTACAGCAGGGGCATTTTTGTTCAGCGGTTGAAACGGTACCCGCCTTTCGGTACCAGAATCTCAAACCTCGCCCCTTTCCCAGGTTCACCGGTTTCTGTAATCGTTATGCCGGTGATCGAGAGTATCTCACGTGAGAGGAAGAGGCCAAGACCGGTGTGGTGCCCAAAGCCACGGGTAAAGAGGCGCTTCTTATCCTCTGCCGATATACCCACACCATCATCTTCAACAGAGATCACCAGCCCCTTTTCAGTATCATTAGAGGAGGTCCGGATGACCGTCATCTTATCACCGCCATACTTCAGGGCATTGTCGATTAAGTTGATGAATACCTTCTCAAGCAACGGATCGGCAAAGATTTCCTGGCCCGTAATTGTTGTCTCAATCCGTATTTCCCGCAGCGTCTGCCCGGATACCGCTTTGCTGACAATCGCCTCTACGTCCTGCCATATGGAGGATTTAGCACCCATATCTTCGTAATCGCTGGTGAAATTAATCTCGCGTTCTATGGTTTCAGCAATCAATTCCTGCTTTTTCAAGAATTCCGCCAGTTGGGCCGGTTTATCCATTGAGTCCTCGCTCAGCTGGATGAAGGTCTTGAGGGCCATGAGCTGGTTTCGTATATCGTGCCGGGTGATGCTCGAGAGGAGTTTGAGTTTTTTATTTACCATCAACAGGGAATCCTCGGCCTGCCGTTGGCTGGTGATATCATGGATGACGCCCTCAACTCCCAGAATTGTCCCCTGTGCATCGCGATATAAGTGGCTGCTTGCCACCGCATACCGGATCGATCCATCTCGGGTCTTTAAGATAATAGGATAGTTAGACACTATCCCTTTCTCTTCAAGGAGGGACAGGATCTGGTTGCGTTTTTCGGGTTCCGCGTACATTGCAGCAGCATCCATCCCAATCAGGTCATCAGGAGAATCATACCCAGAGAGACGTGCACCTGACGGGCTTATCATCGTAATCTTTCCTTTGAGGTCCGTCCGGTAGAACAGGTCCTGCATATTCTCTAAAATGGTGCGGTATTTCTCCTCGCTCTCTTTTAAGGCCTCTTCTGTCGCTTTGCGTTTTGTAATGTCATGAAGTACGTGCACACTTCCCGTCACCTGTCCGGAAGAACTGGTGATTGGCACAACCGAGAGATTGAAGTCCCCGTTCAGGTTCTCTTCGTAAATATCCACGGTGTGAGGTCTACCGTCAGCTAGGAGGAGCAGGTGCGGACAGGTCTCGGGCGGACATGAGTTATGGTGAACAGTCTCATAGCAGCAAAGCCCGACAGCTTCCTCCGGGGAAACACCGAGACGGTCAGCCATCGCCTTGTTTACACGGACGATCCTGAACTTCTCATCAATAATGGCGATCAGGTCCGGGACCGCGTTGAACGTGCGTTCCCATTCATCCCGCGCCTTTACGATCTCGTCCCGGACCCGTTTTTGTTCACTGATGTCCTGCATGACAAAAAAGACATAGTTTTGGTCATCCAGTTCGAGTAGGCCAGCATGAAAATCTATAGGAAACACGGACCGGTCTTTCCTCATATGGTTAATCTCACCCGCAATCCACTCTCCGTGGAGGATAGCCTCAAACCGGGCTGGTGCAACTGGGAGATTCTCTGCAACATCAAGATCCGTGATCTTCAACTTCAGTAATTCTTCCGGACGGTAGCCATGCATTGCTGCGCCGGCCTTGTTTACCTCAACAATTCTTCCCTGGTCTTCTCCACCAGCTTTAAAGATAAATATTCCCTCTCCGGATTTTTCAAAGATAAGGCGGTAACGGGTCTCGCTTTTTTGTAAGGCCGCATTTATCCGGGCGAGATCATCGGTCCGCTCATGTACCCGCTGCTCGAGACTGGCGTACTCCCGTTTGAGGTTCTGGTCCAGAGCGAATTTATGGAGCGCGATCTCGATATCGGTCCGGATTCCCCGTTCATCATACGGCTTGATCAGGTAACCATAGGGCCGGGTCCGCTTTGCCTGGTCCACAAGTTCGGGGTCCGCGTACGCTGTAACATAGATGACAGGAACGGCATGGTTTTTGAGGATCTGCTCTGCAGCTTCGATCCCGGAAAGTTTGCCGGCCAGCCGGATATCCATCAGGATAAGGTTTGGGGTATCCTCATCAACCATCTCAATTGCCCGTTCACCCGATGATGCGATTCCGGTGACACGGTAGCCGAGCGACAGAAGTGTATCTTTGAGATCCAGCGCCGAGATTTGCTCATCTTCAACAATCAGAATCGATTTCTTTTCCATGCCCCTTCTCTTAAGGTAGCATGGGGGCACAATATTTATATAGTTTATTTACCATCAAAATCCTGTACATAACGGGAATCACAAACTTCCATTATGAATATACGACGGCAGACCGGTTGCAGATCATGTTCAGTCGAAAAAACGGTAACCGCCTTTTGGCGTCACAATCTCAAATCGTGCACCTTTGCCCAGCTCGCCCGTTTCGCGGCCAGTCTATCCAGAAGATCGCCACTCTTGATTTTGATGTCCTGCTCCACGGTCATTGTGTACCTCTACAGGACGGGGCATCAGTAAAATTACGGGAATTTACTGCAGCACTTCGAGCTGACAGTTAAAGTCACACCCGGACTCACCCGTTCCTTTTCCTGATCATCACGTATGAGCATGTATAAACCCAAAAAGTGCCTACCTACTACTTACGAGACGAAATCCATGCAGATCCACTCCTGCAAAAAGACCTACAACCACGAGACACAGCGGGCTTCTCCACTCGACGAAACCCTCGCCCGCATAGAACCTAAAGTTCCTGCCGCAGGAATAACACGGGTTGCCGACATCACGAACCTTGACCGGATCGGGATTCCGGTCTTCTCCTGTATCCGCCCAACTGCAGAAGACGGGGCTATCACAGTATACAACGGGAAGGGAGCCACCGTTGAAGAATCGCGAATATCGGCGATCATGGAAGGGATCGAACGCTATTCAGCCGAGGCGCACGACCGGGACATACGGGTTGCCTTGTACCAGGAGCTGGAAGGCCGCGAGCCCGTCATCAATCCTGTAGACCTGATCCTGCCGGAAGGTGCAGTAACAGATCGGTTCATGTCCTGGTACCAGGGTTACGATATTGTCAATAACGAGACTTTGTGGGTTCCTGCCTTTGCAGTGTTTCACCCGGTCCCCCCTAGGCACAGGGGAGTCTTTCGCACGAACACCAACGGGCTTGCTTCGGGAAACACAATCGAAGAAGCGATCTTTCACGCCCTCTCTGAAGTTATTGAGCGGGATGCTTGGTCGCTCGTAGAATCCACACGGAACACCGGCCCCGCAGTTGTGGGCATCGATGATCCGGTGATTCAGGATATGCAGAAGAAATTTGCCGATGCACAAGTTGAGGTCACGATAAGAGACATCACAAGTGACATCGGCATCCCGACAATTGCCGCAGTAGCAGATGACGTGCTCTTAAAAGACCCCAGTCTGCTCACCATCGGTATTGGCACCCATACCAGCGCAAGAATCGCTGTCCTGCGGGCACTCACTGAAGTTGCCCAGAGCCGGCTCACCCAGATCCACGGGGCTAGAGAAGACACTACAATTGCCGATCTCCGCAAGAAGATGGGCTACGAGCGGGCGAAACGGATCAATGGGTACTGGTACCGGGATAACGGGACCGTGGATTACGCAACTATTCCCTCATCAGATACCGATGATTTTAAAAAAGACATCAATAATATCATCGCGGCACTGGAAAAGCAGGGTCTCGACCGGGTTATCGTCATTGACCTGACCAGAGAAGAGATTCGTATTCCTGTCGTGCGGGTGATTGTTCCCGGCCTTGAAGTCTTTGCAATGGACCCCGAACGCCGGGGCGAACGGGTGAAGCATGCCAAAGATCATCGTCTTTCTCGGGCCAAGCCTTGATCTGGAATCCGCAGAAAAGATCCTCACTGCCGAGTACCGGCCTCCTGCAAAAAGGGGTGATCTCATCACCGCAGCACGTGAAGGTGCTGAAATCATTGGCCTGATCGATGGTGTCTTTCACCAGGAATCTGCAGTTGCCCACCGCGAAATCCTTGCAGCGTTAAAAGGCGGCATCCGGGTGGTTGGCTCATCGAGCATGGGCGCACTCCGGGCAGCCGAGATGGATACGCTCGGAATGGTGGGCATCGGTGAGATCTACCGGATGTACAAGAGCGGCGAACTGGAGTCGGACGATGAAGTGGCGCTTGTGTTCGATCCGGTATCCGGCTTATCGCTCTCTGAACCGTTGATCAATATCCGGTTTACATTATTGCGGGCTTGTGAAGCGAGGATCATTAATGCTGCTGCTCATGACGTTCTTCTCGCCTCGGCCCGGTCCTTGTTCTATCCAAAACGTACCTACCGGGCGATCATATCCAGTTCGGGGGATGTTGTTGATGCTGCAACCTGCGAGCGGTTCCTTGCATGGGTTGATACCAATGCCTGCGACCAGAAACGCAATGATGCGGTTGCGGCACTTGAGTATATCCGGAATATCAGCAGCGGAAAAACAAAGCACTGACCGGATATTTCCGCAATCCCAGGCAACCCGCTCACCAAAAAAAAACATACGATAACTATCGCCACAACACGCGTGTAAAAAAATAGCAGTGCGATTTTTTTTGAATTTAAAAAAAAAAGTTACTTAATATTTTTTAGCATCACCGCGTTATCCCCTTCCCATACAAGGACGACATTCGAGCTTCCCATCATTCTGCCGGTGGTAGCATCTGTTGCCGTAACCGTAATTACCACCGGCTCAATAATGGATGAGGGTTTTTTTGTAAACGACCAGTAGAGTTTCTCGCCATGATTGGTGACCGGGTTTCCAACCTCATTGACTGTGTAATTCACTGGGCCCCAGGTAAAGAAATTTCCGTGCGTGGCGTTCCATACGAACAGGGATCTGTCAGCATCAAAACCATTGGCATCAACCGTAATCCCTATCCCGGGAGTTGATGACATCATAGGAGAGTACCGCAGGGGGCTTGCAGTCAGCGTTACTGATGTTTTTGTTACAACCGATAATGTGGTGGGCCGTGCCTGTATTACAGAGCACCGTCCATTCGTGCACCCGCAGCTGCCAGCACCGCAGTCAAGTGATCCCTCGCAGCTCATGGTGCACATGATATCAGTGCATACGGGTTTTGCGGCCTGATTGACACAGCCGGTCGAATGACAGCACTGGGCAGGCACACAGTCCGCATTCGTTGTGCAGGTCTGTGCATCAACGGGAATCGTTGTTGCAGTTGCTGGAGGCATCGTAGTTGTCACTGGCGCAGGAGGAGGAGTTTGTGAGATACAGCCCGCCAGAAAGACCGCCGCTATGCAGAAAAAAATGAGCATTATTGTTTTTTTGTCCATACTAAAAATCGGTTGTAATTATATTAAACCAGATGGAGACTACAGAAATTATCACCGCTCCGGCAGGATTGCAACAGAAACCTTACAGCCCCTCAAGGAGAAACTCCGTAAAATTGGAAAGAAGAAAATTCCTCACTCCACCTTCGCCCACACGTACGCGAATCGCTGGAATGCGGTAATGTGCCCGAAGATCCCAAAAAACAGCAGCAGCCAGCCGAACCAGCTAAGCCAGTAAAAAGTCATGGGAACGATGAGGTTAATGATACCGACAAGCATGATCAGCACTAGCCGGTCCGCCCGGCCCAAAATCCCGCCATATACACGCCCGACACCCACAGCCTGTGCCTGCGTGCCAAGATAAGACGCCATCAGCACCCCGGTGAGTGCCAATACACCGATCTGCCACGGTACCATGCCGCTGGCAAAGATACCGGTGATGATGAAGATATCCGCGTAACGGTCCACCGCATGGTCCAAAAAGTCGCCTCGTTTGCTCTGACACTTCATCTCGCGGGCGACAGCACCGTCCATAGAATCGCAAAATGCATTAAGCGCTACGGCTAAAATCGCCCAGAGTTCGAGCCGTAGGTAAAATAAGATCCCGGCTGCGGCAGATGCAACGAGGGCGGCGATCGTAAAGAAGTTCGGCGTCAGCCGGCACCGGATAGCAATGGCCACCAGCGGATCGAAATACACTTTCACATGCGAGCGGTACTGGTCGAGCGTCATTTAGTGCACCTCTAAAAAGCCGGACCAGTCAAGTGTTCCGAACTCTGCCGGAATCTTTCCTGCAACAAATCCTTCGATCTGGTCAGCACAGAAAACCGGGTCATGACCGGTTGTATCCAGTTCGAAAATGTTACCGGCATCGTGCAGGTCAACAGTCTCGATCAGGCAGTCGTCGAGCGCTTCTGCATCTGCATTCTCCATAACCTTGCTGGCAGAATATTTGCGCTGTTCCAAGCGTTTTTTCAGTTCATCCGGACGGCAGCGGAGCACAACGATGCGATCGCAGGAGAGCAGGTGGGCAAAGTGTCCTTCCACAAACCCGTCAACCGGCACAAACTCGGCAGCCCAGCGCTCATCATCGAAGATCTCGGTATCGCGCTGTTCATCATCACCCATAATATAAGGGCGTATGGTATCGGTGAGGTGGACAACTGTGTGCCCCCGCCGACTAAGCTCATCGCTGATGAGCGATTTGCCGGTGCCGGGGGTACCCGTGATACCACACATCATAATCCGTTTATCTCCTCAATGAACAACTCGTTCTCCCAATCCTCCCCAACACTCACCCGGATATAATGGTCAGGCAGCCCGGCAAAACTCCTGCACGAGCGGACGACAACACCTTTTCTGGCAAGACTTTCAACAACGGCATCGCCTTTGTGCGGAGCGACATCGACCATGACAAAGTTCGCGTCCGAAGGCATTACAGGGAATTTTACCTCATCGGTATACCGGGTGCGCCACCGCTTCACCTGTGCAATATACCGTTCTGCACGCTCCTTGTCCGGCAATGCAGCGGCAGCAGCTGCTGCTGATACCGAATTCACCGTAAACGGCGTACCGGCCCGTTGGTACCACGGAGGCAGCCATCGCGGGGTGAAGGCGTATCCGATGCGGAGACCGGCAAGGGAATAGACTTTGGAAAAAGTCCTTCCCAATACAAGGTTCTCATGTTTTTTCATGAGGGGGAGATAGTCATAATCAGAAAATTCGACATAGGCATTGTCTAAGAAAAGGAGACCTTCGATCCCTTCGAGTATCTCGGCAACTGCGTCAACCGGTGTGGCATTCCCGGTAGGGTTGTTGGGAGAACAGAGAACCGTGATCTTTGCATCTTTGGCCGCTTCGATCAGTTTTCCGCAATCTACAGAAAAATCCGCTTCCCGCGGTACCGTGATCACCTCTGCACCCTGGCCCATTGCCGCGAGTGCATAGAAAGAGAACGTGGGAGTGGAGATGACCACCTTCTCACCGGGCTCGACCAGCGTGCGGATGGTGGTCTCGATCACGCCGTCCATCCCTACGCCCGTGACAAAATGATAATCGCCGTAATATGCCCGCAGGGCATTCATAAGGATATTGACCCGCTCATCCGGGTACCGGTTCACGTTCCGCAGAGCTTCTTTAGCTGCGGCTAATGCAGCAGGAGAGAGGGGCTCGGGGTTTTCATTGCTCGCAAGCCGGGCGATCTTACTGATGCCGTACTCGCGGGCGATATCCTCTGCTTTTTTGGCAAAGACATAGCCGCTCTTTTTTTTATAGCAGGACCTAACCAAGCGCTCCATTGATCACTCCGACCACACGGTCGATCTCTGCATCCGTAATAACAAGTGGTGGAACCAGACGCAGGTTGCCGTCCGCTGCACAGTTGACAAGCACTCCCTTTTCTGCGCATCTCTTCTGGACATCAGGGCATTTGTCCCCAATGGTCATCCCGATCATCAGCCCGCGGACACGGGGATTGTAAGCTGCAAGACCCCTGCCAAAGCGCTCGCCTTTCCGGGCCACATCCGGGAGTATCTTTTCAATTACACCGATCGTGGCAAGCGCAGCTGCACAGGCAAGCGGGCCGCCGGCAAATGTGCTCCCGTGCTCGCTCTTCTTGAATTCGAGATCTTCACGAGCAACGAGTGCGCCCATGGGAAACCCGCTGGCAATCCCTTTTGCAAGGGTGACGATATCAGGCTTCACTTTCGTGTGCTGCATGGCAAGCCATTTGCCGGTACGTCCCATGCCCGTCTGTACTTCGTCAGCGATCATGAGAGCGCCGGTATCATCGCAGACCTTGCGGATGCCCTCAATGAAACTCTCGGGGGGGATGATCACTCCGGCTTCTCCCTGGATCGGTTCAAAGATGACGCCAGCAGTATCGTTGTCCACGGCTTTTTTCAGCCCGTCAAGATCGCCATATTCAACAAAGGTCTTGACCATCCCGAGCGGCTCGAACGGTTCGCGGATGGCAGGCTTGTGGGTTACGGCAAGTGAACCT
>Ga0194039_1001494_pt1 | contig 12504 bp, 13 predicted proteins | sample JunL228m_MetaG_FD_148679 | JGI IMG/M metagenome (GOLD analysis project Ga0194039, IMG submission 148679) | Anoxic zone freshwater microbial communities from boreal shield lake in IISD Experimental Lakes Area, Ontario, Canada - Jun2016-L227-8m | ecosystem: Environmental > Aquatic > Freshwater >...
ACGCTTTAGTGGGCATCATCATGCTCGTGGGCATTGTCAAGAAAAACGCGATCATGATGATCGATTTTGCCCTGGACGCGGAAAGAAAGGAAGGGAAGAAGCCGGAAGAAGCGATTTACCAAGGCGCCCTGACGCGCTTTCGCCCCATCATGATGACAACCATGTCGGCCCTGGTGGCCACGTTGCCCATCTCGCTCGGCCTGGGCGCCGGTGGAGAATCCCGTCAACCCCTGGGCCTGGCCGTGGTTGGAGGGCTCATTTTTTCCCAGATCGTAACGCTCTACATCACCCCGGTGATCTATACGTACATGGATTCGCTGCAAGTCAGGCTGCGCCAAAATTACCGCCGCATACGGCCTGCCCACACATCATGATATTTGACCCGAGTACGAAGAATATTTTTCCTGTCCACCCTGTCTTATCAATAACCGCCGCGGTCCAACCTGTCCCGATCCTGCTCTCTTCCGATGTCCCGGTCACTCTTATAATCATCCTCAATAGTTGTCGCGTCCCGGCGGGAATCGCGATTTCCGGCGCATCCGGTAAATGATGTCAAAATACTGCAAATAATTAATAGCGCTATCAAAAAATGTGATTTTCTCACCTGCTTAACCCCCTTCCCTCAAATGGATATATCTGGTAAATACTGTTATGTTTGCTTACTCGCCATGATTTCCTCTATAAATTTTACGATCCAGAATCCCCACAGCGTTATGATGACAATCCCGGCGATGCAGATGGCCGCTAAAGAATAATCAATATTAAACTCAAAGGCATTTAATATCCTGGGATCATAGCGACCGGTCTCCATAAGGGGCAGATGAAATTTATCTCCGAGATTGTAAAAGTAATCAAAGGAATTGGGCGGCTTCATAATTGTGTGAAAACCCCAGTATTTGTTAATTGTGGTATTGCCGATATGCAAAGAGCATTTCCAGGGCGGATTGAAAAGCACAAAAAGCAAGACCTTTATGGATGCGATAAGGATGATAATTTTGGTGACGATAAACCTCATTTTTCTTTCCTGTTGGTTATTGGTTAGTCTTCTCCATTATTTTAGTTACTTCCCTTCTTTCAGTTGTTTCAAGACCTTGCAGGCCTGCTGATAGCCGAGCTTGCAGGCCTGGTCAGCGTCTTGCGCGGCCTCTTTCTTATTACCTTGCTGGTAATTGCACCTTCCCCGATGGTAGTAGCTCCAGCTATTGTCTGCCTTCAATTCGATTGCCTTCGTAAGATAACCGATACAGGCGTCATATTGATTGTCTTTTTCAGCGAGCCAGCCCAGCCAGCTATATGCCTCGGTATGGGTCGGGTTCAATTCCACGGTTCGCTTGAAATCTGCCACAGCCTTGTCAGGGAGATTCAGCTTACTGTAGGCCCGACCTCGCCAGTAATAAGCGGCGCTGTTATTGGGATCGGTCTGAATAGCCAGATCATACGCGGCGACAGCCTGTTTAAAATCGTTCTGTTTGAAGAAACGGTGCCCCGCCGACAGGTTCCCGGAGCTTTTCCCGGCGGCAGGAGGAATGGCAGCATCCCGAACCTCCCCCTTGATCAGCGGGCTTACCTTGCCCTGCCGGTTTTCATAGGAAGCGGCCGTGATCTGCCAGCGATCCCGCAGATACACGAGGGTTACATACGCCTTCCCCGCGCTGTTTTTCCCCTCGACGCGGAGGGTAAGCTGGACCTGGACCGTGCTGCCCGAGGTTTTGAGGGAGGATGGAAACCAGGGAGAGGTTTCCGTGACTTCCCCGAGATCATCCTTGATCTGCTGATTTTCTTTAACAAAGGACGAGGCGATCTTAAATGGTTCAGAATCCTTGATAAAGTCGTTAATACCAAAGAGGATGGAGATAACGACGATGACTACAAGAAAAGGCCAGGAGCGTGTAGCGCCTCCCTTTGGCTTTACCGGTTGATAGGTCTTTTTCCCGTCACCAGGCTGAATGGGCGCGTAACCTTTTCCCGAAGTCTGGACCGCAACCGGCGCCTGGCCGGCAGCCCGATCCTTTTTCCGGAACTGTGCCAGGATTTCTGGCAACTTCATTTTGGGCACGGTGGTCATGATTCCCCCCTCTTTGTCATGACATGGTGATGTATTATAGAGAGAATGTCCATTCTGTCAAGACAAACCCCTCATTAATATACAGTCAAGCCCCGCAGCCCTTTCATCAAGACGAATAATAAAACAATACAAAATGTTATGCCCCCGGTATGTCGTTGACCCGGAAGGCCAGCAGGGTGATATCGTCGAATTGTGGCGCCCCCTGAGCAAAGGTCTCCACATCTATCAGCAGACAATGGCACATCCGCTCCGGATCCCGATCTTCCTGCCCGGCATTCCAGGCTGCGAGTCTCTCTTCGCTATATAGAATTCCGTTCGCCGTCTGGGCCTCCGTAACGCCGTCGGTATAAAAGAGCAGCATATCTCCCGCTTTCATAGCGAGGGGCCATTCATGATAGTCGCTTTCGAGCAGAGGTCCCACGATCGGATCGGAGGGAAGATCAAGAAACCCGGATGCCTCTTCTGTGCAGAGTAGCGGGGGGTTGTGGCCTCCATTGGCAATGATCATTTTTCCCGTCCGCAGGTCATATTCGGCATAGATGACGGTAACAAACATGGTGGCATCGTTATTTGCGGCCAACATCCGGTTAGTTTTGAAAAGGGTCTTCGCCGGGCCTCCCCCCTCCATGCCATAAACCCTGATCAAGGCTCGGGACATGAACATGAACAGAGCGGCAGGGACACCTTTACCCGAGACGTCACCGATCACGATCCCGAGTTTGTCCGGTCGGATGAAGAAATAATCATAGAAATCCCCGGCCACCTCTTTTGCTGGAATCATCTTTCCATAGATGTCGAATTCCCTGACATCGGGAAAGGGTGGAAAAGTGTGGGGAATGATGGATTGCTGAATGTCCCGGGCCACCTGCAATTCACTTTCCATCCGTTCCTTGGCTGCGGTAGTCACCCGCAGGTTTTCGATATAGGCCTTAAGATCGGCCGACATCTTGTTGAGAACCTCCGCCAGTTCTTCCATTTCATCCCCCGTGGGAATGTGGAGCCTGGCATCGAGGTCTCCCTCACCGATCCGGCGGGCATGAAGGGCTACCTCGTGGATGGGACGGGAAATCCCCCGGGCAATCAATACCGAGACGAGGACCATGATGATCGTGGCCAGGAAGGATGAGAATAGAAAAATGCGGATGGTCGCATCTCTTTCCCTGACGATCGTTTCTTGGGCATCAATCAGGGGGCGGTAGAATTCATCGACATAAACCGTCGCGAAGAGGATACAGGCCGTCCCCCTCACGGGTATACCCACAAAAAATTTCTCCCGGATGCGACCGTCTTTTTCCTTCCAAAGATAATATTGACTAACGGATTGGCCGGCCATATTCTTTTGAATCGCCTCCCAGAGGGCGGGAAGTTTATAACGAAATTCAGATAACCTTTTCCCCTCGATATCGGGATCGGGATGGAAGAGATACCTGCCATCCCCCTGTCCCACGCCGTCATGGAGGCCGCTGTATCCCGTATTCTGGATCTTCTGCACGACAATCTTCCTTAGTTTCTGGTCTTTAGGGTCCAGGGGGTGGTTCTGAAGGTAAATCTCCACTTGTCCCACCAAGTCATGGGCCTTTTCCCCGAGAAACTTTTCCAGGCCGCGACGGATCGTTGTTTTCATTCTATCGGCATTATCCATGGCATTTTCAGTTATCCTGACCACACCAATAACAGAAAAGATCGCCGAGAAAAGAATGGACAGGGCGCCATAGACAAGAATCAGTTTGGTACGGATGGTCATGAATTTTTTTTCCTGTCACTATTTGTTAATAATGCTTTTGTTGAGAAGATATGCTAATTGTACATTAAGGTCAAGAAGTGAAAGGACATGGATACATTGACGGTAATTAAGCAATCAAAAAATATTTATCAGTGTGATGCGACCCAAAAACCTGATAATTTTATTCATTCGTTCCTGTTCGGCAATACATGTATTACGCAGGACGATCAGGGGGTCCGGTCCCGCCTGAAGATGACCCGCAGCACAGAGGGATGGATAGGCATCCCCCATGGAGGAATCGGCATGGGGATACTGATGGAGCTGGCGCTCCACATGGGGGCTGATGGATTGCACCCTGTTAACCAGTATCCGTTCAATGTCGAATATCGTCTGGGAGGAGCGAGTCTCCGTGTCGGCGATGCAGTGGAGGCGGCCGTAATTCGCAACGAAGACGGCTTATCCGGGCGAATCTTGCGGAAGGGTGAAGACGAGCCCTACCTGCGAGCCAATATCCGCTATGGAAAGGAAGGCCCCCATAAAAAGGCCCAATTTCAGGCTTCCCTCCCCGTCCGCTTTGAAGATATTGAAAACCGGTTGCTGCCGCTGCCCTATTACCGCAACTGCTTCGTCTGCGGGGTAGAGAGAGAAGAACCGGGACTGCGGCGGCGCTTTTATTTTGTTGACGGCGAGGTCGCGGAAAAAATCGTTGTCTCCCTTGCCGGTTTTGATGAAGATGATAAGCAAAGTTTCAACCAATTCCAGAGGAATGAAATCTTCCATCCTTTGCCGATTCTGGCTCTCCTTGACGAAACATTGGGCCTGGCGGCCTTCATGGTATCGGCCAGCGGCGGAGTGACAGTTCGGATTGATTATACTTTCTATCGGGATATTCGGGTTGGGGAGAGACTGCTTTTCTTCGGACGAGGGGGAAAGCTAAGGGGGAAGACACCGTCAAGGATAATGTGCTGGGCCTCAGGTGGCGCCGCTGTGGTCAGCGATAACGGGACGTTGGAGCCCGTGGTTTCCACCACCGGCCAATGGTTGGGCGTGCCGGCCCTGACCCGGCAGATGCGGGAGGCGCTGATCCCTGAGGAACTGAACCGGCGCGCCTTCGAGCTTGCTGGAAGCTGAAACCCTAAAAGGAGGATATCATCGCTTTTGCCGCTCCCTATAAGGCCATTCCCGATACCGGCAGGATCACTTCCATCGGGTCTCTGGAACCCGCCGTCAAGGGCATCGCCATCATGAATACATTTTTTACATTTGTCATTGAGGTATATCAAAAAAAATTAAAATAAATCTTGCATTTTCATAAATGATCATTTAGTATGTTTCAAAAGTTGATGTGCAGTACGTGTTTGTTGTTACTAAGTTACAAGGAAAGTCGACCGCACGGACCTCAGAAATGATAAGTGCGGTCTTTTTGTTTGCACAAACAGTCTGCCAGCCGAATAGTTCGGCAAAATTTAAAACGGTTCCATAGAGGAACCCAACACAAAAGGAGAAGTAAAGATGTCAGAAGGAACAGTTAAGTGGTTTAATGATTCAAAGGGGTTTGGTTTTATCGAGCAGGACGGCGGCAAGGACGTTTTCGTGCATCATTCAGCAATTCAGGCAGATGGTTTCAAATCATTGGCCGAAGGTGATCGGGTAAGCTTCGAAGTAGTCGCCGGTCCCAAAGGTCCGGCTGCGGAGAAGGTTCGCAAGCTGTAAGAACGAAGTTTCATTTTACACTTAAAAGCTCCCCCTCTAACGGGGGGAGCTTTTTTTATGCAAGCCATTTTACCTTAAACGGTGTCAATTGCAGTGAAAACGATCTCGCAATATTAAGGTTGACTATTGGTTTCTTATTGGGTATAGAGTAAATATTATTTGCATCAATAAGTATTGATAGTCGCATAGAGTATTAACCATGTTGTCATCCGGAGGACAAAGATTTAGCACATGAAAAACTAAATATTCGTGCTGTATTAGTAGGGTTTTCTTTTATCAAAGCGCTTTTCTCCATTTTGCACGCCCGCTTTCTTTCCTGATCCATTCCAAGTCTTCTTTTTCCCAAGAGTGAGAATTTATGCCCTTGAGATTCGACTGGCCCATGGAGGGACAAAAAATGGAGATGAATTAGTTATATCAAGCACTTGTTAATGTTTTTGCTTTTATGTTTCATGCATTATGTATGAAATTATTGGTTACGGGAGGTGCGAAAATGCCACAGATTGTATTCTGGAAGCAATCTATTGAGAAGAAAAAGAAATGGATTGGGATATCGCTGCTGGTTCTTGCTTTATCGGTTCTTGTCACAGGAATTCTGTTCCGTCAGGCAGTGGCGGATGTTAAGATCAATTTGCAGGGAATGATAGCCGTGCCGGGTCTACAGGAGCAATATGAGCACTACAAGACGAAGGAGGAAATTTATAAGGTCCTTCGCAATAGCGGCATTGAACTGGGAGATGCAATGGAAGTTGCCAAGGCCGTCATTGAGCAGTCGGAAAAAACCAACATTCCGGTGACCATTTTTCTTGCGATCATGAAGAAAGAAAGCAATTTCTCGGTCGACGCCCGCTCACCAGTCAATGCCATGGGGATCATGCAGATTCATCCCATCACATGGGATGCCTACGCCAAGAAACTTAATCTTCAGGGGTCCAGAAAAAAGGCCTTTGATCCTTCCTTAAATATCATGGTTTCCGCTGCTATTTTAAGTGACCTCTTGGATTCCTACCGGAAGCAGGGTTACCAAGATCCACTCCTATGGGATTATGTACTGTCCGCATACTATGCAGGGGCCGGGTCAGTCAGAGGGGGTTTAAATGAAAACCACAGACAGTATGTTAAAAGAGTCAGAAAATACGTCCGTGAGATGAGTGAAACCATCGACAGCTAAAGAGCTTTCAATTTCTACCAAATATGTCAGTCCGGTGAAAACCGGTAAACCGAACAGCAGCAGGTGGTGAACTTCCAGAAATGACCTTGACAATACTTAACGTATTTGTTAATTTATGAACCGTGACGTGGACGATTGAGTTCTACAGCGAGACGGTTCAGCAAGACATTATGGCCCTGCCGAAAGGTATTCAGGGCCGCTATATCCACATGGCGAAACGAATGGTGGAGCATGGCCCCAACCTGAAGGAGCCACACACCAAGGCGCTCGGCGACGGTCTTTTTGAGATGCGGTTGAAAAGCATGGAAGGGATTGCCCGTGTGATGTATTGTACCGTTATTGGACGGAAAATCGTGATTCTGCACAGCTTTATCAAGAAGTCCCCGCATACGCCGCCGAACGAATTGGAAACGGCTCGAAGACGCGTGAAGGAGGTTGTGATAAGATATGCTAACGCATGACGAAATGGTAGCAAAAATGCTTTCCGATCCCGAAGTCAAGGCCGCATACGATGGCTTGGAAGATGAATTCGCCCTTTTCGATGAATTCCTGAAGGCCCGGAAACGTTCAGGACTTACCCAGGTGGAAATTGCCGCCCGCATGGGAACGAAAGCGCCCGCCGTGGCCAGGATCGAGGCCGGAGGGGGGAGTAAGAAGCATTCCCCGTCCATTGCCACATTGCGCCGGTATGCCGAGGCGGTAGGCTGTAAACTCAAGATTGAACTGATACCACGATAAGAAATTAGCATGTTTTCCCCGGATTCCGAATGTCATGCCGAAGCATTTTGCTGATACAGGTACTTCTGGAAACCAGAAAATACCTTGCCAATCTCGTCCGGTCTTCCAAGATCAGCCACGCATCGGAAATAGAGTCGTGATACTTCAGCCGCAGTAGCGGGTTAAGTTTGCCTTGGTCGAGTTCTTCCACGCCGACACTGACGTAATGGGATAGAACAAAGTCAAGAAAGACACGCTGCCTACTGTTGAAGCGAGTGCTGATAATGACTTTGGCCTTCGTGGCTCGCTCTTCTCGGGTGACTGGCGGCATGGCATAAGCGATGTGGGCCAGCACATCAAACAGATCACTCTTCTCCGCGTCAATGATCTTCTGCATTTCGGTTAATTGATCCTTGCCGAAGCCCTTCTCAGCAAGTCCTTCCAGTAACTTCTTGCGTGTATCCGGCGCACTCCACAAGGTTCGTAGTTCCTCTTCGTCCTTGAAAAAATCAGGCAACTTGCCGAAAAGCATCTCCATGAACTGCTGCGCCGACATGGGTGTCCCGTCAGGATGCCAGAAACTCGTTACCATCATGTGCTGAATGGTCCGCTCCTTGCCGTCGGCGAGTTTTACCTTTGCCTTTTTTTGGCACACACAGGGGCGTTGGCCGCATTTTGGGCAAGGCTCTTTCGGGCATTCACAAGGCCGCTTGCCACAAAACAGACAGGGCGGCAGGGGTTCCCTGATGCACCGGCAGGGGTAACAACCGCATCTCTCGCATGGCTCCTCACCCAACGGCGTCCCGTCCCATTCCGGATCGCTGAAATGGTGATGCGCCTTCACAAAGTCGTAGATGGTGAAGTAGTCCTTGCCGTCGTAAAGCCGTGTCCCCCGCCCGATGATTTGCTTGAACTCAATGATGGAGTTAATCGGGCGCATGAGAACGATGTTACGGATATTACGGGCGTCCACGCCGGTGGCCAGTTTCTGGGATGTGGTCAGGATGGTCGGGATGGTCTTTTCGTTGTCCTGAAAATCGCGCAGATGCTGCTCACCGAGTGCAGCGTCGTCGGCTGTTACCCTTTGGCAGTAGTTCGGATCACTACTCGTCTTCATCTGGTTAATGAGGTCACGCACAGCCAGCGCATGAATCTGCGTGGCACAGAACACCAGAGTTTTCTCACTCTGATCAATCTGCGACATAAAGATTTCTACCCGCTTCTTCTCCCGCTCTTTGATCTCGATGATCTTGTTGAAGTCTGGTTCCGTATAGCGTTTCCCTGCTTCTATCTCACCCTCAATAACCGTGTCGTCAGGTGTGTAGACATAATCGTCGAGTGTCGTGGAAATCTGCTTAACCTTGAAGGGAGTCAGAAAGCCGTCGTTGATGCCTTCCTTAAGCGAATAGATGTAGACCGGGTCGCTAAAGTAGGCATATGTGTCCACGTTATCTTTGCGCTTTGGCGTGGCGGTCATCCCCATCTGTACAGCAGGGGCAAAGTAATCCAAAATGCCGCGCCAGCTACTCTCGTCGTTTGCCCCGCCACGATGACACTCGTCAATAACGATGAAGTCGAAAAAGTCCGGCGGATACTCGCCGAAATAGGGCAACGGCGTACCATCCTTTGACTGGCCGCTCATGAACGTCTGGAAGATGGTAAAGAAGATGCTGCCGTTTTTGGGCACCTTGCCTTTTTTGCGGATTTCGTCTGGTGCGATCCGTACCATTGCGTCTTCTGGAAATGCGGAGAAGGCGTTGTATGCTTGGTTGGCGAGGATATTGCGGTCAGCGAGAAAGAGAATACGCGGACGGCGCGAAGGCTCCCGGCTCAGGTTCCAGCGGCTGTGAAATAGTTTCCAAGCAACCTGAAAAGCAATAAATGTCTTGCCCGTACCGGTGGCGAGGGTGAGTAGAATCTTTTGACGATCCTCTGCGATAGCCTCCATCACTCTCTCGACAGCGATGTCCTGATAGTAACGGCTTGGATGTGAACCGCCCTTATCCTCAAAAGGTATGGCTGCAAAGCGGTCACGCCAGGCATTCTGTTCGGCAAAGGTCAGATTCCAAAGTTCGTCCGGGGTGGGATAGCACGGCAACTCGCCTTCCTTGCCGGTCTGCATGTCAATGCTATAGATACCCTGTCCATTGGTAGCATAGGCAAAGCGCACGGCTATCTTTTCTGAGTAGTCCTTGGCTTGGCCTACGCCTCCGGTTAACGGCTTATCCCACGCTGACCTGCCCCCCGAAAGCCGGTCCAGTTTTTAAGTTAGGATTCGGGTATAATGACGGATCATATTGAGGGAGGTCGGGATGAGCAGGAAGCGATTTACGATGGAGCAAATTATCGGGTTACTTCGGGAGGTAGATGTAAAGGTTTCTCAAGGCAAGAACGTAGGGCAGACATGCCGGGAGATAGGGATAACAGAACAGACCTATTATCGATGGCGCAAAGAATACGGGGGCATGAAGACCGCCCAGGTAAAGCGTCTCAAGGAACTGGAGAAGGAGAACTCGCATCTCAAGAAAGCGGTAGCGGAGCTGACATTGGACAAACTGATTTTGAAGGAGGCGCTTGAGGGAAACTATTAAGTCCCGACAGCCGCCGGCGCTGCGTGGAGGACGTCAGAGGGAAGTTGGGAGTGTCCGAGCGGCGTGTTTGTCGGGTGATTGGTCAGCCCCGGTCCACCCAGAGGCAGCAATGTGCTGTCCGGGATGATGAGGGATATTTGAGATCGGAGATTGTTCGGCTAGCCCTTAAATATGGTCGTTATGGCTACCGCCTGATTACAGCTCTTTTGCAAGGTGAGGGATGGCAGGTTAATCATAAACGCGTGGAGAGGATCTGGCGGGAGGAAGGCCTGAAGGTTCCCAAGAGACAGCCGAAGCGGGGCCGTTTGTGGCTGAATGATGGTTCTTGCATCCGTCTTCGACCGACCCATCGGAACCATGTATGGGCTTATGATTTTGTGGCGGATCGCACCCACGATGGCCGAGCGATCAAGATGCTCACGGTCATTGATGAATACAGCCGTGAGTGTCTGGCTATCGTCGTGGAGAGGAATCTGAGGTCCGATGATGTTCTGGACTGCCTGACGGATTTGTTCATCCGGCATGGAGTTCCGGAACACATTCGTTCGGATAACGGGTCGGAATTTACCGCGAAGCTGATCCGTAGGTGGCTGTCACATATGGGTGTTCAGACCCTTTACATTGAACCGGGGAGCCCGTGGGAGAATGGTTATAATGAAAGCTTCAACGGCAAGTTCCGGGATGGGCTGCTCAATGGAGAGATTTTTTTCACTTTGAAAGAAGCCCAGGTGCTGATCGAACGATGGAGGCGGGAATACAATACCGTCAGGCCCCATAGCTCTTTGAACTATCGTCCTCCGGCGCCTGAAGCTCACTCCATTGGGAAGCATAAAATGGCTGAATTCTAACTCTACATCTGGTACATGTTTTGGGGGCAGGTCAGTGGTGGGGATGAGGTATGCCGGGGGAGGATACAGCGGCGGCAATGTTGCCCATCCCTCAAGTTGATCTCCTCTTCCGATGCGTTCACTTGGCGACGTGCTACGCCGTGGCTTCGCCTTCGCTCACGCTCCGTCCGGGGGATAACTTTCGGGCATACTGTATCCTGTCTCTTTATATCCCTGCTGTAGTTTCAGGGCAGTGATCAAATTCGGATGGGCTCCACGTCTCCCGGGAGATGTCTCACTGTAGCATACCGTAGAGCATTTCACAGGGCATTTAAAGGTCAATCCTGTTCCTTCTTTGCCAGGGATTTTGATTGACCCAACAGTTGTCTCAGGAGAACAAACCGGGCTCCCCCTACTCTATTTTGGTGTGTTTATGAGGATCACCGGGCAGGAAAAAAAGACACTAAAAAAAGAAAAGTGGGGACAGAGTGGGGACAGCATTACTGAACAAAGAAAAAGGGGTTAACCATTACTTGGCTAACCCCTTTTATTTATTGGCTCCTCAGCGCGGACTCGAACCACGGACCCGCTGGTTAACAGCCAGCTGCTCTACCGACTGAGCTACTGAGGAATATGTCGGTTAAGAAAAACGAGACCGCCTTGTAATGCAAGGCGGTCTTTTTGTCAATTTGTTTTTTGCTGATCAGCGGCAGCTCACACAGGTCATCAACTGGTTTACCGCCACGCCCGTGGTCTTGCTGATGAATTCAAGCTGCTCCACCGGTGCAAAATACCTCCCGCAGACTTGGCAGGAAGCCATTTTGAATACCTTGTCCCAAATGATGCGCTTGCCATCCACTGCCTCCATGCGTACAAAGCCCGTGGGACAAACATAAGCGCAGGAACCGCAACCGATACAGGCGGAAGAATCAAATTCTATCTTCGGCTCCTCGATGTCCCTGGCCAGGCCCCGGTCCTTGAACTTCAAGGCGTTGACCCCGACAATCTCATGGCAGGTCCTGGTACACAGTCCGCAGAGGATGCAATCCTGGCTGTCTGCTGCCGCGGCCTGGACGTCAACTCCGAGCTTCTTCGCCATCTCCCGGACTACCGCAGTCTGGGGATAGCGGAAATGCAGAAGGGCCGCCGCCAGTTTCCGGCTTTCCCGGACGTTATCCGTATCGGTCCGGACTTCCATGCCTGCTGCTTCCGTCTGGCAAGAAGCGGCAAGCTGCCATTTGCCCTTGACCTTGATCTCTACCGTACACAACCGGCAAGCGCCAAAAGAACTGAGGTCCTTATGGTAACAAAGGGTCGGAATATCGATATTCAGCTTCCTTGCTTCCTCCAGTACCGTAGCGCCCGCTTTTGCCTCTATTTCATGTCCATTGATGATCATCTTCGCCATGACTTTCCCTCTATCCTATGAAATTGTTCCCTGTTATTCAGGATTTATTGCCATACCACAAGGCGATAACACCTCAGGCAGCGCTGGGCCTCCTTCATGGCGGCGTCGGCGCTGAAACCGCCCTCGACCTCTGCAAACCCCTTTAGACGTTCGGCCATATCAAGAAATTTAACCTCTCCGCTCTTCGCCGGGGGAACAAAACCCATATCCCGTTGCTGGCCAACATCGATGCCTTCAAAAGAGAGTTCATCGACAAACGTTTTTCCCTGGAGGTAGGCGTCGATACTTT
>Ga0194039_1001495_pt1 | contig 12491 bp, 14 predicted proteins | sample JunL228m_MetaG_FD_148679 | JGI IMG/M metagenome (GOLD analysis project Ga0194039, IMG submission 148679) | Anoxic zone freshwater microbial communities from boreal shield lake in IISD Experimental Lakes Area, Ontario, Canada - Jun2016-L227-8m | ecosystem: Environmental > Aquatic > Freshwater >...
ATGTTGAAACAAAGTCAGAATTGCTGCCAATAGCCAGATGATTCGTTATTTGAAGGAGCGAAAAAATAGTTCGTTGTTGGATAATTTTATCTATTGACAGCAGGAGGCCTTATAAGTGTATATGGAGCCGTTGCCCTCGGCAACGACTAAAAAACCAATCGCCAAGGTAGCTAAGTGAAAAATAATCCTCGCTACAACATCCTACTATTTATCGCGGTCAACATCTTCACAAAGCAAAGAACAGCTTGAATTTCAATTTCTATTGACATATCTATCAACATAGTCATATCATTAATAAAAATCAAGATAATAAAAAAACGGAGACAATCAGCATGACCAAATCAGATCTTATCGAGGCTCTTGCCGGTAAAGAAAATCTGACCGGAAAACAGGCAAAAGACATAATCAATCAAATCCTGAAAGGCTTTACAGATACGCTGAAAAAGGGAGACAGTATCGAGATCAGGGTGTTCGGGAGTTTTTCTGTAAGGGAATATAAGGCATACAAAGGAAGGAATCCAAGAACAGGAACTAATGTTGATGTGCGGCCAAAGAGGCTGCCCTTTTTTAAGGTCGGGAAAGGGATGAAGAATATTGTGGATTCTAGACAATGAGGTTATTTAAGAAAAGAATGCCAATGACACCGATTAAAGAAACATCCAATTTAACAGCGCTTATCATGAAAGAAATTGAAATATTATAATCGTTATTTTAATTCACATGCCAGCTATTCACGAGAAGATCGGAACGAAAGGATGAAAAACATGAAAGAATTTGAAATTAACGATCGGTTATTTAGCGTTGGATCGCTTACTCTTTTTATAATCCTTTTCATTCTGATTTTCTCAGGCTTTTCCGCTGGAGAGGAGAAAGGGTTTTCACCGGGAAAATCCTTCGGCCGTCCGAATATGGTTTACGTGGCAGATTTCTCACTTGATACAGGTGATACTGACAAGGGAAGCCTTGGCCCTCTTCATGTTAGAACAAAAGTGAAGGATAGAATAGATCAGCAGATGGGGGATAGCCCTCAGGAAAAAGCTCGTAAGATTGTCGATCTACTTGCCCAATCAATAGTTCAGGAACTCAATGAAAAGAATGTCAAGTCGTTAAGATATCCAGGACAGAATAGATTGTCCTCCAAGAGCTGGCTTCTTGAAGGTGAATTCGTGGAGTACGATGAGGGCGATCGTTTGAAAAGGACCATTATCGGCTTTGGAAGAGGCTCAGCGGACATGGAGATTACGATGAAAGTGAGTGAGGTGCACGATGGTGTTGTGACACCTCTCTTCGATTCAACAATGGACGGTAAAAAGAACAGGATGCCGGGAGCTGCTGTCACGAAGAACCCTTACGTGGCGGGTGCTAAATTTGTCATGACCAAATCGGCTCCCGATCGGGAGGTGAAGAAAATGGGCATACAGATCGCGGACAGGCTGTATGAGGTCATTCAAAGTTCAACGATCGACAGGTAAGATATGCGTTTCTTTTTGATTGAATGAAGGGAAAGACTGTTTTGGATGCAATGAAAAAGGAAGGGAAGCCCATGCGACCCGGAGGCATCGCCAAGAAATCTGAACTGGACAAAGATGAGGTCTCCAAGATCATTGACAAGCTGAAGAAGGAAGGAAAAGTAACATCACCGAAACGCTGTTTCTATGCGCCGGTGTGAATGAGGTAAGACATCCATGAAGCTAAATACAGGATCTGTTGCGCCCGAGTTCTCTGTAAAAGATGTTGATGACCGAGGAATTTCTCTCTCTTGTTTGTACCAAGAAGGTTCTGTCGTGCTCGTATTTCTGAGGGGTTTCAGTTGACCCTTTGCCAGAAAGCATCTGGGGCAGATGAAAGAAGACATCAAGCAATTTACCGACAGGAAGGCACAGATAGTTGTGATTGTTCCACATAGTGAAGAGAAAACCAAAAGCTACTGGGGAAAAGAAAACCTTCCCTACATTGGTATTCCTGATCCTGACGGGACATTGGGGAAACTCTACGGTCAGGAATGGAACCTGATTAAACTGGGACGAATGCCGGCACTGTTTATCATTGATAAGAAAGGCACCATAGCTTTTGCCCAATACGCAAAGAATATGGCCGACATTCCTGAGAATGACAATCTGTTTCAGATTCTCGAAGGATTGAAGTAACAGATAATTTAATATTTCATGTGCCCACTTGACATTAACGATGGGCATCAGAATATTAAAATCATAGAGGTGCTGCAATGCGCGGCTTCAATTACCTCTCAAGGAGGAAATTAAAAAGCATCTGCCGAGAGCAGTTATTCTAATGAGCTGGTTACAGCTTACGAATAAGCAAGCGTTGCGGTCCTCTTTGATATTGTATTCAAGTTCTTTTAAAGATATGCCGATAAGAATATTAAACAGGCGAGAGTCTGCGATGCCCGTATTGAGTCTATTATACTGGATGTTAACGAAATAGAAAACACAGAGTCTTAGTGGTGATTATCACTCGTAAAAGACCAAGAATTCAAATGATGGACTCCAAGTAAATGACAAGACGGCATAGGTGGATCTCGTTAGCCCCTCTGAAGAAATATAATTCTTCGAGGGGTTTTTGTTTTATGAGCATTTTGTTGTGGCGTTTGGACAACAACCAGGGGAAACCAGACCACCTCTGATGTCTTCTTAATTGTGTCAATAAATCCGACATCTTTCCCGATTTTTTACATATTTATAGATTTTACACTAATCTGTTGAGAATATACAAGATGAGCATTGCCAATTGTAATCATGTAAGTTATTGAAATATCGTTGGGTATGTATTTCAGGAAGGAGACGATACCACCTCACGCTGAAAAAACACGCTGAAAAATCTGCATGTCTCATTCCGTTATCATTGATCCGGACCGACCACCCAGCCTCTCGCTTTGTAGAACACAAGATGTTATACGTATTGAAACTCTAATGACGATTCTCCGTATCGCATGCCCTTCTCATCGTTGCGCTGGGGAAGCGAGTATGCTCTTACCGGCCACGGAGCGTCATAGTTCAATCGCCGTTGGATTTTTCGTTTCCATTCGTTGCTGTGAAGGCCAGAACATCTTTCAGTTTTACGTCCGGATGGTGATACCTCTCATAGTTCGGCGTCTTTTTGCCGAATTGTATGGCTTCCTGTGGGCACCACTGGATGCAGGCAAGGCATTGCTCACAGTGATGCAACCAGGCGGGCCGGTTTGTCTTCATCTCGATATTTCCACAGGGGCAGATATTTGTGCAGATATTGCAGGTGTTGCACTTCTCATCGACCCAGAAGCTCTTATCCATGGCGGGGACATAGGGGAAAGCGAGCTTGTTAAGCCAGGAAAAGAGAACATTCTGCCACAGGGGTCCTTTTTCAACCGGCCGTTCCTCCCGTCCGGCAACTATGATGGCGATCCCGCCGATCTTTTTCCTTGCCGCGCTGATTCGCCGCCGGCGCTTGTCCTCCGGTCCGGGTCCGCCCCAGGGTATGTAATTTGACGGCATGGCAATTTCAAAACCCGCCGATAGCAGTAATCCCTTGTCCTTCATCAGTTTTCTCATTTGCAGCAGGGTTGCGGCAACCTGACCGGCGTTTATGGCGATGGCGAAGTAGTATTTGTCAGGATCAACGGCCAGCGCGTTTATGAATGCGATCACCTTGCGCGGCAACCCCCAGATATGGACAGGGAAAATGATCCCCACCGCATCAGCCCCGCTCCGGACCGGATCACTGCCGGTTCGGGAAATGGGGTGTATTCGGGCTTCCCCCAGTTCGTCTGCCAATGTTCGGGAGGTCCAGAGAGAATTGCCCGTGCCCGTATAAAAAAAGAGATCGGTTTTCATAAATATGTCCTCGTGGATAGTGGTCTAAACAATAATTGGAATTTGCGGACATTGTCAACATTATTTTGGCAACCCATCAATTGTGCTATTCAAAAGTCTTACTCAGGAAGTGTGAATATGGCCGTAATAATTTTCTTATCTTATGTTGACCGGCGGTCAGAAATCTGATAAAGGTCTCCGGCGGTTCAAATAAGGAGTAAACAGTGATCGATCTTCACACCCATTGTATTTTCAGCGACGGTGAACTGATTCCTGCGGAGCTGGTGCGGCGTGCCAAGGTAAAAGGCTATCGGGCCATCGCCATTACGGATCATGGCGACGCCTCGAACATCGATTTCATAATTCCCCGGATAGCCCGAATATGTGGGCCCCTCAGCGAGGCCCACGCAATGGAGGTAATCTGCGGAATTGAGCTGACTCATGTTCCGCCGCAGCATATTGCGGGACTCGTCGCCGAGGCCAGATCACTTGGCGCCAGGATCGTTGTTGTCCACGGCGAAACAATCGTGGAACCCGTAGCAACGGGTACAAACAGGGCCGCCTTGGAAACGGATATCGATGTTCTGGCCCATCCGGGACTGATTACGGAAGAAGACGTTATCCTGGCAGCGGCGAAGGGAATCTATCTGGAAGTAACCACGCGGCGCGGCCACAGCCTGACCAACGGCCATGTAGTCAGACTGGCGCGGCAGTACGGAGCCTCTCTGGTTTTGGACACGGATACACACGGTCCACAGGACCTTGTATCCAAGGAGATGGCAGCGAAGATTGCCCGGGGGGCGGGTATGGTCGATGAGGAAATACAGCAGATGTTCAGTAATTCAGAAGCATTGGTAAAAAAGGCGGGATACATTCCATGACAGGTGATCAATTATTGTGGGTACAAAAAATGAAAAGCGGAATGGCCGTCTGAAGATATGTTTATTGACCTATCGGGGGAATCCAACGTGCGGCGGACAGGGCGTCTATATAAACTACCTCAGCCGGTCCATGCGGGATCTCGGTCACGAGGTGGACGTCATCTCCGGACCTCCTTATCCGGTTCTGGCTGACGGCGTAAAACTTCATAAACTCCCCGGTCTGGATCTCTATAATCCGGATCACCTCTTCGAAGTTCGGAACATCCGGGATCTCCTTTCCCCATTGAATCAGATGGAGTATGCCTCCATGTGCTCCGGGGGGTTTCCGGAACCCTTCACATTCGGCTGGCGTGTTTATCAATACCTGCGTACCCGACGCCATGATTACGATATTGTCCATGACAATCAATGTCTTGCCTATGGTCTTTTAGGGCTTTCCCGCCTTGGATTTCCAACCTTGGCCACGATTCACCATCCTATTACTGTGGATCGTAATGTGGAGCTCAAAGCATCGTCAAGCCTGTTGAAAAAGATCAAGGTCCTTCGCTGGTATGCCTTCATTCGGATGCAGAAATGGGTGACCCGCCGTCTTTCGAGAATCATCACGGTTTCGGAATGTTCAAAAAAGGATATCGGCATGGATTTCCGGGTAGCTACCGACAAGTTCCGTGTCGTTCCCAACGGGATCAATACGGATTATTTCTATCCTTTGCCCCACATCAAACGTCAGCCCCATCATCTGCTGACGACCAACAGCGCCGATACGCCCCTGAAAGGGTTGCGTTATCTCCTGGAAGCGGTGACGATAATCAGAAAAAGCCGCCCTATTCACCTGACCGTCATCGGCGAGCCTAAAAAGGACGGTGTTGTCGAACAATTAGTCAAGGATTGGAAACTTTCGGAAAATGTTCACTTTACCGGCAGGATTGGCTATGAGGAGTTTGCCGGGTATTATGCAGAATCTACCCTAGCCGTGATTCCATCCCTCTATGAAGGATTCGGGATGCCGGCCGGTGAGGCGATGGCTTGCGGGGTGCCGGTTATCAGTACCACCGGAGGAGCCCTTCCCGAGGTGGTGGGGGATGCCGGAGTGCTTATTCCCCCCGGGAACAGTCGCGCCCTGGTCGGGGCCATCGAAGATCTTCTCGATCACCCGCAAAAGCGCGAAGAATTAGGCAGAGCAGGTCTCCAGCGGGTTATAAACTCCCTAACCTGGGAACATGCCGCTAAAAAAACCGTTGAGGTGTACAGGGAAACCATCGATGCTGACCGTCGATTTCAATAGGCTGCATCTGGAGAAGGGCATGAAGGTTCTCGACGCCGGCTGTGGGGCCGGGCGTCACCTCTGTGATGCCTTTCGCAAGGAAGGAGTGGATGTCGTCGGCATTGATCTGAAATGGGAGGATCTCTGCCAAGCGAGAGGCTATTTGTGCCTCATGGCGCAGGAAAAGGGCGGCCGGTGGTGCATTATGAAAGGCGATGTGACCCGTCTTCCCTTTGCGGACGGCGCCTTCGATGTCGTGGTCTGTTCCGAAGTTCTGGAGCATATTCCCGACAGCGCGGCAGCGATCCGGGAAATCGTCCGCATTCTCAAACCGGGAGGCGATCTGGTGGTCAGCGTCCCCAGATACCTGCCCGAGCGGATCTGCTGGCTCATATCCCGTGCCTATCATGAAGAACCGGGAGGGCACATCCGGATCTTCAAGCAGCGAGACCTCCGACGTCTCCTCCAAGATGCCGGCACGTCATGCGAGCGGATTCTTTATAAACATGCCCTTCATGCCCCTTACTGGTGGCTGAAATGCATAGTGGGGCATAGGAATGACAGACATCCGCTGGTGAGGCTATATAAGCGATTTCTTGAGTGGGACATCATGCAGCATCCGCCGTTTATCCGTACGCTCGAAAGGATGCTTGACCCGCTGCTGGCTAAGAGCGTTGTTTACTATATGAAGAAGGGATACTGATTTATGAAGTTGGGCGTCGAACCCCGTCTGGAAACAGCAACTGTTGATATCGAGGGGCTGGCCTCGTTTATTGCCGGAATACAAAAGGAAAACGGAGAAATACCCTGGTCCGCAGGGGGGAAGACAGACCCCTGGGATCATGTGGAGAGCGCCATGGGCCTGAGCGTCGCCGGAGAGAAGCAAAGGGCGGAGCGGGCCTATGACTGGATGGTGGCGACCCAACTGGAGGACGGAAGCTGGTGGTCTGCCGTCCGTGACGATATTGTCGAGGACGGGACCCGGGACAGTAATTTTGCCGCTTACATAGCCGTTGGGGTCTTTCACCATTATCTGATTACGGAAGATCTGGAATTTCTGCACCGGATGTGGCCAACGGTAAAGTCCGGACTTGATTATGCTTTGAGTCTTCAGTCCCCGGCCGGTGAGATCTACTGGGCAAAAAATCGGGAAGGGCAGGTGGACCCCATGGCCCTGCTTACTGGCTCAAGCTCTATTTATATGAGTTTCAAATGCGGCCTGTCCATTGCCGCCCAATTGGGAATGAAGATGAACTCCTGGTCCCAGGCCTTAAAGAAACTCGGAAACGCTATCAAAAATCGTCCCACCCATTTCAACATGATCAAATCACGATTTTCCATGGACTGGTATTATCCGGTTCTATGTGGCGCCTTGACCGGGGCGGAGGCGAGGAAACGCCTCGACCATTACTGGGATAAGTTTGTCGTGCCGGGCTGGGGCGTCCGTTGCGTCTGCGACCGTCCCTGGGTGACCATGGCCGAAACATCGGAACTTGTCCTGGCCCTGGCGGCCGTCAATGCTTATGAGGAGGCGGATCGGGTCTTTTCCTGGCTAAGCGACAAGAAATATGACGACGGTAGTTACTGGATGGGCGTTACCTTTCCTGATTGCGTTGTTTGGCCTGATGAGAAAACAACCTGGACGGCGGCGGCGGTGCTGTTGGCATATGACGCCCTGCGGGGAATAACCCCGGCGGGCGGATTGTTCAACCATTCGGCGTGGGAAAATTATCTCTGGATCGGCTATAAATCTAAGTGAGACGAGATACAAGACCCTATATAATCAAGCGTCTGGATCTCCTGTTTCAGCGCTGGTACGCCGACCACTTCCTTCGTCCTCAATTTGAACGGCTCGGGACCGGTTGTCTCTTCATGAAACCCTGGTATGTCGAGGTGTTCGGCGGGCCGGTTATTCTGGGCGACTATGCCCACGTCATTGCCGCGCCCGATAAGCAGGTCCGGCTGACGGTTTGGTCCAATATGGAAGGGCGTGGACGGATTGTGATCGGCGACTATAGTCTCCTGTGCCCCGGCGTCCGCATCAGCGCCGCTCAGGATATCACTATCGGCGATAGCTGCATGATGGCCCAGGGGGCTTTTATCACCGACTCTGACTGGCACGGGATATATGACCGGAGTCTTTCCGTGGGGCAAAGTGCACCGGTCATAATCGGCAACAATGTCTGGATCGGTGACAGTGCGATGGTCTGCAAGGGCGTGACCATAGGGGAAAACAGCATCATCGGTGCCGGATCCATAGTCCTTAAGGACGTTCCCGCTAATGTTGTCGTCGGCGGCAATCCCGCCTCGATAGTGAAAAACCTTGACCCCGATCATCAGAGAAGAACCAGGGCGGACTGGCTTGCCCATCCCGATGTTTTAGCGGCAGAATTTGATGAAATAGACCGGCATCTCATGGAAGGGAATACCTGGCTTGGCTGGTTCCGTTCCATGCTGTGGCCCGGCATGAAAGACTAAAAAATGAAAGTAGCTATTATTGCTCCCCCCTATCCCTTAGCCGAGGCGCCAGCGCCTCCCCTGGGGGTAACCTACGTTGCCGCTGCCTTTGCTGCCGCGGGAGCGGAGGTACGGATTTTTGACTATATCGTCCGGCGCTACACCGAAAAAAAACTCCGGGAGGAACTTGCCGAGTTCAGGCCCGATATCGTCGGCGCCACCTCCGTTACCCTCAATTTTCCCCCGGCGGCGGCAATCCTTGAGGATGTCAAACGCTCCGCCCCTTCGATCATAACCGTGATGGGAGGCCCCCATGTCTCCTTTACGGCGGCAAATACCTTGGCGGCCTACCCTGGCATCGATCTGATCGTTATGGGAGAGGGCGAGGAAACGATCCGGGAGCTAGTCGAGGGCGGTTTTAAAAAGAATCTCATGCCCCGTATCAAAGGCATTGCCTTCAGAAAAAACGGCGCCATTGAGGTTAATGAACCCCGGGAATTTATTCCTGACCTGGACTCTCTACCCCTGCCTGCCCGTCATCTGCTGCCTTTGTCGCGTTATCAGGCCTTGGGGTACCCCATCAGCATTATTACCGGCAGGGGGTGTCCGTATAAATGTATTTTTTGCCAGGGAAGGAGGATGGTCGGGAAACGGATTCGCCAGCGGTCGGCCGTCCTGGTAGTCGATGAGATCGCGGAGATCCTGTCCTATGGGATCAACCGTATAAATGTCGCCGATGACCTGTTCGTCACCAATAAGAAAAAAGTGCGGGAGGTCTGCAAAGAGATTAAGGAACGGGGGCTGAACTTTACCTGGAGTGCCTTTGCCAGAGTCAACACAGTGGATCGGGAAACCCTAGAAATCATGCGGGACACTGGTTGCGACAGTGTCAGTTTTGGAGTGGAATCAGGGAACCCGGAGATGCTGGTCAGGATCAGGAAGGGCATCACCCTGGAGCAGGTTCGCCGGGCCGTGAATCTTTGTAATGAAGTGGGCATCCTCGCCCATACTTCCTTCATCGCCGGTCTTCCCGGTGAATCACCGGAAACCCTGGCAGATACGAAAAAATTTGCCGCCAGTCTGGGGTCTCTTTACGGTTATCATATCCTTGCCCCCTTTCCGGGAACAACAGTTAGAGAAAACCTCACAGATTACGACCTGCAGATTCTCACCGATGACTGGGTCCAATATGACGCCAACCGGGCGATCACCAGGACATCCCATTTGTCGCCGGAAGCCATCAATGCCTTTGTCGACGATTTTGAAGGGGAGATCATGCAGGTCTGGGAAAAGCAGGTACGGAACTATCAAACCGGAGCCAATTCTCCGTCGGAGGATTTGCATGTAGGCGGATACTTTCGTACTCAGCTTGTTTACCGACTTCTTTCCGAGGATCTGATTGAAACGGAGGGACAGAACAACGGCGCCTTGACCATTGATAAATCCCGGCAAGTTCTATGTGAGCGTATCAAGAAGAAGACCGGTAGCGACGGCACCCTTGTGGAAAAGACCATCGGCGATTTTATTGGCAAGGGGTACATAAAGACTCGCAAGGAGAAGGAAACCCTGAACTGGTACTGGACCCATAACAACAAGGTGGATGTCCTGCCGTAAATCGTTTATCCCACCACCATCTCGCTATCTAAATAGATACTCTCGCTAATTTTGCAGCTTTTTAGCGATTGACTTTACAACCATCATATGAACTTATATTTCCATGTTAAATGATCTCATAAAAAGGAGGTAACAAGGAAGGATGACTCAACTTCATCCGTTAGAAAAAATAAGAACAGGCATGGATCTGATTCTTCAATATGACAAATCACTTTTTATCGAGAAGCTGAAATTGGGGGACATGCCTTCAGATACCGCAAGATGTGATTTGGAGCAAATCTTTGGTATGACGGCCTATATCAAAGAGATGCCCATCGACGGCCTTGTTGAAAATGACAGGGCATCCCTGGATGAATCCCTGGATCAGATAAAAGCGCTTTTTCGTGAGATCCAAGATTATGATGCAGCCACCATTGGCGGCGTAGAGAAAAAACTACGAGAAAAAATTCGGGAGCGGGCTGACCATCTCTATGATGTAACGCTGCCCTGGAGGGGGATAATTAACTTCCTTTATGAATCAACATGACCATCAGCGAGCAAACTTTACTGCCCGGTCAGGTTGAGCCATTTTTGCCGTGCGGCTTCCGAAATTACATCGCCGGACATTTTTTGCAGAACTCCCAGCGTTTTCGTCATGGGCAGCTCGCTAAAAAGTCCCGAAGCCAGGGCTAGTTTATATATACAGTGGGGGGCTTGTCCGCCCTGAGCAGAGTCGAAAAAGATGTCATGAATGACTAAAAAGCCGCCTGGCTGGAGGTGAGAGACCCAGGCGAGATAATCGCCGAAGGCGGACGCAAATGTATGGCTGCCGTCAATGAAGACCATACTAAGAGGTGTCTGCCAGGCCCTGGCGACCAGACTGGAAGGGCAAACCATAGGGACCACGGTGTCTAAAAGGGACAGTTCGGCAAGGGTTTTTCGAAAAAGGGGAAAGGTGTCAATCAATCCGCTTCTTTCGTCAAACAGCTCCGGATCGAAATAATCCTGTCCAGGCTGCTGTTCCTCCGATCCCCGGTGATGATCGATGGAAAAAAGGACAGCTCCTTGTTGCTGACAAGCCAGCCCTAGAAAAGCGGCAGACTTTCCGCAATAGCTGCCGATCTCCAGGCAGGGGCCATGCAGGCTTGCTCCCCGGGCAAGTTCGTAAAGCCGCAATGCCTCTTCATCATCGAGAAAACCTTTGATATTTATTGATAAAAGATATTCTGTCGTCAGAGGGTGATTTTTCATATCAGAAGACGGGACTGAAAATCGTGCCGTCGGGCATGATTTCGACCAGACGACCGTTTCTTTTTGTGACCGTGGTCAGGATTGAGGGAACGTTTTTCGCTTCCACAGACTGAATGACGGCCTCGATGCTATCAAAGCGATCTAGCTCCCGGAGGGTCATGATCGTCGGGAGAACCATGTTGAAACGATTCTGCTCGTATTCCGCAAGGGCGTGCCGAGGGGTGATCCAGGTGTGTCCGGTCAATTCAACGCCATCATGCGTGGCTTCCTGATTTTCAGGGGATACCGTCACGAAAAAACGGACATCATATCGGTAGGGGAGAAACTCCGGGGTGATCCAGTGGGCAAAATAGTTAAGACATTCCATTGAAAGCGTCCATTTTTCCCTTTTGAGGAGGTCCGTGAAGTTGGTTTCTCTATCCAGGAGTTGACGTCGACAACGGGCGAGGCTAGGAAGATCACAGGGATCGGAAGAAAGAAATATGCCTGTTTCTTCAAATGTTTCCCTCGTTGCCGCAACCCATGCCCCGAGTGCCATCTCCTCGGTGGGCATATCAACGAGGATCTGAAAAGCCCTTTGCCGATCAAGACCCCGGCAAAAAGACGCTAATTCCTGAGAACAGTCATCATCGTCAATACAGCCACCGGGAAAAACGTAACAATCAGGGACGAAAAGACTGTCGGGATGACGCTGGACCATCAGGACTTCGAAGGGTCCATACTCACGATGAATCGCTGGTCTCAGCATTATGACCGTTGAGGCTTCTTTGGGGACAGAAATAGTTTTCAAAGGTTTCCTCCGCCTTTACGAGTGACGGCATAGCCCAAATCATGATCCCATGCAATCTAAAAGATAGAAGGAGAGGCAATTTTTTCTTGACAACCCTGGTCAGAAAGATTATGCAAAGTCAAACTGTACTATAGTCTGCACGATACAAGGCCAATTCGACAGTCATTTCCAGAGATGTATTGATCAGCAATTGGAGCATTCGCCCAATGCTCATGAGAGGATCGTATTTATCTTGAAAATCGATTATTTAATCCAATATTAGATAGTGAAAGGAGGGATAGCAGGTTCCAATTCGGTGGAAGTCTAACTTAATAATCATTCACAACGATTACACAAGGAGGGATTTTTTACATGACAACACCTGTACAGCAGAAGCTTCGTGACAAAAAGAGAACCCCCCAGCAGATCCTGGATATGGTCAAATCGGGCAGCTGGATTCAGCCCGGTTC
>Ga0194039_1001496_pt1 | contig 12479 bp, 11 predicted proteins | sample JunL228m_MetaG_FD_148679 | JGI IMG/M metagenome (GOLD analysis project Ga0194039, IMG submission 148679) | Anoxic zone freshwater microbial communities from boreal shield lake in IISD Experimental Lakes Area, Ontario, Canada - Jun2016-L227-8m | ecosystem: Environmental > Aquatic > Freshwater >...
GAAAGAAAGTACTGCTCGAAGCTCAGGCTAAACTGAAAGAAAGACAGGATATTGCGGCTAAAAAGCAGAAAGAACGGATCGATGAGAGGGAAAAGGAAGAGGAAGAAACGGGTAAAAAGAAACGAGGAAGAAAATTATCCGAACCCCCGACTTCTCCCGCTCCTGACGCAAAGGTAAATCCTACAGATCCTACAAGTCAGGTTATGTCTACATCCAAGGGTTTTATCCAGGGATTTAACGCGCAAATCGTCGTAACCGAAGACCAGTTTATCCTTTCAGCATCGGTTACAGATGACCAGAATGATAAAAACCAACTCCAGCCGATGATGAATGAAATCGATGAATTTTTCTCAACCGTTCGGACACCTGAACGTCCATATGCAGTGATAGGGGATGCCAGTTACTATTCGGCAGAGAATATGAAATCTGAAACGATTGGTGGGGTCCAATTATTCCTGGCTACATCAAAAGAGAGAAAGTTTGGAGATATCGATACTGATTTTGGTTTCCTTACCAGGCTCGATAAAATATGTCGCCCATCCCCCAACGATTGTAGCCCTACAATTCCTGAATTAGCCAGTATTGCAACGACAGTCTGGAAACTCTTTTTCGATAGAGATATACCGGCAACTCAAATGGAGATATGCAAGCGGATTATGGATGCACGGGTAAGATCACCAACTGGGAGAGATCTCTACCGAAAACGAAAAGTTATTGTCGAACCGGTTTTTGGAAATATAAAACATAATATGCGGTTCCTGCGGTTCTCTCTTAAAGGGAAGTATAAATGTGATGGTGAATTTTCTCTGGCTGCGATCTCTCACAACATTGTTAAAATAAACTGCAACAAGTTACTGGGAAAGTTGAAATCCTTGTTCAGTATAAGTTCGCCAGTACGTCAAAATAATGATATATTTTTCCAGATTGTCAATTCTGGAAGGCGTTTGACGCGTTTTTTGATTCCTCTTTTTTATTTTGATTGGATAAAATCCAACAGGCTTTCATTCGCTTAATTTTTTGGCGGATCTAAGGTGAATAAAAAATTGGTTGGTGCAACGACCTCAAAAGACAGCAGTCATAATCAAAAAACCCACGAGAAACGTCAGTATACCCTGCCCTTTATCGGGCGTTATCATGAAAAGGTGATAGTAGATCATAGGCAATATGACGAAAAAATCTGGCAAATGGTCAATGAATACCTGATCCGCATATCGCATTGTATCATGATCTTACACATTGTATTCTGATCGTTTTTTTACCCGCTGTACGAAAAATCACCCCTTACCGGTACAACACATAGGTTACCTGGGATCGGCGGATTCTATCCATTTTCCACGTGGTTTTCTCATTCCAGCTTGTTATTCCACCATGTGCATTAAGAAAAAAATCCGGAAACCGTAACCCAGGGTGCAGCGACCAGGGATTATTTCCCATTCCGACAGCAGGTCCTACCATCATGCAAAACCGGGCCCATGAGTCCTGAATTCATTCGGTTGACGGGTCACGATGCTGAACCCTTCGGTTTAAGTAGTTCCAGAATAAAATTCCCATATGAAACCTCTCACCCTGTTCCTCCTCCTTGTGTTTATCGTAGTAATATTCTCAAGTGGCTGTCTTTCAGATACACCCCAAAAAAAGTTAGTGGCTCCACCGGTGACCACAACGAACCCGGTGGCCCCGATAACGTTACCCCCTTCCGCGAGCGTCACAGGTACCCCGGTACAAGCACCCACCTTTACACCAGCGGTAACAGCCACCTCCGAAGAGGTACTCGTATCTGAAACAGAGATCGCTGCTCCAAATCTCAAGATCCTTAAATACCATGAAGAACGGCCGGAAGTAGGCAAACTTACTATTACAGGGATTGCAAAAAACGAGGGAAAAACAATTGTACCACATGCGGAAGTCCAGATAAAATTCTATGACGCAAATAAGAATGTAATCATCAGTTCAAAAGATACAACAGACAATTTCGATCCAGGTGGGACATGGGGATTTACCATCGCATATCCGGGACCGGATTCCCGAAAAGTAAAGTCCTACCAGATCATTATCACCCAGGTGTAAAGGATACACAAAATGATTTACCAGGGACACGTGAGGGCAGACGGGACAATTTTTTTAGGAAGTGGATGAATCATCACAAAATTGCCCCAATGAATAACCTTATCCAGGTAGCAGGTTCAAATCCCCGCAATTGAAATCCTTCTCGTTGTCCGAAGGCAGGCTGGAATCTTAAAGAAAGCAGTGTTCGCCACCCAAAATATTTTTATGGGGTTACTAAGTAACTTCAGACCGTTTCCAGTGCGTTTTTTTTGATGAAGGTACCTGATAGGGCATGACGTTTTAAAAAAATAGGTTTCCAAGCGGGTTTATAACCCGAATGCCGACAGGTTTGACTGGCGTCCACTAATTAGGCCGGATAGAAGAGTACTTTCCTCGTAAAACCTGGCGGGCGGGAGAGTGAAACAACTCGCAAGATACTGCAGTGCACCAGATATTCCATCAAACACCTTTGGTTCCGACGCCATGGCATGCTTCACATTTTCCCGGACATTAAAAACTCCAAGTGGGATATAGCCCCGTCGGGCCTCACGAAGTATAATCGCACCTGCTTGTTTTCCTTCTGTTGCAAGGGCATCGAGAACCGCCATCCTGCATGAATAATAGCATCCGCCTACAGGAGAATACCCCTGTTTTTTCCGGGGCCCTTCATGATCGGCAAAGATCATTTCCTCCTTGCCAAGCACGTGGATAAACGCCTCGATCCATTCATACTGCCATGCTGTTGGCATCAGCATGACGGCGTAGTGGTTATTCAGGCTATCAAACTCATGAACACGGTAACAGTCAATAGGGGAATTCCGCCTGACACGGGAGAGTAAATGGTCACCGAGCATGGTGTCACAGGCAGTGATCGACCAGCGCGTGGGAACCAGTTTTCTTTTCCTTCCTGCACCAATTGCCCCAGCAGAAAACGCCTTTTGTATACTGGAGAACGGTACACCCTGGCGATGAAGGTCGATCACAGCCCCCGAGGCACCCAGGTCCGTATCATAATAGACCCTCTCGAGGTCACGGTCCCACCGCCCCTTTTCAATTTCAAAATATTCCATCCTTGCACTTGGTCCATGGGGTGACGATTCTTCGGAGAACATCATACCGGCAGGCGGGGTTTCAAATGTAACTTCACTCTCAACAGATGACGAGGAGAGAGCTATTTCCTGGAGTTTTTCGACAAACGGGTTATCGATATCATCTGCCACCACCCGTTGCTTCCCCCGGACCAGTGACAACCGGTACCTGATTATCTCCTCCTGCGTGGTTCCTGTGGGAATCCATGACTCCGGGGCGTCCATGATCCGCGTATCCCCGTGGAGATCTGCAATGATCGGGCCCGCATAGACCTTTGGATATGCATGGCACCCAATAAATACCGAGGGAGGTGAACTTCCCTCCATCTCGCGACCTACCTCAACAGACCGCATCTGTGTTGAAAGTGATGTGGTAATCTGCCTGAGGAATGCTCCTTTTCCGAACGTCATTGTTCAGGCTTACATGGCGGTTTACCAGATATAAAGTTGAGTAACGCGGTGTGAAAGTGAACACCACCAGTAAGGGTGAACCCTATTTGCTAACAGGGGAGTTTTTCAGCCTGTATCATCCCGAAAACCAGTTTATACATTCCATATACGCCCCGCAATTCTCTGACCGCGGATGTATCCACGTAACATGGTTGATCCGGGCCGTGTGTCTCACGCTCGTATAATCCGCGGTTTAACACTATCTGTACCCATTGGATATTTCCCTGTACCTGCGATGTGAAATGGAGATGCCCCCACCTGCATACGGGCTGCTAAAAAATACCATACTCTCACTCCCAAATGTTTCCCTGAAATATCTACCGAGGTCCTGGATCAAGTCCTGGGGACAGGTGAACAAATCACCCGGTCACGGCGCACTGTTCAGGTCGCCATTATTTCCAAGACAGATACGTGACCTGGACTTTCCTTTTTCATCTCTGTTTGGTAACTTGTCACCCCTGTATATCGGTGTACCAAATCCAGTCATGGATTTAATCGCACCTTCAGGGTATTTTGGCGCCAGGTTATTCGATGAGCGGTTGTGGTCAACAACCACCCGTGACACAGGAGTATCGATGAACGCAGTGGCCAGGGACCCAACGTAATAAATCATCCGGATCAGAGGATCCCCAGCTCTTGCAAAGGTCACACCCGGCCCTGGGAACGGCAGGGTATCGTTTGCCTGGGTCCATTACGGGTTCGGATCTTGACGAAAGGACTGCATATTGAGCTTATTTAAAAATATGGCAATAAATTGGGTATTTCAAGAAACTGATGAGAATCCCGGCAGTAACAACGAAAGAACAGGGCACTTACAGGAGGGGGGGTTAGTAAAGAGTGGGACCATGGAGATAACGGGCATATTTTTGGAATAACGGGGCCGGATTAAGGAGGAATTCTTCTTCACTCTGGCCTGAACTGAATTGGCGTCCATGTCTGAAATGAACGAGCCTTTTTAGGGGGGCGGAATAGGAATCGGGAACATCGATCCAACAGGGCAATAATCAGGTTATACGTGTCGCCTTCCCAGGATCGCCCGCTTCATCACCCAACCGGAATTAAAATAAAATCACAGGTGGGATTTCCGGGCCCGATTTTTTTCAACAGGGCAATTTGGGTAGCTACCTATTGGCATATCAAGAAAACCAGCATTAGAAAATACGATAATTTTGGAGTTATATTCTCCGTGTAACAGCCAGGAACAGGAGCGAAAGCCCTGCAACCAGGCCAATTAACCCGAGGCCATAAAAAATCCAACGCGGGATTTTCGCGAAGAGTGACGTGGACGTTCCCGATGCACCCCCAACGGATAGATCCGGCGGGTTATTGGAAGTGACTGAAATTAACACCGGGGTTTCGGTCGGTGTCGTCACGGGGGTGCTGACCACCCTCGTAGGAGGACGTGTCACAATACCGGCAACCGTGGTAACAGCAGGTGTACTGGTGGTACCCACAGCAGTTATAGCGCTGGTAACCGATATTCCACCCGGTTTCACGACCAGTTGCGCAGTTGTGGTATCCGGGTTAAGATACCCGCCATGGTCATCATCAATCCTGATATTCTGTAATTTAACATTGGTAGTACCTGCTGCTACCGCTTCCACGGTTACCCTCACCAGTGTTGCCCCGGCTGCTCCGTCCTGGATTGCTTTTCCAAGGTCCACGGCACTTATCGTCACCCGCCCGGCGGGAAGACTGCTGGCATTATTCAATTTTGCCCATGCAGGAAATGAGACCTGGGTGATCTGACCCGCAGCAGGGTTAGTCAGCTGAAAATCGAGCTGGTATCCTGACAAGCCGGCAGGGAGCGTGTTAATACTCACATCGTATACCACGGTTGAACCGGGCAGCAGGGTCACACCAGATGGAGTTATAGTAACCAACGTACCTTGTGCCCCACTGACCGTACCGGAAGCAGCGATTAGCACCACCATTACAAGAAACAGGATGAGGACTTTCATGGTATCACACAACTATGTCGAGTATTCCCAGGGGAAACTTCCACTTCAGGGAATACAAGGGACATCCTTAATCAGATTGGTGGTGTCAGCATTGATAAAAATATCGCAGGTAAGCGGGTCTTACTATCCGTCCCTTATTGAGAATAAACCTATTAATGAGATTATTCTGAATTTAATGAATATTCTGAATATTTCGGATAATCTTATATTGGAAGACCCCCTACGATAAAAGAGGAAAAATGCCATGAATAAAAAGAACCCCGTGGACTGTGACTGCAAAGAAAAGTACAAGGATACATGCAGGATCGAGGCAATTCTTACCGTTGATGAACGGGGACAGATCGTTATCCCTAAAGAGGTCAGGGAATCGGCAAAGATGGGACCTGGTGACAGGCTTGCACTTGTCAGTTGTATGAAAGACGGGGAGGTCTGTTGCGTTATGCTCATACACGCCGACCAGCTGACCACAATGGTCAGGAGCGCTCTCTCACCGGTAATGAAAGAAATTATCGGGGATTCCGGGGAGGAATAGCCCGTGTCAGACGACAACCCGGTACAACCGGAAAAAGATACCAGTCCCTGTGGATGTGGGCCGGGCCCATGTTGCCCGGCGAATACTGACCCTGAAGGGACCCGAAATGCCCCATACCCGGAGAACAGGTCATCATGTGGAAGTATCTGCTCCTGCAATAGTCCAAAAAAAGAATCGGAAGGCGAGATTCAAACACAGGTCCATCCGGACACCGCCAATCCTCCACCCATCACCCCGGTATCCGGTACCCTTTCATCCCGGGATACCTTGGGGCACATTCTCGCAAGGCTTGGACAGAACCGTTCCGGCCACCGTGTGCGTCCCGGGCTCTACTCACTTGGAACCCCCGGTCCGGGTTCACCCGTTATCGTGACGGCAAACTATACACTCAGCTTTGATGCGGTAAGGTCATCGGTAGCCGGTCGGGACGCCTATATCCTCGTGCTTGATACCAAAGGGATCAACGTCTGGTGTGCAGCAGGGAAAGGGACATTCGGAACGGATGAACTGATAAACCGTATCCATAATACACAACTGTCTTCGGTTGTACATCATCACCGCCTGGTCCTCCCGCAACTGGGTGCCCCGGGTGTGGCAGCACACAAAGTCCACAAAGCGACCGGGTTCCACGTCGAATATGGCCCAGTAAGGGCATCAGACCTCATGGAATTCCTCAGGGATAACGTTGCAACGCCTGAAATGAGGGTCGTGAGGTTTGACCTCCGGGACCGGGTCATCCTCATACCGGTTGAACTTCGCAGTGCAGCCCTTTATGCAGTAGTTGCAACAATTGCCTTATGGTTCGTGGGGGGATGGCTGCCTGCAGCAGGTTTTCTCGCTGCAGTCCTTGCAGGGACCGTACTTTTTCCTGTACTGCTCCCGTATCTCCCTACGGACGACTTCAGTACAAAGGGGCTGTTCCTAGGGATCATCATTGCAGCCCCCTTTGCCACGTATGCATTCCTTACCATGGGCTTGGGAACTCCCCCCTGGGTTGCCCTTGCTACAGTAACTGCAATACTCACTACTCTGCCGGCAATCACCGCCTATCTTGCACTGAATTTTACCGGGTGTACTCCCTACACATCCAGGACAGGGGTTAAACTGGAAATTTTCCGATATATACCCTTCCTGGCGGGATTGGCAGTCATAGGAGTGATATGTGCCATTGTAACCGGATTGACTAAGCTCCTTGGGATGTGGTGAAATGACGATGTTTAACTCATATACCAAAAATACACTCAAATTTTATCCGGAGAAGTGCATAGGGTGTGAACGGTGTTCCGAAGTCTGCCCACACGGCGTGTTTTCAGCCCACGGGGAACGGGCATCTCTCCAGCGTCCGGAACGCTGCATGGAATGCGGGGCCTGCCAGAGAAACTGCCCTACCGGTGCAATTACCGTTGAGAGCGGGGTCGGTTGTGCTTACGCCATGATCTATTCAGCACTAACCGGTAGAAAAGAGGTCTCGTGTGGCGAAGATGGATGTTGCGGGGGTTCGGGTGAGCAGGAAAGTAGTTGTAATTGCGGGGACACTTAGGAACCAGAACCAGGGTCAACATAATGAAAGGTCTATTTTTTCGGGGATCCTGCCATTATGCCGGAGTGTATGTAAATTGGACCAAAAAAATGTAGCACGGGGGGACCCGTTGCTCTACCTGGATTTTATTTTCTGAAGTTCAGGCAGGATCTTATTCATTATCCCACTTGTACCCGGTTTGATAAAGAACAGGTGATTTCCGACAACAACCAGGTCCTGAACAGGCTTCCCTTTTCCTAAAGACTGCGCATTATGGATCTGGATAGCTGCATCCCTTGATCCGGCACTATCGAATGACTGGGTCTGAATGGTAAACAGGTCCCCATTTTCATCAGAGAACGTATAGATTTTCCCACCTGTTGCACCGGGAAATGGCAATGTGGAATTAACAGCACTTACTACCGTAATCCCCGAATTTTCTGCCGCTTCGCGAAGCGGCTCACCAAGCACTACGTGATATGGTTCAGAGGCAGATACAACCACAATCCACCCAATAGGGAGGAGAACAATCAATATGAGAATGAGCATAACTGCCCACGTTGAATTATCGACTTCGTTCATATACACCCTCCTTTTTGATTAAAAGAACGAAACAATGTCATTTCAACTCACCCTCCTTGTTGCCGGTCTCAATCCAGCTGGGTTTTTTGAGTTTCAGGAAGATAAGCGGTGGGACTGAAAGCAGGAACGTTCCAAGTAATAGTCCAATTACATAAAAGAGCGTCTCCTTCGCAGTAAATGCCCCTGTTGGCATAAGCCCTACGATGAAGGCAAAAATAACGGCAAATGCACCCATACCACCGATCAGCCATACACCTGGCATTCCACCGGGGATCTTAAACGGCCGCGGGGCATCAGGCCTGCTGTACCTGAGTTTGATCAGCGATGCAAATACCAGGAAATATACGATACAGAGGAGTTCCACAGTCATTGCAGACAAGATCCAGTACGCCTGGTTCACCGAAGGCAGAAATATGTAGAGCAGGGATACAAATGTCCCGATCAGTGCCTGGATAAACAACACGGCAACAGGGGACCCATACTTGTTGGTCCTGTTGAATACCGGGGGCAGGTTTCCCTCCTCGGCAACGACACCGAGACCTTTTGCCGGCCCGATTAACCAGGCGGCAAGGGAAACAACACCGCCAACCGTGATTAGGACGGCCATAGGAGCTACAGCCGCAGGTATATGGGCAGCGTTAAAGAAGTACTGGATCGCCTGCATCACCCCTGCAGAAAGGTTAAGCTCATTCGCAGGGATGACAAACGCAATGGCCAGTGTTGCAAGCACGGTGCACGCGAAAATGATTACCGCTGATATAGCCATTGCTTTCGGGTAATCTTTACTGGGGTTACGGGTCTCCAGTGCATGGAACCCGGCCATTTCCATCCCGGCAAACAACAGGATCACCGTCGCGAAGAATGGCAGGGTAGACATATTGAGCGTAGGTACTATCTGGCTGATAGAAAACGGTGGCAGGACTATCACCGCACCTGACATGGCCCACCAGATCCCAAGCCCGATGATAAGTATCGAGGGGATAATACTGCCGAGAATTACCCCGTAGTTCTGGAATTTTGAGGATACGTTCTCTCCGAAGTACGCAATTGCCGTGGTGCCCCAGAACGCGATCATCATGACGCTGAACAGGTAGATGGAATTACTGCCAAGTGCCGGTGAGAGGGCGAATGCCAGGGTTGAGGCGATGAATGCAAGAACAGTAGGGAACCAGACAAGGTTATTTGACCATTCACAAAATATCGCAACAAACCCTCCTTTCTCTCCAAATGCCTCTTTACACCAGGCATAGACACCTCCACCTTTATGCGACAGCATGGTTGCCAGTTCTGCCCCGGCAAGAGAGAGGGGGATCAGGAACAGGACAGTCCCGATAATGTACCAGCCGATGCATTGCCATCCAAACATTGCCATGGACGGAAAATTCCGTATAGAGAGTACCGCGGCGACGTTGATCATCGCCAGTGCAAATATGCCCAGCACCTTCGGGGGAGTCAGCACTGCTTTTTTGGGTGCAGCCGCTTCTTCGCTCATTTATCGCCCCTCCTTAATACAATACATCATGTATTCACCCTTGATATTTTCAACCCCGTGTGTATCATGTTCAAAACCCGGGAACTGTTTATCGAAGTCCTGCATCGATTTCAGGTACTGAAGCAGGGGCTCTTTTAGTTTCCCTGTCCTCTCCCCCGGGGCCAGGAGCGGGATCCCTGGCGGGTACGGTACAATACCGGTTGCCACGATCCGGTCTCCGGCTTTTGAAACCGGGACCTGCTCCACATCCCCACGAACGAGTTTCTTAAATGCATCGGCGTAACTCGCGCCCGGTACCGGAAGAATCGAGAATGCTTCCTGCAGCAGTTCGCACATCTTGTGTTCTTTCTTGAATTTGTGCATCTCATCGGTCAGACTGGTAAGGGTCATTCCCCTATACCGTTCAGGGTACGCACCCGTAAGATCTGGGAAGATCTCCTCAAGCGGGGTTTTCTCATCATAATGTCGTTTGAACTCGAAGAGCTCGGTAATCAGCGTCCCCCATTTACCCTTCGTAATACCCATTGAGAAAAGGAACAGGATGATGTAGTCACCTGATTTTTCGTTGACAATCCCCCTGGTATCAAGGAATTTGACAACCACTGCTGCCGGTATACCCCATGTACCAAGGGACCCGTCATCGTTTACTCCAGGCATCGTCACGGTGACTTTAATGGGATCGAGCATGCAGTAGTCATCGGGTAATCCCTTGAATCCGTGCCATTTTTCCCCGGGGTGTAAAACCCAGCTGTACGGGTTGTCCCGCAGTGTTTCAATGGATGCATCCGCGAACAGGACTTTTTTCTTCGTTTTTGGATCGGCGACGGTATCCGGCTGCCACATCCCGAACCACCAGTCTTTCGGTTTCCCGGTACCACAAACCTCACGGTTGATACGTGCCATGGTACGACGGAACCTGATTGCTTCTTCAATAGATTCCGTGGTGAGGACCCGGCCGGAAGCCCCGTCCATCATCTTAGATGAGACATCCAGCGAGGCCATAATAGTATACAGTGGAGAGGTGGAGCTGTGCATCATGAACCCCTCATTAAACCGGGAATGCTCAATGGGGATCCGCCCGTTTCTGACGTGAACCATGGATGCCTGTGACAGGGCAGCCAGAAGTTTATGGGTTGACTGGGTAGCAAAAACGGTAGGTCCTTTGGAATTTTTCGCTCCATCACGCATGGCAAACCGTTCACGGTAGAGCGGGTTAAACCTGGCATACCCGTACCAGGCCTCATCGAAATGGATACTGTCCACACTCTTTCCGAGGAGATCCTCAACCTGTGTTGCGTGGTAGCAGAGACCGTCATAGGTCGAATTGGTGATAATCGCATGAACCGGTTTTTTGCTCTCAAGATTTTTCGCCGTCGGACACGCATCGATCTTCGATTTGATCGCTGTAGGTGTCATCTCTTCCGGGGGGATCGGTCCGATGATCCCATAGCGGTTCCGTGTTGGTATCATGAAGACCGCTACTGAATGTGTCATGGTGAGGGCATGTTCTGCAGACTTGTGACAGTTACGATCAACAAGGACAATATCATCCTTTGTCACACGGCCGAAGAATACAATCTTATTTGCCGTTGACGTACCATTTGTCACGAAATAGGTCATATCTGCGCCGAAAACTTTTGCCGCATACCGCTCGGCCTCTCCTAACGGACCGGAGTGATCAAGAAGCGATCCAAGTTCACCCACCGATATCGAGAGGTCAGACCTGAAGAGCTGTTCCCCGAAGAACTTGTAAAATAACCTTCCTGCAGGTGACTTACGGAATGCCGTGCCTCCCGCATGTCCGGGTGTGTGCCACGAATATTCAAAATCCTTTGAGAACTTGACCAGGGCACCGAAAAATGGGGGCAAAAGGCTTGCTTTGTACCGGTTTGCTGCAGCGATGATTCGACCCGCAATAAATTCAGGGGTATCGTCCATGATATAGACATACTCATTGACCTCCCTGATCGTATCGACGGTCAGTGCACTTGGCGCCTCACCCGTGGGCTCAGCCATCAGGAATATCGGAATATCTTCGTTACGCTGACGGATCTCGTGGATCAGTTGCTTTGCGTCGGCATTATTTTTCGACCCGGTGCCCCCGAGGGTCCAGCTGATCAGGACACAATCGACTTCAGGAAGGTTTGCATACGCAGACCTGGCATCTTCAAGCGACGCAATCGTGTAAACCTGGATGTCAAAATCAGCAAGCCCATCCACGATCCTTTTTATCGTACGCCCATGGGGTGTATCTTTACCAATTGCATCATCGATAATGACGACGACAAGCTTCTCTTCCGGGTTCATGTATCCCTCCCTATCTCATAAATCAGGAATTCATACTCCCTACAGGGAGATCCCTTTTGCATCCTGCGGTTATGTGATTTCAACAATACCACTCCTGACTGAACATATACGGTGGACCCGCCCGGGTACCACGAATACAGTATAAGGGGCAATGAGTTGACTATTTCTCATTCCGGTAATTCCGAACGGGATCCAGGCCATACGGAACCAAAAGGTGCGGGTCAGCATAAGGTCAGAAATATTCCCGGGAACCCCATGGGTAATGTTTTACCTCAGCCGCATATTTATATGTTATTAAATTTCCGGCCTCGTTCAACTATTTCGTCAGGTATCGGGTCTCAGGGAAATCTGACCGCAGTTTCCTGTCCCTTTGCCAGTACCAAAAATCGGAGAATATGACCAGATATCCACCCGAATTAACGTAACAATCCTACGATACAGGTACAAGGACACCACCACCCCAGACAATTTCTGCTCCTGTTCGTTTAAATCGCCCGTATTT
>Ga0194039_1001497_pt1 | contig 12471 bp, 3 predicted proteins | sample JunL228m_MetaG_FD_148679 | JGI IMG/M metagenome (GOLD analysis project Ga0194039, IMG submission 148679) | Anoxic zone freshwater microbial communities from boreal shield lake in IISD Experimental Lakes Area, Ontario, Canada - Jun2016-L227-8m | ecosystem: Environmental > Aquatic > Freshwater >...
ATACGTGCCTTCGGAAATTCCCGCCTACTCGATTGTCGATGGGGGAAAATTTGGCCGCAAATGCCTCCGGCTGATGCAATCTCAGGGCGGAAAGCCGATGCAGAGCTTTTCCATCCCGATTGTCAAAGGGAAGACCTATACGCTGAGCTTTTATGGAAAGGCTGAGAAGCCAAATGCCGATTTGGCGTTGGGCATCAATTGCCCCGTTCTAGGCAGCCAGTTTAACTGGGGTACGGCGCTGGCCACCCATCATAAGCTGAATCCCGAGTGGGAGCGCAAATCGATTACGTTCACGGCGGATCAAAATGCGATCTCGCTGATGATCGCCCCCATCAATGGCGTCCTGCTTGACGGTCTTCAGCTCGAAGAGGGAAGCGTTCCCAGTGAATTTGTTGCCCCGGAGATCGAGGGGCTTCTCACGACGTCCGATCCCGATAATGCGCTGGCCGTCGGGACCCCGCTCAAGGCGGTCTTCGAGCTTTATGGCAAGCCGGAAGCCAAGGGCGAAGTCGAGCTGGCGGTTGTGAACTATTATCGGGAGAAGATCTACGACACGAAGGTTCAGTTTGCCTTGGATAAGGAGGGCGTGGGCCGGATCGAGCTTCCTTGGGAGAGCGCCAAGCTGGGCACCGGCGTCTTCGTCGTCCAAGCCGACTACCGCCTCGATAGCGGCGCGGCCTTGCGCGACTACTACCGGTTCTCGATCATGGATTTTCTGGAGAACAAGCACGCCACCAAAGATATTTTTGGCTCGCTCTGTGGCATAGCGGCCGGGCTCACTCGGGGCGACGATCAGGCCCGGAATTACATGCGGTGGGGGTTTGGCTCGATGACCTACTTCTTTGACAAAAAGGAAGAGTTCGACCTGATGACAAAATACAGAATGACAAACTGGATGCTCTGTGTCTCCGATATCGCCAGCAAAGAAGATCGTGAAGTGGTTCAGATGCTTCAGACACAGGCGACCGCGGTGACGCCGGATCAAGAAAAGCAGATTGAGGAGATCAGTTATCGCACTGCCCTGAGCCATCCGTGGGGCAAGGCCTGGTGTTTTTCGACCGAGACTGAGGGGCGCAGCCCACTGGTTCGGCAAGGGAAGTTCGACGAATGGGCGAAGGTGCAGCTTGCTTTCCATCGCGGGATCAAGCGCGCGACGTCCGACGCCACCGTTTTCCCCGATGGGGGGACTTCCGGCTTTGGCGCGTTGCGCGGCGCGCGGGAAACCGAAGGCTACCTTGCGGCGACCCAGGGCAAAGTCAAATGGGATGCGATAGCGACCCATCCTTATGGCAACATTGACGGCGTCAGCGGGTGCGGAGACCTCGACGTCGAGACCCAACGGATGCTCGATCTGATGAAGAAATACGGCTACGGTGCCGAAACCCCGTTGGATTACACCGAAGGGTTTAACGCCAGCAACCTGCTGTTGCCTGAGTGGGGCCTTGATGCCAACGGTGCAAATAACGATGTTTATAACAACGGCCGTCCAAGCTACGACAGCGGATGGCACGAGTTCCTCCAAGCGGCTTGGATTGCCCGCACGTATATCATCTGCCTGAAATACTGGCCTCAGGTCCGCTCGTTTAATATTTGGCTTAGCCGTCCCTACCTCGATATGTATTTTGCGCCGCTCGATGCCTGCAAGATTCCCAATACCTTGGGGCATCTCTTGGGCAACCCGAAATTCAAGGCCAACATCCAGCCTGCCGCCGGTATCCGCGGCTACGTCTTCGAGGACGAGCAAGGGCGCGGCGTGGCTTCCATCTGGTGTACGCTCGACAAGGTGGATGAGGGCTTGGAGCAGGGGCCGGTCATTCAAGTCAAATTTCCGGGCAAAGTTCCTGAATTTATCGACTTGATGGGCAACCCCCGCCAGGTGAAATCCAAGGATGGCCAGGTCGCGATCCAACTTTCCTCCGCCCCGCTCTTCCTCCGCACAAAAAAAGGAGGCGCTGACAAGCTGATCGCGGCCTTGAACCAAGCGGAAGTTGAGGGGGCCGGTCTGGCTTTAAAAGTCGCGATCCAGCCGACTCTCGGTGGAGGCATTGAAGCCGTGCTCGCCAACCAGACGAACCGGGCCTTGCAAGGCGACGTGACCGTGGGGAAAAAGAAAACGGCTTTCGACGTGACGCCCCAGGGCAGCGCGGTTTATCCGATCCAGGAGAGCCAGGGCACTGATGCCGGGAAGCTCTATTCGTGGAAGCAGACGCTCGGCGTCACTTTCGCAGGCGGACGTGCGGACAAGGTGAGCTGGGATATGGCGTATTTCTATGTGCCTCACACTGCGGCTCCTCTGCCGGCTGATCCCGCTGCGCCGGAATGGGATGCCATCCCAGCGATCCCGCTTACCAACTGGCATGTCAACGAACCTCCTCCGGGCCAAGCCCCGTTCAAAGCGGGCTACCCCGGCGATCTCGATGCGAAATTCCAGCTCGCATGGGACAAGGACAACCTTTACCTGCGCATCAGCGCAAAGGATGACCAATTTGTGCTCACCGAAGCCGCCAGATGGAAGGATCGCGATCTCTACATGCACGACGCCTGTGCGGAAGTCTATTTCGATACGGGAGCCAACGGGCGAAGCAATTCGATGAAGGGCTACGATCTGGATGATTACCGCTACGACTTCTCGATGGGCAACCCTGAAGGGACGATCGGCCCGGGTAAGGTTTATCGGTTTGCAGAAGCCTTCCACCAGCTCGCAGGTGGCATCTTTATGCCGACTAAGGAAGATGCCGCAAAGAACGTCAAATGCCAGTTCCAGCGGACGGCCGACGGCTATGCCTACGTCATCATCTTCCCCCAGCGCTACATCGAGCCGATGCGGCTGGAGAAAGGTTTCCGAGCCGGATTCGGCCTCTACCTGCACGACAAGGATGATCCGAAGAAGGATTACCCCAACAAAGGAGTGAGCCTGACCACCGAGCCAGGCGTGACCCCCGACCGCAGGCCCGATCTCTGGCCGCTTATGATTCTTAAGGATTAATCATAAGCGATAGAACCATGAAAATCGCCCTCTTCCCACTGGCGCTTGCGCTGTTAATGCCAGCTATGTCCCCGGCCGCCCTTTTTTATGCGGGCGGGCCCCGCGAGGAGATCAACCTCGCGGGCGATGACTGGCAGGAAGCCATCGCGGATACTCTCGATGTGGCCAAGGTTCCCGGGGCACTCGCTTGGACACCGGCCAGCGTGCCGACCCTCGCCCTCAACAAAAAGCTGAAATCCAGCGACAACCAATGGCTTTATTGTACGATCCCTCCGGAGAAATATTTCGGCCAGGACGGCGCATTGAAAACGAGGGAAAAGCTGAGCGCCTGGTTTCGGCGGACGGTTGAGATTCCGGCGGGCCTTCTCAAGAACCACACCGTACACTTAACGGCTGCGGGCATTTCATATCGTTCCGCAGTGATCGTGAACGGGAAGCAGGCCGGCGAGTCGATCCAAGCGACGTTGCCGCTGGATTTTGATCTCACGAGTTTTGTCAAAGCAGGATCGAACGAGATCGTTATCGGGTTGACCACCCGCGAGGGCCTCATTGATCCGAAAGCTCAGGTTTATATCGCCCCCAGCATGGGGGCCACGGCAGGGATCCGCGGACCGATCCGGCTGGAGTTCCGGCCGATGACCGCGGTTCAGGACGTCTTCGTGAAGACGAGCGTCAAAAACAAAAATATCGATTTCCAGATCACGCTCACAAACACCCGTCCCGAACCCGCGGAGGTCACACCCTCCATCAAGATCCGTTCCGCCCGCGATCCCCGGCAGGTGGTGGGGGAGTTCGCCGGGCAGCCCGTCAAGCTCGCTGCGGGATCGGAGACCGTGATCCATGTAAAGGCCGATTGGGTCGCTCCGATCCTGTGGTCCCCGGCGACGCCGGAGATGTATGTGGCCGATGTTTCCCTTTTTAGCGGAGAAAGCCTGGTGGATCGATACGGGCAAACCTTCGGGTTCCGCGAGTTTTCGGCCGAGGGAAAAGACCTGCTGCTCAACGGCAGGCGGATCGTTTTGCTGAGGGACTCGTCACTCAATGCGCTTAAGACGCTGGAGCTTGACCCCAACGAGATTTCCATCACGCAAAAGGCGCAGCCGATAAATAATATCCGCCAGCATCTCGGCACCGACAACATGGATCTGATCCACCGGGCGAATCAGCAGGGGATTCTGGTCACGCCGGAGTCCGCCTATTCGTGGACGCATATTTACCCCCAGTCCCCGGAGAAAGCGAAAGTCTGGTTGCCCGGGGTGCTCGACTACTACAAACGCTGGGCCCGGCATCTGCGCAATGAGCCGTCGGTTGTCATTTACTCCCTTACCAACGAAACCTACTGGGAACGGAATCTTCCGGAGGAAATGGAGGTCGCAAAACAGATCGTCGGGGTCATGCGGGCCGAGGACCCGACCCGCCTGCTCCAGGCTGACGGCGACAATAGTTGGAACGGGCTGCTGGATATCATCAACATCCATTATCCCGAAGGAACGGCGGGAACGCTCCGGCTGAAATATCCGAATTCTGGCGTGATGGTTCCTAACGATCTCGAATGGCTCACCCCGGATGGCGGGGAAGGCTGGATGACAAAATTCCAATGGGATCGGCCGCTCGTTCTCGGCGAGTTTGGCGGCGGGGGCGACTGGGAGAGTTATTCCAGCCACGGAGGCGATGATGTCTTCAACTGGATCAAATGGAAAAAGAACACCCGCTCCGGCATGGATCTGGGAGCCTCCGGCAAGGATCGGGGGAACTACTATCTCGAGATGTTGAGGAAAATGATCAACTACTACCGCCACATCGGGGTGGCGGGATTAAATCCATGGGCGGGCGACAAGAACGAGCTTCTCAAGGCCATGGTGATCGCGCCGCTGGACTTTCATCCCAGCGTGGATGCCGGCGGAGTCTTTAAAAGAAAGCTCGTCGTTTTTAATGACGAATCACGGCCGGTCAACAAGATCAAATATTACCTGACCGTCGAGGGGGCACTGGTCTGCGACCGGGAGATCGAGTTCTATCTCGCGCCAGGCCAGAAGTGGCAGGGAGCGGTCGAAATCCCGATCCCCGCACTCACGCATCCGGCCAAGGCCGAATTTGTGGCGCGCCTGATGTGGACGCGTGGCAAAGAGGATATTGAAGTGGATCGCCATGTAGAAAATGTATTCATCGTTCCCGCGATCAACCTGGCACCGCTGGCCAAAGACATCGCCCTGATTGACCCCGAGGGCAGCCTGGGGCCGGTGCTCAAAGAACTCTGCCTCGACAACCTGGCTGCCCTGAAAGACGGAGCGGTTCCCGCCGGGACAAAACTGCTATTGATCGGTTCTGGCGGCTACCATGACGGCTTGGGGAAGGTGCTGGATCCCTTCGTCGAGAAGGGCGGCGTGGTGCTGATGCTCCCGCAAAAGAATTGGAAACCCTACCGGGTCGAATTGCCGGAGCGCGATCCCCGGCATGCAACGACCCAGACATGGGCCCGCCTGCCGGGACATCCCGCTCTCAGGAACATCGATGAGGCGCAGTTGAGCTTTTGGAAGGATGACAATGTCGTCAGTTACGAGACGTTTAAAAAGCCCCAGCAGGGACCGCTGAACGTTGTGATCGATTCCGGAGGAAGATTTGGCCTCCGGTGGAGCCCGCTTCTCGACATTCCCATCGGCAATGGCGCTTTCCTCATGAGCACGCTCGAACTGACCAAGCCGGAGCCCGTGGCAAGACAACTCCTCGCCAATCTCATCACTTATGGATGTTCGCGCGAGCCGGAAACCCGCAAACCACTCAACCTCCTCGCCGGGAAAAACACGGCTTTGATCGAGGCGCTCAAGCTGACCGGCATTCAATTTGCCGAGGGAATCGGCGGGAGCGGTCCGGTTCTGGTCGATGGCTCCGCCGAATTCGAGTTGGGAGGATTGAAGAAAGCGCTCGGCCAGGGACGAACCGTCTGGCTGCACAATTTCACCCCGGACACCCTGCCGAAAGTGGCCGCGCTGCTGCCGGGTGGTTCCAGGCTGGATCCGGTGCCGAAGGATCTGGTGGGAACGATGCCCATCGCCGGCGATCCATTGATCCAGGGGATCTCCAATTACGATTTCGCCTGGTATATCCCGCAATTGTATTATGGCGGACCGATCTTCAACTCCGCCAGTGTCGTCGCAAAAACCGGCGATTGGACACTCACTACCTCGCCGGACCTGAAGGGGGTGACCCGCCTCACCGATCCCGGGTTCCTGGTGAAGATCAAGTCCGGCGAAGGAACGATCCTCTTCGATACTTTGCAATGGGAAAGCGCCATCGGGAAGGTGAGCGACAAGGCGCTGCGGATCGCTTCGGGGATTCTCACGAACCTGGGCGGGAAATTCCAGTTGGTGAAAAAAGTGGATTACGATTTTGCATTCGTTGATCTCCGGCGCTTTGCGAACATGGGCTTTTTGGACAGCAAGCCCGATGACGGGATCGGCGGATGGAGCGACCAGGGACGCAACGACATGCGGTTTTTCCTGATCAACCATTCCGGCAAGGGCAACGGCGAGGAGGACGGGATGGACATGCCGGTTCCGCCGTTCCCGGCCGATGTCGATTTCGATAATATTCCCTATAAACTCATCGATCCCAAATCGAATGATAACAAGTCGGTCCTGAGCTTCGGCAGCGAGGAGCACGCCCGCAAGTTGATGCGCGAAGCCGGCCCCATCCCGCTCAACGCCAAAGCCGAAACCCTCTGGTTCCTGCATGCTCTCGCGTGGTCCAATGGGACAGCGGGAGAAGCCGTCGCGGAATATACCGTGGAATATGACGATGGCAGCAAGACCTCGATCCCCATCCGCCGGTTTGTGGATATCGGCGATTGGCACAATCCTGCGGCGTATTCCAACGCATCCATTGCCTGGACCGGACACAACCTGGTCGCGTCGCCTGTCGGTTTCAACGCCATGCCCTGGAAAAATCCGCAACCCGGAAAAACGATCAAGTCGCTCTCCATCAGGGCCGGCCTCACGGAGTCGCAGTATGTCCTCATCGGCATCACATGTGGCGTTCTGGCCAAGGGGCAGGAGGAAGTGCTGCTGGATTTGAACTTGAAGGAAAAAGGATCGCCAGTTCCATATTGACATGATCGTATGGCGCGATATATTCGCCGCTGAATTTCTGCCGCGTGCTAATCCCCCGTCCCATCGCTTCATTTCCCGCCTGGCTTGGCGGCCATTTTCTTTTATTAACCAACAACAGAAAGACCTATGCCTAACACCGCTGACATCAAACCCTATGGAGCCTTGCCATCCGCGAGGCAGATTCAATGGCAATCAACGGAGATCTATTCGATCGTCCACTTCAGCATGAGCACGTTCGCGGATAAGGAATGGGGCTACGGAGAAGATCCGGCCACGCTCTTTCATCCCACCGCGTTTGACCCGGAGCAATGGGTGCGCGTTGCCAAGGAATCGGGCATCAAGGGGATGGTGCTGGTCTGCAAACATCACGACGGGTTCTGCCTCTGGCCGACCCGTGCCACCGAGTATTGCGTGCGCAACAGCGCGTGGAAAAACGGGCAGGGCGATGTCGTTGCCGAAGTCTCCGCCGCCTGCCGCAAGCACGGGCTCAAATTTGGCGTGTATCTCTCGCCGTGGGACCGCAACAACCTCCACTACGGACGGCCCGAATATGTGAAAATCTACCATCAGCAACTCACGGAGCTGCTGACGGGTTACGGTCCGCTTTTTGAGGTCTGGTTCGACGGGGCGAACGGCGGCGATGGCTACTACGGTGGCACTCGGGAGCGGCGCGGCATTGATCCGACCACCTACTACCAATGGGACAAGATCACGGCACTCGTCCGCGAGCACCAGCCGGAAGCCTGCATCTTCGGCATGGAAGACGTTCGCTTCGTCGGCAACGAAAGCGGGGTAGCCGACGAGACCTGCTGGGCGACACAGTCGTTCATCGGGCATTCTACCGGCCAAAAAAGCCAATCCCCCTCCAGCACCGGTGACCGCCACGGAAAGTGGATGCCTGCCGAGTGCGACTTCCCCCTGCGCGAGGGCTGGTTCTTCCATCAGCACAGTTGGATCCGCCAGCCGGAGACGCTCTTTGAGCTTTATTTCACGTCGGTCGGGCGCGGCGGCACGATGAATATCGGGCTGGCCCCGGACAAACGCGGGCTCCTCTGCGATGATGATATCCAGGTTCTCAAGGGCTGGAAGTCGCTCATGGATGCCACGTTTGCCGATGACCTCGCCAAGAGCGCCAAGGTCTCGGCCAGCAACGTGCGGGGAGGGGAGGATCGGTTCTCTGCGGCCCATGTCCTCGATGGAAAGGCGGATACGTTCTGGGCGAGCGATGACGAAGCCCAAAGCCCGGAGCTGGTCCTCGAATTCCACGAGCCCGTCAAATTTAACGTTCTCTCGATCCGGGAACACATTGCCCTCGGGCAGCGGGTGGACGCCTTTGCCGTTGATACATGGAATGACGGACAATGGACCGAGGTCGGCTCAGCCACCAGCATCGGCAACCGCCGGTTGCTCATCCTCCGCAACACCGAAGCCAGCAAATGCCGGATCCGGTTCACCAAGGCCTCCGCTTGTCCGGCGATCCGCGAAGTCAGCCTTTTCCGGGCACCGCTTGGGCTGATCCTCAACGGGAAGCTGAACATCACCCGGGACCGGGACGGCTTGGTTCAGATTCGCACCTCGAATTCGGGCCTCACCCTTCGCTATACCACCGACGGCTCGGAGCCGACCGAGACGTCTCCGCGCTACACCGGCCCATTCAAATTCTCACAGAGCGGAACCATCAAAGCCCTTGGATATATTGAGAACGAGGAGGACGCCAAGCTCCCGATCGTGTCGGCCACGTTCGGCATGGATCGCAGTGGATGGCGCGTTGTGAGTGTGAGCCTTGACAGCCCGTTCGACAATAATGGGGCTGCCGGCGTGGATAAGCTTCTCGATGACGAGCCGCAGACCTACTGGCATACCTATCACAAAGACAAGACGCTGAGCGCTCCGCCGCACGAGGTTGTTCTGGATATGGGACGTTCGGTCAACGTCGCGGCGTTCACGTTTCAGCCGCGCATCGGCGAGGGGGTTCCTGATGGCATTCCCGATAAATACGAGTTTCATCTCAGCCAGGATGGCAAAACCTGGACGCTCGCCGCCGAAGGGGAATTTTCCAATATCAAGGCCAGCCCCGGCATGCGTCTGGTCCCGCTGGACAAACCCATCGCCGGCCGATATATGCGCTTTGTCGCCCTGCACGTTATCGAAGACGGCAACTACGTGACCGTGGCTGGCCTCGGCGTCGTCGAAGCCTGAACCTTAATTCTCAATTCCAATGAATCCAAATAACACACAAAACCAACCGAACTTCCCTGCTAACACCTACAGGGGCTACCGCCGCCATGATTTCCAAATTGGAGAAAATGCCGTCATCGTCATCGAGCCCAACAACCCGGCACCCGGCCAGCGCTGGGTCTGGCGCGCCGAGTTCTTTGACGCGTTCCCCGTATTTAATTTGGAAATGCTCGGACGCGGCTGGTGGATCGCCTACATGAACGTCGGCAATACCTTCGGGTGCCCGTCCGCCATGGCGCGCTTCGATGTCTTCTACAAGGAGATGACGGGCAAATACGGTTTCCACAAAAAGCCGATCCTCGAGGGACTCAGCCGCGGCGGGCTTTACGTCTATAACTGGGCTGCAAAAAACACCGACAAGGTCGGGCTCGTTTACGCCGACAACCCGGTCTGCGACTTCAAGAGTTGGCCGGGTGGAAAAGGCAGCGGCCCCGGCAGTAAAGGCGACTGGGAAGGACTCTTCAAATGCTACGGGTTCCAGTCGGAGGAAGAGGCGCTCGCCTGGCCGGGCAACCCGGTGGACAACCTCGCGCCGATCATCAAAGCCGGCATCCCGATCGTTCACAGCTTTGGCGACGCCGATCAGGTCGTTCCATGGGAGGAAAACACCAAAATCATGGCGGAACGGGCCGAGGCCCTGGGCGCAAAAATCCAGCTTTACCGGAAGCCGGGCTGCCTTCACCACCCGCATGGCCCGGAGGATCCCGTAGCCTTCGCGGACTGGGTGTTGGCGCACGTCTTGGAATAAAAACTAAAAAGCATGTTTAAGATCACTCCCCTATTATTCGCGGTTCTATGTGCCGGATGCCTGCTCCACGCAGAATCCAATTCTCCGCCGACTGCGAAACCGCAACCAGCTTCCGATTCCGGCCCGACGCTGCACCCTGGGGGAGTGGTGCCATCCGGACGCAACCTGATCCGCAACGGCGGCTTCGAGCTCGATGCCGACGTGTCCGGCAGCGTCCCCGGCTGGGGGGGGAATGAGAAATGCGACATCAAGCGCCACGCCGACGGCACCGCTTACCTGGCCATCGCCAATGCCGTGCCTAACGAGTCGGCGGCATGTGGCCAAATCCTCGAACTGCGGCCGGAGTGGAAACAGCTCAAGGTGAGCGTCCGCGCGAAGATCGACGCCGTCACCCCGGGCAAGGAGGGTTGGCACGACTGCCGGGTGGCGCTGGCTTTCCCTATGGACAAGGGGGCGACAGTCTATGGCACGCCGTTTGTGTGGAAGACGGCGGCGTCGGAGTGGACGACTTACACGAAAATCGTGGACATCCCCGCGGGGGCTAAGACGGCGAATTTCAGCATCGCCTTCTTCAACTCCGTCGGCTCCGCAGCCTTTGACGATTTCACCGTCGAGGCCCTGCCTGCCACTGCCGACGTGCCTGCAGCCCCCTCCGCCATGCTCCCGGAGAAGCTCCCGGTCGCCGTGGAGACACCCAACGCCACCGAACTCGGGTGGGGACTGGAGCCCGTGGAGCGCGAGTCCTCCGTCCGGGCGACGATCTGCCTCAACGGCCTCTGGCGCTTCGCCCCGGAGAAGGCCCCGGAAAAACCCGACGCTTGGGGCGTGATCCGGGTGCCGGGCAGCCTGGTTTCTTATGGGGGGATGCCGGGCGTCGAGCGCAAGGGGCAAGGCTGGTCGGCCAAATGGCCGGAATGCTTCCAAGTCTGGTATGAACGCGAGATCAGCGTCCCCGCCGAATGGGCGGGTCGGCGGGTCGTCCTGGATTGTAAACGTATCTCCACCGACGCATTGGTCTATGTGGACGGCAAGCGGGCAGGGCAACTCAAATGGCCCGGCGGCGAGTTGGACATCACCGCCTTTTGCGCCCCTGGCAAGACGTCGCGTCTGACAATGCTGGTGGAGGCCAAGCTGGTCAACACGGAGGTCATCAACTATATGGGCCCCGCTCCGGAGCAGATCACCAAAGTCAGTGCCAGCCTTAATTTCAAGGGGATCATCGGGGACGTCCTGCTGCGCTCTCTGCCAGCGAAGGGCCACGTCGATAGCCTGAAAATCCAGACCTCGACCCGGAAGAAGAACATCACGCTGGACCTGACCCTGAATGGGGTTGCCCCTGGCGCGGAGCTGGCAGTGACGGCGGATATGCGCAATGACACGGGCGTGCTGGAAAAATCGTTCGCAGCAAACGTGAAAGTCGGCCCCGACGGCAAGGCGCAGGTGTCCTGGCCGTGGGCCGACCCGACGCTCTGGGACATCGATCAGCCTTATCTCTACAGCATGGACTTGCGCGTCTCCGGCGCGGGAATCGCGGACCAATTGAGCCAAAGCTTCGGCTTCCGGGAATTCTGGGTCGAGGGCAAGGGGTTTTTCTTGAACGGCGTGCCGATCCGGCTCCGGCCCAAGAACGCGAACGGCGGTTGGATCTGCGGCAGCGTGAATGAGATCAAAGCCGCGCTGGAAGCCCTGAAGGCCCAAGGCTACAACCTCGCCGAGCTCCCCTGGACCGACAAGCATGAGCGGGTCAGCGGCTTCGAGTTCGACGAAATCTGGGCGGCCGAGGCCGACCGTGTCGGCATTCTGATCGCCGCCTCCGCCCTGGACGCTAACGAGCTCATCAAGGACAAGCTAGTGAATCCCCGCATGATCCAAGTCTGGAAAAATCTGGTCAGCCCGCGTCTCAACGGGCTGGTCAACCATCCGTCCATCGTCCTGTGGGTTTTCGCCGGGAACCACTTTGGCTTGGGCGAGGACCAGAACCCGGAGCTGATCGGCAACCGCTCCGAGGTGGAAAAGGTGGGCGCGTCCTGGCTGCGCTCGCTCCGCAGCCCCTTCGCCGCGCTGGCCGCGCTCAAGGAGCTTGACCCCACTCGCCCGTCATTTTCCCACGCCGGCAGCTTTGTCGGCGACATCTACACCGCCAACAACTACCTCTGCCTGACGCCGCTTCAGGAGCGCGAGGACTGGCTGAGCGCCTGGGCCGAGCACGGCGACATGCCCTACATGTCCTGCGAGTTCGGCCTGCCGCTCTTTTTCACCTACTTCCGCGGCCGAAGGGGGTCCGCCGAGTCAGAGCCGTTCGCCACCGAATACGCCGCCATCTATCTCGGACAACAGGCCTACCTCCTGGAGGGCCAGACCTACCGCGACTTCCTCCGCGACAGCTTCATCAA
>Ga0194039_1001500_pt1 | contig 12458 bp, 3 predicted proteins | sample JunL228m_MetaG_FD_148679 | JGI IMG/M metagenome (GOLD analysis project Ga0194039, IMG submission 148679) | Anoxic zone freshwater microbial communities from boreal shield lake in IISD Experimental Lakes Area, Ontario, Canada - Jun2016-L227-8m | ecosystem: Environmental > Aquatic > Freshwater >...
CCTCAGCCTGCCCACCAACGCGCTGCTTACCGCTCGCCTGGGCAACTCGGGCCTGGTTCCGGTGCCGACCAACGTCCCGATGGCCTTCTACGATGGCAATCCCACGGCCGGCGGCCAATTGATTGGCGTGGCTCACTCGACGGCCGTGCTCAGTCCCGGCATGTATCAGGATTTGCGTGTCACTTGGGCGGCCCCCACGATCACCACGCATATCGTCTTTGTGGTGGCCGATGACCCGGGCACCGGCACCAACTTGTTTCAGGAAATCACGCTTTCAAATAACACCTTCAGCGTGGTGGTGGACCTCTCGGCCATCCTGCCGCCAATCGCCGATGCCGGTCCGAACCAGAACGTAAGTGCCGGCGATACGGTTGGGCTCAATGGCCGCGGCTCATTCGACCCGCAAGGCCGGCCTCTGACCTACCGCTGGTCGATGCTCTCGATTCCGATTGGCAGCCGTGCCCAGTTGACCGGCGCCAACACCGTCAGCCCGTCCTTTGTTACAGACGTGGGCGGGCTTTACAGCGCTCAACTCGTTGTCAATGACGGCATCGTGGACAGCACAAACCTTGCGAATGTCTCCATTGCGGCAATCGATACGAATGTCTTCTACCCGCCCACCATCACATCGAGGCCGTCCTTCCAGGGAATGGTCAGCGTGCTCTACACCTACCCGGTGACGGCGACCGACCCTCAGAGCAAGCCGCTGAGCTTCCGCCTGCCGCAAGCACCGGCCGGGATGACCATCAACACCAACACCGGCCTGGTCTCCTGGACCCCAGCCAATACAGGCAGCTTCTTCGTCCAGGTCGCCGCCGATGGCGTCGGCGGTTCATCCTATCAAGGCTACACCCTCACGGTCGTCGCTTACCAGAACCTGCCGCCGCAATTCACATCGACGCCCGTTACCACGGCGGCACCGAATACCGCCTACACCTATAACGCCGTGGCGGTAGATCCCAACCGCGATACCGTCAGCTATTCCCTGACCCAAAAGCCGTCCGGCATGTCCATCAATTCGCAATCCGGCGTGATCACCTGGACACCCGCCGCCAGCCAACTGGGCGGCCGCCTGGTCACCGTGATGGCCAGCGACGGCAAGGGCGGTATCGCCACGCAGCCGTTTAACTTGGTCGTCCTGACCACGGACACCAACGGGCCTGTGGTCCAACCAATCCCCGACCAAACCGTCACGGCCCCCGCCGCCTTCGCCACCCTTTCGCTCGATAGTTATGTGAGCGATCCGAACTATCCGCGCAATCAGATCACATGGACCGCCACCGGCACCAACCAACTCTCCGTGATCATTGACTCGAATCGCGTGGCGACGGTCCTCTATCCGCAGGGCGTAAACGTCGCCGAGCAGATTACCTTCCTGGCCACCGACCCGGCCGGCAAGTCCAGCTATTCGGCTCCGACCTTCACCGTCATCGGTAATGCCACTCCGCCGGTGGCCGCTATCGCCAACCTTTCCGCGACCGATACGACCAGTATTCAGGCCGGCTTTTTCAACCTGTTGGGCACCGCCGATGCTCCGGGCGTGCCCGTGCCTGTGGCATACCGAATTCACCTCTTTGACGTCAACGGCGCGCTCGTCGCAGACGTGACGCCGGCGCCGGTGGATGCCGGAGGCTGGCGCGAAGGCCGCGTGCCCGCCGGCGGCAGCCTGGGTAACCTCGATTTCACCCGGGTCCGCAACGGCGCCTATACCCTGATGTTGGAAGTTCAGGCCAACGGTCAGGTGGCGACGGCTACAGCGCAGGTTGCCGTGGACTCACCCCTCAAGTTGGGGCAATTGACCTTCGCGCAACAGGATTTGGTTCTTCCGGTTCAAGGGGTCGGCCTCCAGGTAACCCGCACCTATGATTCGCTCAACCCAACCTCCGCCGACTTCGGCTATTCGTGGACCTACAGTGTCTCTGACCTTGGTGTGATAGTTGGCGACCAGCGGGCGGATATCCAGGACGTGATTGATGGCACGACGTTCAGTCTCCGCACGGGCGGCAGTTGGGATGTGACGCTCACCATGCCCAATACGGGCCGTCGTGTTACCTTCGCGTTCTCCATTGTCGCCGGGCGTTTCTTCCAGGCCAACGCGGTCTGGACGCCCCCGGCATGGGTCAATGCCAGCCTGGTTCCGACCTGCTCATCGACTCTGATTACGCTTCCGGGCTTGCCGCCGATTTGGCAAGTCGCCGGCTTCGACACCGATTGGCAGGCATTCGACTGGCCTGGCTTCATACTGACATTGCAGGACGGAACACAATATCACATCGACCGCCAAGACCTGCAAGAGCACTTCTACGCCAGCAGCGACTTTGCGGGCTTCGTCCACGCTTACTCGACTCCGTATCTCAGCAAAATAACCCAGCCGAGCGGCGCTCACACAGACTTTGTGCATAGCGAAACCGCAACCGATTTGCAGAGCATTGTCCAATTCAATGCTACCAACCAACAGGTTTCGTCCATCCGCTTCCAGCGTGACACCTCAGGGCGTGTCGCGGGAATCTACACGCCGCAGCATTTGGACGCGAACGGAAATCCATCCGGCCCGGCGGATGTGATTTATGGGTATGACTCGATTAGCAACCTGGTAACCGTCAGCAAACTGACCGATGGCAGCAACACGAACGCTCCTGTTTATTCAACGTTTACCTATCTCTACACGAACCCGCAGTTTCCGCATTTCCTGACGGAAATCAAGGATCCACGCGGGGTTCCTGTGCTTCGCGCGCAATTCGACAGTCTCGGCAGGCTGATCGGCACGTTGGATGCAAACGGGAACCTTACGGCCATCCAGCATAACCCTGCAGCTCAGACCGCCACCGTGTTCGACCGCATGGGCAATCCTACACAGATTGGTTACGATCAGCGAGGCAATCTCATCTCCCGCACCGATCCGCTCGGCAATACCACCAGGATGGCTTATGATTCCAACAACAACTTGACATCGATGACGGACCCATTGGGGAATACGATGTCCCTGCAGTACAACAACAATAACTTTATTACCGCCATTACGGATCCTCTTGGCCGTGTAACGGCGGTCACAGTGGACTCGCTCGGCAATCCTCTTTCGATGACCGATCCTTTGGGCCATGTCAGCTCCATGGTATATGACGCCGCGGGCCGGCCCACACAACTCGTGGACCCATTGGGTAACGTTGCCCAGCAGAAGTACAGCGCTGCTGGCAATCTCACCGACTTCGTCGATCCCACAGGATTAACCTCCCTCCACCTGAACTTCGGATCGGGGTCCAGTCCATCGCAGTCTGTGAATGTTGCCGGCATGCTCATGAACTTTGGATATGATCGCAACGGGCATGTCACCGGGCAACAGTTTCAATGGATCAATCCGGCCAATTCCAACGATGTTCGCACGCTGGTGACGCAAGCAGGCTTCGACTCCGCCGGGCGTATCACCAATCAGGTTGATCAACTGGGCCTGTCGAACTCTGTCGTTTATGACCAGAACAACAATAGGATTCAAACTGCGGATGCCCGCGGCAATGTTGTCTCCAATACGTACGATGCGCTTGGCAATCTAATCCAGATTCGGTCGCCGATTGGCACCGTCGTCCGCATGCTCTATGACGCGAACGGCCGCCAGACTGTGGTCCAGGATCCGCATCTCCCCGGCCAGAGTGCGAACGGAACCCGGACCATTTACGATGCCAACGGCCGCGCCATCTCCGCGCTTCGGCTGGCTAATGTTGAGATCGAACTCACCCCGTCCTCTTCCGGGGGCGTTCCGGTGTTGCAGTCCCAGTTTGTTTCCAGTGGCGGGGTGATTTCCTCAAATTACACCACCTACGATGCAGTCGGCCGCAAGGTTGGGTTTACCGATGCAGTCGGGCAAACCACGCGTTATGAGTATAATGCGGCCGGCGAAAACACCGCCATTGTTGATGCCCTTGGCAACCGAACGGTGAGGGTTTACGACGCCGCCGGTCGGAACACCGCTGTCATTGACGCGCTGGGGAACGAAGCCGATTTCATTTATGACGCTGCCGGACGGAAGGTGCGAGTGGTATATGCCAATGGAGCGACCGCAAGCACAACCTACGACGCCGCCGGCAAGGTGCTCACCCAAACCGACCCGCTCGGGCACACGCGACAGATCAGTTATGATCAATTCGGTGTGGGCAATGGGATTACGCTGCCTCAGACCACTGACCCGGAGGCCAGCAACACACCCGCCGTGCCGTTTTACGGGCTGGGATTTGATGCTAATCGCAACCTTTCGCACCAGACAGATCCAAAGGGCCGCACGACATCGTTCCAGTATGACCAGTTCAATCGCTTGATTTCCCGCACGCTGCCTCTGGGCCAAACCGAGAGATTGACGCGCAATGGTTTTGGCGACCAGTTCCAGAGTATTGATTTCGACGGTCAGACCACGGAATATGCTTATGATAATAATGGCCGCCTCATTGGAAGGAAGTTTTACCTGCCCGGAAGCAACGCTCCCGTGGAGGTGGATTCGCTCAGTTACAACGGGCTTGGACAGGTTATTAATGTTGAGGATTCAAGTGGAACGACTCAGAAGACCTACGATTTGGATGGCAGGGTAACTCAGCTATCCACGCCCGAAGGCGTGATCAACTATGCCTATGACACGGTGACCGGGCGCAAGATTCGCACCTTCACGGACAATACCGATACTCGCTGCGGTTATGACCAACTTGGCCGGCTTCAGACGGTCACCGCTGTCAAGCGTAACGGCCAGGTTCTCAGCACGCCCGAGGTCACGACGTATGCCTATACTCCGGTGGGCAACCGCGCCTCTGTAACCCTGCCCAATGGCATTATGACGCTCTACAGTTACGATGCCTTGAACCGTCTTACAGGGTTGCGTCACGTAGCAACAAACGGGACCGTTCTGATGTCATTCGCTTACCAGTGCAATGCCGTGAACGAGCGCACCAACGTGATCGAAATCGTCACTGGACCGGATGGGGCGGTACACACCAACAACATCTCCTACGCTTACGATGAGTTGAACCGCCTGGTTCGTGAAACCGCAACAGACCGGGGTGGCGGTTCCGGTTATCAGGCCAGCTACATTTATGACTTGGTCGGCAACCGGCTTTGCCGCGCCGTGACGACTGCTGGCAAGACCCTGACGACGTACTATAGTTATGACGCCAACGACCGGTTGTTGATGGAGAGCAATGTGGTAAACACTGCGACCTCGGGAGGCGCTTCGTTCCGCCCGCCCATCCTCGGTCCGAACGGGCTGCTGCTCCCGGCCTGCGACCCGCAAGTTGCCGAATGGTGCTATTACGCTGTAAAGGCCGTGCCCTACGGCCTGCTGGCTGCCCTCCTTCTGCCGGCCGGCCTGGCGTTGCTCCGCCGCCGCGGTCGTCCGGTGGTGCTGACGCTTGATTTGAGCCCGCGCCACGCGCTGTTGCCCCAGTGTATCTCCGGCCTGTTGGTGGCACTGATGTTCTTGATGGGCTTCGACCTCCAGGTCATGGCCAATCAAGCGGTTTATTATTCCGCCTTGACCACCGATACCTGGGGTATGGATGGCTCCGTCACCACCTACCAATACGACGCCAATGGTTCGGTCATTCAAAAAATCACGACTGGTTCCAAGCCCGAAACAGTGGTTTACCAATACAACATTTCCAGGAAACTGACTGGCAGCACGAGAACCTACACCAACGCCGGCAGCCAGATTGTTGAAAGCACGGCCCAGCTTTACAATTACGATGGGATTCGGGTCCGGACCACATCCCACGTCATTGTCAATGGCGCGGCGCAGTCGGCTTCCACCAACCTCTTCCTGGTGGACCCGTATAACCGCACTGGCTATCCACAGGTATTGGAGGAACTTCCTGCCGTTGGCGCGGCACCCTCGGTTTCCTATACGATCGGCGATGACATCATCGCCCAGAGCACTGCGCCCACCGGGGAGGGCGCCTATTTCTTGAAGGACGGCCATGATTCGGTCCGTCAACTGGCCTCTAGTGTGAGCACCGTAACCGATTACTACGGGTATGATGCCTACGGCATTATGCTGGGAGGCAACCCGACTCCGGCTAATCCTTCAACCACAAAAATGCTGTATTCGGGCGAGCAGTATGATTCAATGCTCAACCTCTACAACTTGAGGGCTCGGTTTTATCAACCGGGGACCGGTACCTTCATGTCGATGGACCCGTATGCCGGCTCGCCCAGGGATCCCCAGAGCCTTCACAAGTACGCCTATTGCCAAGGCAACCCGGTAAACGCTTCAGATCCGAGTGGCATGGACGGCAGTTTGGCGGAGACTTTGACGACCCTCGCCATCATTGCGGTGGTTCTCAGCATAGCGAGTGTGGGTATGATGATGGCGCTTGGTGCGGCATTTAATAATGACGCTTGGCCTGATGCAGCACTTTGGGGAGTGGGTGTGAGCATTTCAGGCCCTGTTGTGGGTCCTTTTGTGGCTGAGGCGATCTCTGGCGCTGCTACAGCATTGGATGGTTTTACAGACACTCCGGATGCTCTAAGGCACTTTTTGGGTAATGCGTTAGCTGCGGCGCCACTGGGTTTTGCGGAGGCAGGCGGGGCTGGCACCGGAAACTTCGGTGGCGAAATGTTGGCGAGCATGAGGGACGGGATGATAAGCAAGTGGGTGTGGTTCGGTCCCGGCCTCGGTGCGACTCCTGGTTCCACAAGTCCGTTTAGTCTCGGCAGCGTCGGCTTTTCCGTTCAATTGTATGCGGGTGTCTGCTGGAATGTGAAGAACTATGCCGATTACTCCGGGCCGTTCCTCTCGTTAAGTACGAGCGCCGGTGCGGGGTGGTTGGGTTTCAGCGTAAACTGGTTCATGGGCGTCACCAACCCGTCACAGTTCGGCACGAGCATCGGCATTGTGATCGGTCCAGGCCAAGAAACAGGTAAAGATAGTTTTGGCCTATCCTACGTCACCTACAAGTGTCTCGATACGTATGCTTTCGAGGGGACAGCCCTGTTCTATGCTATCTGGCCGTTGGGTATTGGAAGACCGATGTATTACAAGTGGATTGATAGTAAGAGCAAGAACTTCCCTGGTGCTGTAAAGTAAATGAGGCCATGCGTTATGCGGAAACGGCAAAGGACGGCATGGTCCTCTTGCCGCCAGGCGTGAAGCGGGCGGAAGGCAGGACATTACATGAGACTTTCTGGCATTTCTATGATGTCGGCACGGCGAAAACGATACATGAGGCGCTGGAATCTTTCACAGGCATGTCCCCAATCCCCTATGGGAGCTTTCACGCTCATCGAGCTGTTGGTCGTGATTGCCATCATCGCGGTGCTGGCGAGTCTTCTTTTGCCCGCTCTCGCCAAGGCAAAGCAACGAGCCCACGCGGCCAGTTGTTCGAGCAATCTCCGGCAATTGGGCATCGCACTGCACCTCTATGCGGATACGGAGCAAACCTTGCCCGCACACCAGTGGAAGCTGGCTAACGGAACCCGTCTGCGCTGGTTCAACGTCTTTGCTGCTCAGCTCACCTGCGGCTACGATGTGATTCGCGATCCCGCTGTGCCCCACTGGCTGGCTGGCCGAAACGCTCCTTACGGCTACAACTACAAATTCCTTGGCAGTGCGCGCGTGCTACGCTCGGGCGCCTTCGAGCGCTTCCCGGTGCGGCTGACTTCCATTCCGTTTCCTTCGGCTACCCTTGACTTTGCCTGCTCGGATGGCACCGGCACCCAGGAGCCTTATGAACCGCTGCCGCCCGAGGCGGTTACCACCGCCTTGCCGGTTGCGGAAAGCGTGCAGCGCATTGGCAATCACGGCTACGTCATTGACCCGCCGTTTTTGCCCGCCGGCAGCCGGGATCAGGACGAACCGTGGGCCGGGGGGGAGCATGCCTCTTACCTTTCTTCCCGCCACGCTGGACGCGCCAACCTCGGTTTTCTGGACGGGCACGTCCAATCCATCAAGCCGGCTGAGGCGAGCTTCAATAACCGGCTCTGGAACGGCTTCGGCGAGCCTTGGGCAGCCCCATGTCTGCCTGAACCGCCCGTCAACTGGCCTGCCGGCTGGAATCGGGATAGTCCCTCGCACGCACTATTCAGGTGAGTTGGCAGCATCATGTGCTGTTCACTGCCGATGGGAGCCGCTGATTCCATCCTCGCGCCTTGAACCGCACTGCTGTCATCAATGTCGCTGGCCTATCCGAGTCCCTGCTCGGATGAGGGCAGGAGCATGGCCCGGCCGGGGAATTGCAATAACAGCGCTGCATTATACGCCTCGTCAGCAGAATCTGTGGGTGAATGCCATCTGGGTTCTGGCCATGTCCGCTTTGTGAATCCACATGTCCCAAACTGCGATAGTTCCCGCCCGGCAACCAGCGTAACTTACGCCGCGTAATCAATGCATTAGACAGAATTCAAGTAATGAAACGCAACAATTGAGACACGGCCAAGAACAGGTTTGACCCCGAGGCGACTTCATATTAAGAAGTTGATTAGGAACTTATTTAGCGCACTATCTTAGCGTACTATCGAATGCAGAACTTGGAAAGGGTAAAGACTAATGAGAGCGACATTTTGTTGGTTGGGCTTTGGTGCATTGGCACTGGCCAATGGTTTTATCCCCCTGACAAGCAGTGCCCAGGAGTGGTGGATAGAAGCGGGGCCGGTGTTTCGGGGGGGCATGAAAGCAAACGTTGAGGGGTCGTCTTATGTGCAGGGGCTTGGTTTGCATTCGTCTGCCGCGACGGGGCCGCTGAGTTCTCCGGCGGGGGTAGGCACCGTCAATGGTTATGCCGACCGGCTTTACGACAACGGTTATGTGAAGCGGGATCCGGGCACAGGCAACCCGACGACGTTGGACCCGAACACGACGTGGAACTGGGGATTCGCCGATCCGGCCCAGTATAACGCGGGCGCCCGGACGCTTTCATTCCAGAGCCAAGGCGATTTAGGCTACAGCACGTTGGCGAACAGCTCGGCTGGGGGGAGCGATGAGCTGTTCGGTGCGGGGCTTCAGCTTATGGCGGGCCTGCCGCTGACCAAATCGGGCCGATGGTCCTTCGATTTGGCGCTGGGTTTCCAGGGGATATGGGGTGGGCACAGTGAGATGGATGCCACGACGTACCGGGAAGATGTGCGCCAAATGGGGGTGACAGATATTTACGACGTTTCGGGCATCCCGGCGGCCCAATTTCCGGCTCACGGTTTTCAGGGGACGTATCTGGGTCCGTTTGATCGACCGCCGGTTTTGCCCAGCCCGGTCATTCCGAATCTGCCCTCGACACGGGCTGCCGCCATGTCAGGGGCACTTTACACGGCGCAGAACCGGATTGCGTTGGACCTGGACCAGAGCCTGTATCAGTTGAGTCTTGGCCCGAAGATTGCCTATGCGGTCAGCCGCCGGGTCACGGTCAATGTTCGGCCCTCGATTTCCTTGAATATCATTGATGTGGGGGTGAAGCGGACGGAGGTATTTGTGCAGAGCTCGGCTGGGGGGGGCAGTGAGGTGCTCAACCGTTGGTCCGACCAGGGGAATGGACTCGAGGTGCTATTGGGGTTGGGTGCGACGGCGGGAGTGGACTTGGATTTGGGGAAGGGATTTTATGCTGGGGTGTTTGGGGGTTATGAATGGGTGGCGGAGCGAGTGCAGGTTTCGGTGGGGCCCAACCAGGTGAGCTTCGACGGTGGAGGCTGGGTGGGCGGGGCGGTAATCGGAAAGCGGTTTTGAACCCGGGAGCGATGCGTTTGCGGCAGGCGGCGGTGGGAGAGCGCGTCGGCCGAGAGGGTTATTGTGAGAGTCAGCGATCAGGCTGAGCGGTCAGGCCCAGTGATGGGCGAGTGGCTTTGTTAGGAGAATGTTTATGAAAAAGAAGCTGTTGGCCCTGGCATTGTGCGGGGCGGCGTTGGGGATAGTCCCCTCACCGGCAATCACTTTTGGTCCGTTTGGCCCCAGGGGCGAAGGCGGAAGCAAGAACGGGCAGACCTTGTTGATTGGTTCGGGGGGCAGCGTGTATGAATTGGAGGGCTTTCTTGGGGTAGGGGGCTTGGACCTGAACGGGAGCCAGGTGGGGACATGCGCCCAACTTTCGCGCGACAGTCTGCCGGCGGGGTTGATCTACAACTTCTCTTCGGAGCTTTCGTCCAACCAGGCGGACCTGGTGCTGACCTACGCATTTTCCAACAGCACCAGCCTGACGTTGTTTTCCAACCTGAGCTTTTTGGTGTTGCTGGACGCGGAAATTGACGAGGTCTCGAACACCTTTTTTGACGAATATGCGACTGTTGCAGGCACGCCCGGGGCGGATTATTGGGATGTGAAGCAATGGCAGATAGACGAGCCTGGGTTTCAGACCGGGACACTGCTGCGCAACCTGCTGATGGGCTCGCTGAGCAACTCGAACGCCATCCCCTCGGGTGCGGCGAACGATGTGGCGATGGCGCTGGGTTTTTCCCGGAGCCTGCTTTGGCCGGGTGACACCCTGCGGGTGCAAGTGATGATTTCGGAGGCTGGGGACTCGCTGCGGCCGTTTACCCTCGCGCAGCATGACAGCGCCGATGCGACGACCGTTATTTCCCTGTCTGGCCAGGCCAATCCCGGGGTTCTTTCGGGCATCGTTTTCAACGACCTGAACACCAACGGCGTTCCCGAGCCAGGCGAAGGGCTGACCAATGTGGTGCTGGTGCTGACAGGAACCAACGGGGCGCCTCTGGCGCAGGTGGCGACTGACCTGGGCGGGCATTATGATTTCGGAGCGCCACCGGCCCCTGGGACCTACACGGTGAACGTCAATCCGGCGACCCTTCCGGCGGGGTTTACCAACAACACCAGCCATCCCATCCCCGGTTCGGCATACAGCGCCACGCGGACATTGGGCGTGACGAGTGAGGTTTTGAACTGGGGCTACACGGTCCCCTCGCAGCAGTTCATGGACGTGACCGCGCTGCTGCCGATGGGGTTCATTCAGTGGCAATTGGATCGGGCAACCGGGAGTCTGTTAGGAACCTTGAGCATTTCCAACTCGCTGCCGGGCAGCGCTTCTTATGGGCCGCCGTTCCAGTTGGGGCTGCACCCGGCGGCCAGCCTTTATTATCCGCACCCGGCGGGAACGCTTAGCGACGGGTTGTCCTACGTGGACCTGAGCGGGGCGGCGATGGCGCGAGTGGCGGGCGGGGTGATTCGACCCGGGCAACGGCTTGTGCTGACCAACGCGGTCGAGATCTACAGCCTCACCCGGACACCGCCGCCCAACTCGCAGTTTGAGCTATGGGCCACGCGGCAGTAGGGGGTCGCCATCAACCAATTTAGATCGAAGGATTCTACCATGAAACCAAATTTGAAATCAGCGGTTTTGCTGGGTCTGGGAGGGGTGTTGGCGACCTTGTCGCTGCTGCACCTGCTGGCCGGCCAAACGACCTTAAAACTGGTCAAACCCAATCTGCCGCTTGCGGGGCCAAAGGTTACTTTCAAGCTGCAACTGCAAAGCGGCTCCAATGGCGTTATCTACGCCATCCAGTCCAGCACCAACCTGGTGAACTGGCAAACCGTCCTCTCGGGCAAGTCCAAGCCGGGGGCCGTAATTCAGCTTGCGGACATCTCGGCCACGAACCACGCTCAGTTTTTCCGCGTGCGGGAATTTGGGTCGAGCCTGGTGGATTCGACCCCGCCCGGCTGGACCAACGGTGTAAACGGCCAGTTTGTCATCACCCCGCCTGCGACGGTTTCAGTGGGCTGGAGCGCGGCGGAGGACGATGTTGGTGTGGCCAACTACCTGCTCTACGTAAACGGGGTGCTGGTGACGAATGTGTCGGCCTTGACCCTGTCCTACACGTTCACACTCGATCTGCATCAATCCGAAGACATCCGCATCCAGGCTCAGGATGCCTCGGGCAACAGTTCTGACATTCTGGAGTTGGTCTATCTTCCGGGAGACAAGATTCTGGCGGCGGCCAACGACGGTGGCGGCATCTACACCTTCTACGTGCAAACAAATGGCGTGTTCAGCCCAGCCCGGCAAATCGCGAGCCTCAACAGCGGCAGCCGGGGGTTGGCCCTGGGCGACCTCGACCATGATGGCATCCTTGATCTTATAGCGGGAGGCGCGTCGGGGGACACGCTCACGCCGTTTTTCTTCAAGGGGAAGGGCGACGGCACTTTTGCCGTTCCGGTGGCGCTGCCCACAGCGCAAGGCGCCGGCGGGTACATGATGGACGGCACGATTGGAGATTTCGACGGGGACGGGAACCTGGATTTTGTTTTCAATGGAAACAGCGGCAACGCTTTCTTTTACTGGGGCAATGGGGACGGCACGTTCACATTGGATGTTAAGGGTTGGGGTTGCTGCGGGCGCGGCATGGTGGCGGGGGATTTCAACGAAGATGGCCGTGAAGACATCGTCCGGGGGCGGTACAGTGACGGCCAACTCAAGGTTTACTTGTCCAACGGTGATCGCACTTTCATTGAAACCAACGTGATTGGGAATAGTTTCGGGAACAATGACCCCTAC
>Ga0194039_1001504_pt1 | contig 12443 bp, 12 predicted proteins | sample JunL228m_MetaG_FD_148679 | JGI IMG/M metagenome (GOLD analysis project Ga0194039, IMG submission 148679) | Anoxic zone freshwater microbial communities from boreal shield lake in IISD Experimental Lakes Area, Ontario, Canada - Jun2016-L227-8m | ecosystem: Environmental > Aquatic > Freshwater >...
AATATAGAGATACCATAAAGTGAACCCCCGCCAAACGTATCAGATGAAGAAAATATCATATGTATATCCATCGATGATGCAGCCCGATGGGTTCCGCGGGGGCCTTCTTTCCCGCTGGGAAGAAGCATCCAAGGTCGGCTGCCAATATATAGAGGTCCCCTGTAATTGTATAAAAAATGCCAAGGAAGAGATTGCGACGGGGATAAGTCCGTGCCAGATGCTCACTCCTGATGCAATTAAATCGTTGTATACTTCTGGGAATAATCTTCCCGAGTCCCTTGAATATATCCTGCATACAGAGCCTTCATTTTCCATAACAGACGCCAAAGGTGAGCAGGTCCCTGCTGCTGATCTGCAGTGGCATAACCCAGAATGGGTTAAAAAATTCGGTACAATGATCATCGGCATCTCAGAACGTCTCGGCAAACCGGCAAGTATTATCGAGATCCATCCAGGCTCGAACAAATCAGTCACTATGAAAGATATTGCCGTTTCAATGAAGTCGTTGAGGGAGATGTATGGAGACCATTTCAATAAGAAATATCCCCGGATTGTCCTTGAGAATCGGAATTGTGCTACGATAGCGAATTGTGTCACCGTAGAGACTGGTCAGCAGCTCCAGGCACTCTGGACCGCTATGAAAGAGACTGTGCCGGAAATTTGTGACACCTGTGGGATTGTGCTGGATTTTTCGGTGATGTTCAATGTCGCACGGAGGAAGAAGGAATCTTATGAAGAATATCTAAATGCAGTTCCAGTTGAGGGGATAAAGGGGATCCATGTCCACAAGTTGCACCACTCCCCCTCCATGGAGGACGATGTCCCCTGGGAGATGGCATTTAAAAAAGCACGGAATATTCCGCATGATATCTTCGTCAACCCGGAAATTCACCAGGAAAATAAGATACAATCCACGATTGATTTTTGCCAGGAACGATTAACTGAGTAAAAAGTCAATGTATCATTTTTCCAAAATGAAATATCTGGAAATCCTTCACATGGCTATGTTAAAGGTCCCACTCGGTGAATCCACGGATCTCAATAAGGTCCTTACACTTAGTTTTCAGGGCCTCAAATGCGTGTTGCTTCCATAAGGCCGGATCAAATGGTTTGCCGGTCAATGAAATCCGTATCTCTTTTTCAAATGGGTTCTGTTGATCTTTCCACATAAGCATAAGGTCCCAGTAATGTAATATGGCTTCTTTCCTCGCTTCAAGCAATTTACCTGAAGGGATATTATCACTCTTTTTCCCGTTTACATCAGGTAACGCGGGCATCAGGTTCCAGAGTTCATTATTTTTCCAAATCATGAACGGGAGGACATGATCGATATTGCATCCGGCCAATGAATTGATCTTGTGCCCGGTCCAGACACAGACGACGTCTTCCTTAATATCCCAAAGGTGCTTGTAAAATCGCTGGGCCTCCTGGGTATCCCGTTCCGTCTCCGGGGCTTCCTGAAGAACTTCCATTACTTCGGCAACGGATATTAGGCCATTGGATTTTTTGCTTGACAAGGTAGCCCATTTCAGGAGTAGCGTGTTCTCTCCCGATATGAAACCCCCAAAATAACGGAAAACCGTATTGAGTTCTGTTGATATTGAGAATTCTCCAAAATTCTGGACAAGAAAATCACGGTCAATTGTTTCAGAGGAGGCAACCCGCCCCTCATTTTTCCTGTAAGTATACACCGAATAGGGCTCTTTGGCCTGTGAATAACCTAGGTGGTGCATGGGCATATCTACAATTGTTCTCCGGAGTTTCCGGCATAATGCAAGGAACGTATCTGTTATATCCTTTGAAATGGTACCCCTTTCGTATTCCTGATAAAAATCTGAAAACCCTTTCCCGTTATTCTTGTAATATTCGACAATTTCAGTCAGCAATGGACGAAAAGCCATCCTTAAATGATTATTCGGTTCTGAAGTTTCCCCGCTCATCTGTGGGAGATATTTCTCATTCGCAATAATCGGGTAATAATAGAGAATATATTTTTCAATCAGGAGTCCGAGTGGAAACCAGATTTTGTCCTCTTCCTCTTTTCCAAGGTGCTGATATTCTTCACAGATCTCAATAGTTCCCCTGAGAAGAGCGTATTTGTAGGTTGAATCGGTGCTATCCCGCTCAATAATAGAATTTATTTTACGGTATTCTTCGTTGGATGATTCAGGCATTATCTCATAAGGTCGGTGTTATCTTCTTTGAATCTATCCCCGTCATCCTTATCCAGTCCTTCAGCCCACCACTATATACGAATGTCACCGGATACTGATCCTCTGCAACCTCTTACAGATATCTGGAATATCAACTACTTCAAATCAGACTGGTGCAACCTCACATGGTCCCCGTGGGTTCCCTTTTCTGCAGCAAAAGCAGAATACAGGGCAATTCCCAAAGAACCCGGGCTCTATCGGATACGACCTGCAGGAAAAGATTTTCTGATGTACATTGGCGAGACCAGGAGAACTTTACACGAACGACTGAATGAACTTCGCCAGACTCTCAAACGGACCGATTTGATGCCGTGGAACGATCCTCATACCGCAGCACCTTCACTATGGGCCTGGCAGAACGCAGAAGAATATGAGTATGAATGTTCTGCCACCCCACTGGACGCTTCACAAAACGTACGGCGGGGGATGGAGAGTTATCTTCTCTATCGTTACCGGCAGGAATACGGTGAATCAACCCTCTGCAATTTCGGGCGGTTTCACAAGCGGTACCGGAAATCCACCAACCGGAAAGATGACAAGCGAGGTGGAAAACTGGAAGAAATCCACAGTGATAATCCGGCTGGCGGTCCCAGCATTGCTCCGCTCCTTGTTGCCGGGAGTCATGGGGGGGTCGGCTGGATGGGATTGGCATGGAGTGAGAGAAAGCCACTCGATATGGAAAATGTCCGGAGTGTGCCACCCGAAGCAGGATTATATTTCCTCACCGATGTGGAATCCCAGGAGATTACCTACATCGGGCAATCTAACAATTGTCAGAACCGGTTGCTGGATCATAGCAGGAAATCGTGGGACGAGAAAGGCCCCCACTTTTCGTATTATCTCATGCAAAAGCCGGTCCCCTTGCATAATCTGAAAGAGCTGGAAAATGACCTGATTGGGAATTATTTTGAGGTGTTTCGGACGGCGCCGGTGTATCAGTTCGGGAACCAGCGATAGAAAGAATATCACGTTTTTCAACTGTGCTGCAGCTCTCCAACAAATTAAACTATGTCTATCAAACTAGATTAAAATATTATTACCTATTTTTAAAAAGGAAGGAATAAGTGACAGCAACGCAGTTCTTAAGTTAGGAATCAATATGGAAGATCTAGCACTAAAAATATCCCCTTATATTAACCGTTTTAAACAAAAATTACCCGAGATGAATGAAAAATTCAATGGAACAGAGGCCCGATTAAAAAAGAAGGAATATTATCAGTCATTTACTACAAGCGAGTCTATCGAGAAATTGAATGAAACAGAGTTAAAAAAATTCTTTCAAAATTTATGGGCGTTTGAATTTTTTACTGATAAAGATAGACCATTTAAGAAAATTTTTAGCAAAGGAATAAGCCCCGTCAAAAAAGATTTAGTCAATCTCCTTTTTGGAACAGGACCTATTGAATCACGATACTCCGCATTTATAAAAAATCACGACGGCATAGGGCCGGCAATGACTTCGGAATTCCTTTGTTGGCAATATACCGATGAATTTGCGATTTGGAATACACCAGTTGATAACTCATTAAAAATATTGCAGATCCAAGATTTACCCTTTAAGACCTGGAAAATGAACGATGGTCCGAATTACCGAAAATATTGTGATTTTGCGAAATTGGTTCTGAATGAATTAAGGAAGAATGGAATAGATAATCCAGATCTATCCACCGTCGATTACTTTTTTTATTCAATTAACCAATACGATGAAATTGCGAATACGGATTTGCCACTGGAAAAAAGTATTTTGTTTGATTCATATATCCAGGGATTTATTTTCAGCCAATCTAGCGCAAATGACAATGGAAAAATCCTCATCCAGAAGCGCAATGAATTAAATTCCCGGATTCAATCTACGTTCTCTAAAAATCATATAGATAAACTGACTGCCGCTGAAAGCGAAGGAATTCTTGATGAATTTGAATCCTTAAGATTAGCAGGTGATACGCCTTCTGAAAGAAAAGGATGGGCTCATTCAATTGTGAATGATAAGGGTCTTGATATATTTAAAAAATATCTCAAGAATCTCTTGTATGGGGATGATGAATTTTCCAGACGATTTACTGAATTTGCACAAAATATCCCTGGTGTAAAGTATTCGATCCCATCTGAATTACTTCATTATTTTAATCCGAGCAAGTATGCATTTTATTCAAATCCAGCAAAAAAGGCGCTAATAAAATTAAATTTTCCTTCAATAGGGGCACCTAAAAGTGGATCCAATATCGGAAATCATTATCTCGATTTTTTAAAAATCACTACCGAATTATTGACGACATTACAAAAAATATCTCAGTTTAAAGAAGCGGATTTCAGTAACGTCAGACTGTTTCTGGATTTTGTGAATGAAAATCAGTATTGGCAGATTTCTCCCGGATCACAGTCCGAATTCTGGAATGAAATGAAAAATAAAGGTATAATCGGAGTAAATGATAGTAACAATATAATAATTCCAGTTAATGATTTATCGAACCTTTCGAAAGATGAACGATTCAACAAATTCAGAGAGCAAAATCCTCAGTTACAGAGAAAAAACAGTGATATAATTTTTAAATTCCTCGATGGCGTGAAACCAGGGAATTTTATTATTGCGAATAAAGGAACGACAAACATCCTGGGATGGGGTATAATTAAAGATGGTCCAATTGCAAACAAGGATCCCTCTGACCCAAGCACGAAAGATCCTTTCTCATTTTATTATACAGTAGATTGGTTTGGGAAAAGCGTTGACAATGTACCCGCTGAAATTGGAAACGGTTGGCACACACCTATCTCTAGTTTAGACTTTGAACAATTCAAAGCCCTAATTTTCCCTTCTGATCCCGTGTTAATTCAGTATTGGAATATATTACCCTCTGAAGGAGAGGGGATACCTGGGTTAGAATTGAAATACTGGTCAAAATGGCACAAAGAAAATATAGTAAGTATTGGTTGGAAAGAATTAGTTGATAAATACGGCCAAAAATTGCTGGAATTTAAGACACGCGATGAATTTAATGCTAGTTATAGAGATGCATATCCAGACAATTCACAATCGTATATGGTGTGGGATTTCCTCAAGGAAATGAAGCCCGGGGATATTATTCTTACAAATAATGGGAAAAAATCATTCTTCGGTCGGGGAATTGTAAAATCAGATGCAAAAATTAATCCAAAGGAAGAATTTCCGATATATCGGGATATAGAATGGGAAATACTTGAACCGGAAGTAAAAATACCAGAAAACATTCGAGACAAATTTTCTTATAGGGTGACGAAAATGACCAAGGAAGATTATGAAAAAATATTTGTGGAAGTCGATCCAATGTTTGCCAAAATACAAGCCATTCTTGATTATAAAAAACAAATTATCCTTTTTGGACCCCCGGGGACGGGTAAAACCTGGGTCGCAAATAAATTTATTTCAATAGCCAGCGGGGAAAATTACGCGGTTTCTGAGAAATCTCTTCTCGATCAAAGGGTATATGTTGTTACGTTATTCCGTTCTCGTGAGGGGGTAATCACCGATATGAAACCAGGTGATACATTTACCTATGAATGGGTTGGGAAACATAACTGGAAGAGATACTTTGATGAGATGCAAGTAGGGGACATTACATTGGGTTATTATCAGACCCAGCATAAAATAACAACAATTCTCCAATGTAAAGACAAAACGAACGACAAAATAGTCTTTGAAATTATTCGCCATTTTGAAGGACCTACCTTTATTGAAATGAAACAAGAAAATATGGAGATATCAAATGCTTCTTGGGCATTTAGCCTTAAAGGACTCAAAGAAGGCGAGTTAGATCAAATTATTCAAATGTCAGAAGGACTATCCTACGAGTCTATGGGGATTATTAAGGATAAAATACAGGGAATCGTTAAGAATAAGCAATTTGTTACGTTTCATCCTTCATTTGGATATGAAGATTTTATTGAGGGACTCCGACCTACAACAGAAGAAGGTGATATTAGCTATCAAATAATAGAGGGAATATTCAAAAAATTTTCAAGGGATGCATTGAATGTATTATTAACAGAGGCTGGAATTGAAAAAGAATGGTTTAACGAAGAGGGCATTCCACAATTGACATCAGAAGAAAAAAAGAAGTTGACTAAAATTGCCCCAAAATTCCCGTTCTACCTAATGATTGATGAAATTAATCGTGGGGATATATCCCGGATTTTTGGAGAGCTCATCACCTTATTAGAGGCAGATAAACGATATGGGGAAGAGAATGAATTAATCCCCTTGCTCCCTTACTCAAAACAGAGTTTTGCAATACCCCCAAATATCTATATTATCGGGACGATGAACACTGCAGATAAATCAATTGCTCTCATTGATCTGGCGTTACGTCGGAGATTCGGCTTTATCGAATTAATGCCGGAATATAATGTGCTAAAAAATAAACTGATAGACACATCTACCGTCAGTGATGACGTGAAGAAAATCCGGAACCTTGCAATTTTAGCCTTACGGAAAATCAACGGAAGAATACGAGAAAAATATGATCGTGATCATCAGATTGGACACAGTTATCTTATTAAATTAGCAGACTACCCCACCAATGAGGAAACCATCGCAGCTCTGAACAATATCTGGCGTTTCGAAATTATCCCACTACTCCAGGAATATTTCTATGATAGTCCTGATAAAATGCGTTATGTTTTGAATGACCAATTCTTCGAAATAGAGGACTCCAGATTTTCGATTGAATCTGAAGATGATATTGTACAAGCGCTCGAGGTCATTGCTACTATTAAATAACCCGTTTATGGCCATGCATAAACTAATCCCAATATCCGAATACTCAACAATTCTGTATCAGACGTGTGAACATCACGATGATGAAGGATATGATGAGGAAAAAAAGATACTTTACATCACTGAAGAGTCTTTACATCATCTTGAGATTCTTACCAATGAAACAAAATTTGCAGAGATCTACCATGACAGAATTCGGACGCTTAATTATGCTGGTGTCGCGAAAGTAGGATCCATAAAAATTGAAATTCTTCCTAAATTTTTTGATAACGACGATATTAGTGCCGATAAACAAAAAATAATGAATAATCTCCTCTATATGCTTCAACATTCTAATCTATTCAATTTTAAGGAACTTGACAGTGCAGATCTCGATATAAAAAACGATTTTCTCGAAGTCATGGTCTACCTCTTTGCAAAAAATCTTACACAATTGCTTAAAAATCAACAAGACCGGCAATATGTCACTTGTGAGGATGACCTCCGATTTGTACGAGAAAAAATTATCACACAGCAATATAGCTCTAATCCCGCCAGACTCCATATAATCCCTTGCAGATTTCATGAAAGAAGTATCAATACCCTGGTGAATCAGACGATAAAATTCACTGCATTTTTATTGGTTAATCTGGTAAATGACCAGGAAACTTACCGATATCTCAAATATATTCTCTCAATTCTGGACGCAGTCGATTTAGTGCAAATATATCCATCGGACATTAAAAAAATATATTTTAATCGGTTGAATAAGTCATTCAGACCCTATACTAATTTTTGTGAGTTATTCTTGCGGCATTCAACGCTGACACTCCAGGCATCAAATGTAGAGTTTTTCTCGTTAATGATCCCCATGGAAAAATTATTTGAAAACTTCATTACGCAAATGATTTTAGTAAACCCCGCTGTAGTTCATCAGGTACACCCTCGTTCGATTCAACCTCAGAAATTTATCGGTCATTTGGCATATGAGGATGAAAGGGGGTTGTTCGAAATGAAACCAGATATCATTATCAATGGACCCGAAACTCTCATTATTGACACAAAATATAAAATTTTAGACCCGGAAGATGGGAAAAATAAAATTTCCCAGTCGGATCTCTATCAAATGTATGCATATTGCAGGGAATCAGGAGCAAATAGTGCAGTGCTGCTCTATCCAGAGGGGATTAATTACCAAGTTCCTGACCGGACATTCAAACTAGGTAAAGACAGAGATATCACATTACACATAAAGACAATACCCCTACATTATGATTTATCAAAAGAAGAGGGTGTAAAGGAATTTGTAAACCAATTAATGAAAACGTTTGATTTTTTGAAAGAAGGCACCAACGTTCAAATGGTTCAAGCAATAATCAGAGAAATCCCAAATTTTTAAGATTTCGACAATTAAAGGAAGAAAAAGATTATTCGTGATTCGATTGTATTATTATTTTCCGTTCTGCGAATCGGATCATTGGTTCGGTTTGAAAAAGATGAGCAAAATTCAAGAAAAACTGTGGATAATTATAGACCAATTATCCCTGTAACCGTCCAAATGCGATTCGTAAATCGCGCAATGCATTGAATCTGGTTTTTTTGGTCTTTCAAAATCATGCGACTTTAGGTAATCTGTGTAATCAGCGACTAAAAGGTCCTGAAACTTAGACCATTCAATAACGAAGAATTTATCATCCCCGTAATTTTCGCCAGCGATAACAAAAACGCAAATAAGTTGTGGAATCTGAAGTGGGACCTTGTCGCCAGGAATCTGCTTCTTACCTTCTATATCTATCTTTACGAATTTGTCGATTGAAAATTGCCATGTCCCCGTCGTGCTAGTCTTTACCTGGATGGGGAGTGAAGAGCCTTTGAAATCCGTAACTATGAGATCGAAGTGAGGGGCATTACCAGAGAAAGTTGTGGCGATAAGCCCTCTTCGAGCAAGCTCGCAGGCAACGAGGTATTCCCCAATCTGTTTGGTAAGCTGATTATGTAACCCTGTGGACAATAGATTCACATTCCTTTTTGTTATCTAATGTAATACCATTTAAACCCAACTTTGCCACTGAAGAATTAGATGGTTCTTGGTCAAATTGATTTATGCCCAAAAAACCAAGAATATATGAAATTGTTCCCAACCAGAATATATCCTTTCCTATCGGAACCATTTATGCAGTTGAAAAGATGTATCGTCGGTGTAGCCATACCCGGTGTTCTCCGTGGTTCGCAGTCATTCGGCATCCGTGTGATTTATGAAAATCAGACAACCCCAAAAAACATTGGTGATGCAATTGCAAAGACGTCAACAGTTGCAGGCTATACCGCAGCTTCGACTGCACTTGTTGGAAACACGGCACTCGCGACCGTGATCGACGGGGCTGTAGTTATCCAGGTGACCAAACAGGAAAATAAAATAATCCGCAAATAACTCGGCCGGCTATTTTCCCTTCTCTAACTCTTCAGCCATAATATGTGAGTTGATAACCAATGCCCCCGGTACCGGCCCAGAAGAAAACATCCCTTTTGCATTGAGGTCCTCGAGAGTCTTTCGATATTCTTCCGCATTTTCAGCCCTCTTACGCTCTGCATCGCCAGGAATATTCGGGTTGTAGGCAAAACCTGTCTCCAATGTTGGAAGACTCAACGATTCCCCATCCTCATAGATCTTTCCATGACCGTTCCCGCCAATACGGTGATGTGAATAATATTCAAAATATTCCCGCCCCTCTTCTTCGCCGAAAATATAAAATAGCCTGCCGCTGCCGTATGGCATAGAACCCTTCGCGCGATTGACCAAATCCTCATCCGGAATTTTTAAGGGTATATGACCATAGCGTCCGATGAATACTTCCTGTATTTTTTCAAGAGACTTCGTCGTCATGTAACTCTCCTCTCGTATGAGATTTCTTGTATCCATCCCTGCAAATCTGAATAAGACGTTCCGCTTCTTCTTCACGTATCGGAGTGTAGTCCGGACTATCGAATTTATGACAGCGGGATAGTTGAATCCATTCATCTCCAGGCCCAAAGAAATAATGCGACTGGTGCCCAGATTCCAGGGCCTGGCAGCGAAAGACAATTCCCGAGTCTACCCGGAAATATTTGGTATTCGTAATCATAATATACGACTGAATTGCCAATGTATCAGGGTCGAGTCCTGGAGAAAATATACCTTTGGCTTTGAGATCATCGAGAGTCTTATTGTATTCCGCTTCTTTACGTTCTTTATCTCCTGATATTTTCGGATCATAAAAAATTTTTAATGTAAAATTGGGAAGATTCACCCACACCCCATCTTCATAAATTTTCCCATGTCTGCCTCCGCCATACCCGTAATGCTCATAATATTCGAAATACTCCCGTCCCCCGTCTTCACCAAAAACATAAAAGATCCTGTTGTTTTCGCACGGCATGGAACCCTTCGTGCGATTGACCAAATCCTCATCCGGAATTTTTAAGGGTATATGACCATAGCGTTCGACAAAAACTTCCTGTATCTTTTCAAGAGACTTCTTATCCATGACAATAACCTGGTGTTACCAATAGAGTAGTTTTCCTGAGGTATTACGGGGGTATTTTTTAGGTCGATAAACCGAAGAAATTACGGACAATATTTGTTGTACCTGAAATAAATGTTTCAATTCATTCACCATCTGTGTCTTCTACCCACCCATCGCAGAGAATAGCGATATCTTCGCACTTATCGAGAAGCATCCTCAAATCCTCGATTAGCTCCTGAAGCGCCTGATTGGATGATGTAATGTTATCCAAGGCTTTTTTCAATTCTTCAAGGTCTTCGGTACATCCATCAGCGAAAAAATGTTCGCATATTTTGCTCGTTGGAGATAAGGCGTCACTTAAAATATTTAGCCACCCGAGATTTGAAAGAAAACCAACATACCCATTTGAATCGAAAATGAAGATGGTCATATTAAAATAACTCCCTCATCTTTTCATCTGTTATTTTTTTCATGGTTCTCATGCTCCAGTCTTTCGCCCCTTCTTTGTGGAACCACTCTCCGGTGTTCTCATCCTTTACAATAATGTGGGGGGTTATGCCGTTCTCCTCGGCAAACTTTTTTATTACCTCCAGACATTTCGAGTCCAGTGTAATGTTCGCGGAATCTCCCTTGGATATCGTCTTAACTATAATACCCTGATTACCCTTCATCACCCCAAATGGGGATTTTGGGATTCGCTTTCTGTCGCCCGTTTTATCTGTGGTGTTTTGCTTATTACGAGGGATAATTTTTCGTTTAGCCATTGGTGAAGGTCTATAGGAACCCCATATACGTTTAACTTTTCGGAGTCCCTGGCGATTCGTAAAATTTTCTCCTTCACTCGTGAGCACCCTCCATTTTCTCATCGATTTTTTCGGATTGCAATTATTTATAAATACTATTACCTGTTTATACTTGTTTGTATAATTATATACCATAATATAGGAAAATACATGAGGTTGAGATGACAACCGGAGAAGAAGACCCACAATTCAAAGAATCCGGCGATGGGAGTCCCCCGCAGCCAGGCGAACCCTACCTTGTGGCACTCGGTAGGCGGCGTGCATCCCGCCAGCGGAGGATCTTCGCTGACCAGCACTTCTACGCAATCCCCGAAGTGGCGGAACGACTCAAAGTAACAGAAGAACTCATCCGGGAACTGATCCGGCGGGGTGACCTCCATGCGTTCCGTATCGGGAAGGCATACCGGATCACCGACGATGATATCGATGAATACCTGCGGTCCTGCAGCACCCGGCAGGAAGAGAATGGAGATGAGTAACCATGGCGATTAATGCATTATTTTATGAAAACAAGGTCCCTTCCGGGACCGGGGTCCTTGAGATCGTATCGGAGAACAGGACGGAAACAGGCCAGGCCTCCCGGCTGTTTGTCCCGTTACAGAAATCCGACCTGACCGGCACATTCCACGGGCCCCTCGGGTCCTTGGTGCTTTCACAGACGTTCCGGTTTTCTAAGGAAGTAATCAGCACCCCAATCGAAGCGGTCTATCGGTTCCCACTCCCCGGCGATGCCGCAGTCTCCGAGGTCGTCGTAACGTTCGGTGACGAGGTCATCCGCACAAAACTCATGGAACGGAACGCGGCCGAAAAGGTGTACGACAAGGCGTTTGATGAAGGGAGAAAGGCCGCACTGGTGACCCGGGAGTCACCTGATGTATTCACCCTCAACCTGACGGGCATCCCTCCGGACACGGATGTAACGGTCCAGACCACATTTACGCTGTTGGCAAGGGTAGTGCCAAAAGGTTGGGAGATCAGGGTCCCGTTCACCATCGGGCCGCGATACACCCGGTCAGATGAGCACCATCCCGGGACACAGGCCCAGCCGCTGCTGAACGCAACAGATCCCGGCTACCGGGTGTCCATGGACATCTGGCTCCGGCCGGCTATCCAGGTCACGAGCGTCACACCAAAAGCAGAGATAGTCGTGACCGGCGGTGCAACACGGGTGAAAGCAAAGGACATAATACCGAAC
>Ga0194039_1001506_pt1 | contig 12435 bp, 15 predicted proteins | sample JunL228m_MetaG_FD_148679 | JGI IMG/M metagenome (GOLD analysis project Ga0194039, IMG submission 148679) | Anoxic zone freshwater microbial communities from boreal shield lake in IISD Experimental Lakes Area, Ontario, Canada - Jun2016-L227-8m | ecosystem: Environmental > Aquatic > Freshwater >...
GCGGTTGCTGAATTCCCTGAGCTGTAGCTTTTCGAGCAGGGTTTCGACTTTTTCAATAATCTCGGCTTTGGGGATTTTTTTGATTTCAAGACCGAATGAGATGTTGGCTGCCACCGTCATCCAGGGAAAGAGGGCATACTCCTGAAAAACCATGGCCCGATCGGTTCCCGGAACCGTAACTTCCGCGCCGTTGGCAACAATTCTCCCGCACGTGGGCAGTGAAAAACCGGCGATGGCGTTCAGTAGTGTCGATTTGCCGCAGCCTGAAGGCCCGAGGAGGCAGACGAACTCGCCCGCCGTGATCGATAGATTTATATCCTTCAGCGCGACAACTTCGGTGCCCTCAGAACCGAAAACCTTGCTGACGCCTTCAATATAAAGCTGGGGTGAACTGAGGTCACTCATGATGCCATCACTGGTCCATTCCCCGATGCCAGCGCAGGAGGTAACGATTGATGCGATCCATGCCGGTGTCTATGGCCAGTCCGAGCAGGCCGATGGTGATCATGCCGGCAATAATCTTGTCAGACCACATGAACTCACGAGCTTCCAGAATGCGAAAACCGAGGCCGTTATTGACGGCAATCATCTCTGCCACGATAACGACGATGAAAGCCACACCGATACCGACGCGAAGGCCCGTCAAGATGTGGGGGGTGGCGGCGGGCAGTATGATCCTCAGAAAAAGAGTCGCTCCACTTGCTCCCAGATTGCGGGCGGCACGAATATAAATTTCATCCACCGTACGCACGCCGGAAATAGTATTCATTAAAACCGGGAAAAATGCTCCGAGGCTGATCAGGAAGAAGGCCGGAGGGTTCCCGAGACCAAACCAAAGAATGGCAAGGGGGATGTAGGCAATGGGAGGAATAGGCCGCAGTAACTGGACCAATGGATTCATGAGCTGGTAGAACCGGGCGCTGCCACCCATCAGCAGCCCAAGCGGCAGGGCCAGACCCGCGCCGATAGCAAAGCCGCCCACTACCCTGATGATACTGGCCAGCGCATCATGGGGAAGTTCCCCGGAGAAAAGCCAGGCAAGGTAAGTCATATTAGCAGGATCATACGGTTCAAGCGGTTTCAGATAGGCAATCCACTTCAGCAGCACCTGCGAGGGAGCCGGCAATATCTGGGGATTGATGAACCCGCTCCGCGTAAGCGCTTCCCAGGCAATGAGCAGCACGACCGGGACAATGGTTCCGTGCAGGGTCCGTTTAAAAATTGCCATGCCGTTTTTCAGGCGGCTGTTTTTGTCCGTCACTTTATTTTCAACGACTTCTTGGCCTTTCCCAGTAGTTCCAGTTTTACATAATCCTTTGCCGCTGGCGGTTTGACAAGCTTGCCGATACCGTATTTGACCATCATGTCGGTAGAGACCTGCACCTCCTTCACCGTCACGTTATAGGTGAAAGGGGAGTTTTCTATGGCGTCCTTGTAGTCCTGTGAACTGAGTTGATTTTTGAACATTGTTTCTCGCACGTATTTCTCGGCCAAGGCGGGATTGTCGATGAACAACTTGGTCGCCTCGACAAAGCATTTCATGAAACGCTCGGCCACATCCCGCTTTTTGTTGTATAGCTCCTCGGTCATTAACAGCGTCCGTACCGGCTCACCGATAGGCGTATCGTAGGGCTTGATTATCTCAACTCCGAATCCCTTGCTGATCGCCTGTGAAGATTGCGGTTCAGACTGGCACATTGCATCAATGTTTTTTGCCATTAATGCCTGATTCAGGTCGGCATAGGCCAGGTAGACAAGCTGCACGTCCTTGCCGGGCTTGTCGGCATAGGTAAGTTTGTGCTTGCCAAGTTCCGCCAGCAGCACAAGCTCCTGGGCTCCGCCACGGGCCACCCCGACCTTCTTGCCTTTCAGGTCGGCTACAGATTTCCACTTCATGTCGGGTCGCCCGACAATCCGTGCACCTCCCTTGGCAAAACCGGCCACAATATAGACCGGCACTCCTGTTGCGCGCGCCGCTATTGCGCCGTCCACAGCACTGGCCGCCACATCGATCTCGCCGGCAATAATGGCAGGAATGATGTCTATTCCTTTTGGAAAGATCTTTTCATCTATCTTCAAGTTATATTTCGGGGCAATCTCCTTCATGTACCAGACCGCTCCATAATGAGCGAATTTCAGGTTCCCCAGACGGACGATGTCGGCAGCCAGGACGGACGTACAACTGAAAACAAACAGCATCAGCATTGTAGATAAGATCTTTTTCATAGATTGGCTCCTATTGATGATTTATTCTAAGAACAGTTACTGGAATCCTTCATCTCGAACGGTGAAGCATTCAAACATTCAATGAATACATCCACGCATAGATCATTGTTAAGGTATTGATTTTTTACGGTGAAGGAGTAGCATAGGCAAGTTTGTATGTCAATGGATAACTGGCGGCAAAATTGGGGATGCGGAGCCGAGGATTGCGGAAAAGATGTGTCGAGGAGAGTTGCTTTCCGGAAAAATTAGATCATCGATCCTCTTATGGATCGTTTTCCTGTCGCGATGCCCGTTTTTAAGTTTAATTCAGGCAACCCTCTCCTGTGCGCCTCAAATCAGCTTCACTGATTCTTTGAATTCTCGAAGCGTTATGATAGCTTATGCCCTTCACGGTAGCAGGGTAGACACAAGAATAGTCGTGATCGGCGAAGCCTTGATTATTACCATTTGTAACAAAGCATATCCGTTAAAATCACCGTATGCTCGCTTTCAAGGGAGGGGTGTGTCCGTTCCAAGAAAGCATAAACGGATTTCTGGCATATACGCACTTTTCTCCCGTATTCAGTGAAATGGCCACATCACCCAAATCTCGCTTTGTATTTGGAGCCGTTGATCTCCGCAATGACTAAAAACCCAATCGCCAAGGTAGCAATGAAAATAATCCTCGCTACAACATCCTGCTATTTATCGCAGTCAGCATCCACTCAAAGAACAGTTTGAACTTCAATTTCTATTGACATATCTATCAACATAGTCATATCATTCACAAAAATCAAGATAATAATATTTAACGGAGACAATCAGCATGACAAAATCAGATCTTATCGAGGCTCTTGCCGGTAAAGAAAATCTGACCGACAAAAAGGCGACGGAAATCATCAATATGATCCTCAATGGCTTTAGAGATACTCTTAAAAATGGAGACAGAATCGAGATCAGAGGTTTTGGGAGTTTTTCTGTAAGGGAATACAAGGCATACAAAGGAAGGAATCCCAGGGCAGGAACTAATGTACATATTCAGCCAAAGAAGCTGCCGTTTTTCAAGGTGGGCAAAGGGATGAAGCGATTGGTTGATTCAGGAAAATAATCATTCAAGGAGTCATCTGAAATATGATCAACAAACAACGCTATATTGACATACTCGCTCAGATTTTAAATGAGCATTACGATGAAATTAAACGGAAGGATACGGAGTCTAAAGACCGTCAGCAATATATTGATGGTTATCTTACAGCGGCGAGAGCTTTGGAAGCCCTTGATTATGAGGAATTGAAAGAGATCATCGACAAGATTCACTTTGCGGCTTTTGGTAAAACTATTGAGCAAAGACGCCAGTCTAAATTGCTAATATCTTCTTCAGAAGACTATTCTCTGGATATTCCAACGTTTATACGAAAAGGCATCTTATTGAGCAAAGGGTGATCAACTAAAAAAGGACACATGTTATCTGCAAAATCTGTCATGAGGACACGAGATGAGCACCGAAATCAGAATCTTTTCCGACTACATCTGACCATTCTGCTATATCGGCAAGGGCATTGTCGATCAACTCAAGCAGACATACGACATTCACGATACCTAAATCAGCTACGAACTCCATCCAGAAACGCCTCCCGAAGGGATACTGCTATCTGAAAGATTCAGGGGTCATGATGTTTCCCAGATGTACGAGCACCTACGCCAGCGTGGTAAGGAGTTTGGGATTATATTTGGAGATAGAACGATTCTGCCTAACTCGCGTTTTGCTCTGGAAGCTTCTGAATATGCCCGTGACATTGGAAAATATGAAAGTTTTCATGAGCAGGTGTTCCACGCATATTTTACCGAAATTATCGACATTGGAAATATAGAGAAACTCTGTGATGTTGCCGCCAGGTGTGACCTTGACATTATCGGCATGATGAATGCCCTGAAGGATCGCCGCTACAAATCGCGATTGGACGAAGCAAAGCGAGAAGGGATTAAGATCAAATTGACGGGAGTGCCGACCTTCATCATAAATTAAAAACACAAGATAGTTGGCGCTCAACCAGTCGATGTTTTTACTGATCTGATCGAGAAGCTGCCATTAACGGAGGTAACAAAATGAAGAAAAAATCTTTCCCATTGTCAAAGGTTTATCGCTTGCTCGAGTCGGGTCCGGTCTTAATGTTAACAACCGCCGACAAAGAACGGACGAACATTATGACCATGTCGTGGCATATGATTATAGATATCGACCCGCCGATCATTGGTTGTGTGATCAGTGACCGGAACTACACATTCGAGATTTTGAAGGCGACCAAGGAATGTGTACTTAACATCCCGACAGTGGAACTGGCTGAACAGGCAGTAAAATGTGGAAACACATCTGGACGTAAGGTGGACAAGTTTAATGCCTTTGCTCTAACGCCAATGGTTGCAGCCTGCGTTAAGGCCCCGCTCATTGACGAGTGTTACCTCAATATTGAATGCAAGGTCATCGACACGAGAATGGCAAATAAATACAACCTCTTTATCCTTAAAGGGCTCAAAGCTTGGATTGATCCATTAAGGAAAGACCCAAAGACGATTCATCATCTTGGGAAAGGTGTTTTTATGGTTGCCGGTGAAACGATCAAGCTGCCATCAAAAATGAAATAGCTTCCCATAATTGAAAAAGAAGGTTGAGAAACTTAAAGAGATTATAGTATTTGCAACATCGGTAGAATCACTTGTCCCAGTGAGTTATTATCCGAAGTGTGTCAAAAGACCTGTAAGGAAGCCTTGTAAAGGACGGCTGGATATAAAAATGGTTTCTGACGATGAAATTTATTGGTTATGTCCGGCATGCGGTGATGAGGGAGTGGTCAGCGGATGGACGGATCTCTTTTGGAATGCAACTATTGATGATTTGGAGAGGGAAATTCATTAAGATTGACTGAAAATCCTGTTCATCCCGACAACAACATCCTTTTGAAGCTGGCTAAAGCAAAAATGCCATTTGGAAAATACGAAGGCTATCTTCTTGTGGATCTTCCAGAACCCTATGTTGTATGGTCTCCCCAGAAGGGTTTTCCTAAAGGTGAGCTTGGAGAGCTACTCAGAATGGTTCATGAAATAAAAATCAATGGGCTTGAATACCTTTTCAAGCCACTTACAAAGACTGAATAAAATTGACATGTTTGAAATCATTAAGCTGACTCTGCCCCTTTCTTTGGCTGCTGCAATCAGCGTGTCATCGATTCTTGGTTTCTTCACTATCATGGTGGCAAAGGAAAAACAGCTTGAAAACGGCTTTGCCTTCATGGTCGGAGGCATTCTTGCCTATTGTGCAATCATAATATTTGTCTTGCTTCCATTCAGCAAAGCGGCTCCTGCCGGAGCGCCAAAGCATGCTGAAATATACGCAGTTACGGATTTCATACTTGCGGGACTTTGCTTTCTGCTTGTTATCAAAGCTTTATTCAAAAAGGATGATGCTGAGAAGAAAAAGGAAACCAAAATGCTGGGAGGTGTATTTGCATACTTAGGTATGGGAGCTCTGATGCGTATAGTTAGCGCCAATACACTTCCACCATTTATTGGCGCCGTCAAGGACGTGTTGGGAGCGCATCTGTCTATCGAATCATCGGTGATTTTATGCTCACTGATTATTCTTATATCTATGTCCCCGATGATCATCCCCTGGCTGTTGTTCCTAGTTAACAAGGAAAAGGCTATTGATTTGATCAATCCGGCCAGCCGCTTTCTCGAAAAGAACAAGAGAATGCTCAACAATACTGTCCTCGCTGTAATTACGGTCTACCTGGTAATGCACGGTTTCATACATCTGGGGATGATGTAAGGTTAAATATAGCCCAATGAGGATCTCTTAATGAACTGGAGTCGAATCATAACTTTTCTTGAAATATCGGCAAGATTACAGTAAACTATCCAACGAATGAATCACCCGCAGAAAGAGCATTCATATGAAAATATGTCCCAATTGTAATTTTGAAAGACGGCCAATAGATGAAGGTATCATTCCTGAGACAGAATGTCCCAAATGTGGGATGATATACGCCAAGATAGAGAAATATGCGGCAGCAGCAACAGTCGAAGCTGGTTCTTTGTCACAGATTCTTACTTACCAAAGCTACACGGTAAGAAAACATATTCTGAAGCTTCTGGGCGCTGCCTTCAATGTTCTCGATCCGCAAGGAGTAAGCTTTCTATATGCCAATTTTAAGGCATTCAAGCTGAAAGAAGATATTCGTCTCTACAGCAATGAGGATATGCTCCATGAATTGATGGTGATCAAGGCAAGAGACATTCTGGATTTTTCTGCCACTTACGATGTTGAAGACAGCACGACCAATGAAAAGATAGGCGCTTTAAAAAGACGTGGTTTCCAATCAATGATCAAAGATGAATGGATCATGATGGATCCCCGTGACCATGAAATAGGCATCATCAAGGAAGACAGTATGGCTCTGGCCCTCATTAGACGTGTTGTTTCGGATCTGATACCGGAGTCTTTGTCTCTTGAGATGAACGATAATAAGGTTTGTTCTTTTGAATTTGAATTTAACCCTTTTGTTACAAAGCTTTCCATCGATTTATCCCATGACATACATGGTCGTCTGGACAAGAGAATGGCAATCGCAGCGGGTATCCTTCTATGTGCAATAGAAGGGCGTCATGAGGGGCATATTTCTTTGGATACTGGTTCATCCGGTACCAGTATGAGTGACTCTTCCACGGATAGAAGTTCAGATAGCAGTGGAGACGGCGGATTTTTCGGAGGTGGGGATAGCGGTGGAGGTGGAGCCGGCGGAGACTTTGGCGGCGGGGATAGCGGTGGAGGTGATAGTGGCGGAGGTGGAGACGATTGATTGGGGCTTTGCATCATTATCCATATTTGAAATCAACCTCCATGATCAAAGAAATCTCCTTTTCCATATGGGTAAAAGGGGAAAGTAGAAACGGATTTTGAACTGGCAAGATTACTTATTGAGAATCACTTCCCGGTGGGCACATTCATTAACCGACAACATAAAAGGTCTTCTGCCGGGAAGAATAAAGGGAGCCTCCCTGTATGACTGCTCCCGGAAACGAATTCTCTGGAAGATCCTATGTCGCTGTTCTTGGTCTCAAGCTTTCACAATACCTATTCAGGTAGCATCGTTGAAACGGAAATCAATCTCCTAACGAATCCACAAGCTGAAATTTAGTACGGAGATGGCTATTTCAGGCCTTGCATGCTGTGGAAAATGAACCACCGGAGTGGGATAGACAGGCACATAGACAACTTTTTGGTGTTGATAATCTTGACGCTGATGATTGTCGAATTGGAAATGTGCAGGTTGATATCTGCTTCTGTTGCCATAGCTGTTACCATTTTGCCAGCTCGGTCCGAATGCAAAAACAGAAGCTGCAAAAACCGTTACAATGAAAATTGTAACAAATGTCATGGCTATTTTTTTCATGGTTAGAGTTCTCCTTTCGTTTCTGATTTGTTTTAGCTTTGTATACAGCATATGCCATGCCAAGTGAGCTGGCATGAGTATATCATGCTGATAATCAACGATTATATGCGGGAAGGTTGATCGGAAATGTTTTTGGCTTTTTGAGATAACCAGAAATATGGATAAAGATTATCCAGAGTTTGCACCCAATTGGATAAAATATATACGCCTCTATTTAAGGGATAAATCTCTCAATATTTGCTTGCAATTAAAAGCGTATGCCGATTAAAAGTCTAAACATCTTTGCTGGAGAGGTTACCAAAGATTTAACATGAGTGCGTCATATGATTGAGCTGAATAACGTTACCAAGCGATACGATTCCCTTATGGCTGTTGACAATGTTTCCTTCTCTGTCAAGGCAGGAGAGTATTTCGCTCTGCTTGGACCCAATGGTGCGGGGAAAACGACAATCGTTAAGATGCTGCTCGACTTTACACGACCTACATCGGGAAGCTTATCGTTAGACGGCTTCCCAAGTACAGATGCAGTATGTCGAACAACAATTGGCTATCTGGCCGAGAACAATCATATTCCACCATACCTTTCAGGATGGCAATACTTGCTACGTTGTGCGGAGCTGTTGGATATGAACCGGTCCGATGCCATGGATCAATGCAAGGGCATCGTCGAACTGATCGGAATGCAAGGCAGGGAATATACAAAGGTAGGCACATATTCAAAGGGGATGATTCAACGGTTCGGATTAGGCGCTGCACTCATAGGAGATCCAAAGCTGTTAATTCTCGACGAACCCACTGCTGGACTTGATCCCATCGGGATCAGAGAAATACGCCAGCTCTTGGATTCGCTTAAAAATCAAGGCATGACCATCTTTCTAAATTCACATCAGCTGTCGGAAGTTGAAAAGATTTGCGATACCGCCGCAATAATCAACTGCGGCAAGCTTTTGGTAAAAGACTCTATTTCCTCCATTGTCAAGGACGGCGATACGCTGGAAGATGTGTTTGTAAGACTTGTGAAAGGTTGACATGAAAACATCGAAAGCACTTCCATCCATCATCAGGATTGCAAAATATACGCTTATTGATGAAATGCGGCAGAAAAGTTTCGTCATTATGTTTGTTATCTGCGCTATCTGCGTATTTCTTATTCGCGGTTGTTATCAAGGCAATTACATGGTTAACGGCCAGTATCTCGATGCCGTAACCGTTGTCAGAGCTTTATCTAAAGTGACCTTCCACATCATTGGTGCCGGCGTGATGATCATAACGGCTTTACTTTCGATGCGAATGTTCAGGCGTGACCGGAATGAAGGGATGCAATCGTGTATTTTGTCAAAACCGATAGCCCGTTGGCAGTATGTCATGGGAAAGACAATTGGATTATGGGCCTTATCGGTGCTATTCATGTTCATCTTGCATAGCATTGTGTTCTTGATCACATCCATCAATTTGAAGGTTTTCATGCCAGAATACCTCGCTGCTTCACTGCTGTGTTCTGTAAACCTGCTCTTTGTGGTTATTGCTGTGCTTCTCTTGTCGCTCCTGATGCCCGACATTCTCTCTTTTCTTTTTGTTCTGATCGTTGGTGTAGTGGGATTTGTGGCCGACGGTGTAGCTGCCATTAGTCAAAGCCAGATGGCACAGTCGATGATGCAGCAATCGGCTGCCCACCCGCAGTCAGACTTGACATGGTGGAAAGTTGTATACTATTTATGGCCTAAGCTCTTAGGTGTTCAGCAGTCAGCATCTTCGTTGATTGGGAGCGAATCATTCCATGAATTTGGACCCATAAATCCACTAATCAATATCCTTATTTATTGCCTTATTCTTGGCGCATTGCTTTTCCAGCGTTTTAGGAATGAAGATATTGTCTAGATTTGCGGTATGGCTGACCTTCAGATATTCTGGGGATGCGGCAAGATCCGTATGAGGTGTCGGATTTTTGAAATTGAAAATGTCATCTGTCAATAATTTTCAAAAACAACCTTAACCACTTTGCTGTGGTATCGGCAATGAACTTGACTTCGACAATGCGCTTGCTTTCCGTGCAGGCAGTTATTTTTTCTGCGCATATGCTGTAAGCTACTCTTCAAGGAATGGTTATGAAAAAAGTGAACATTGTGAAAAAAATGGGTATTGCTGTTGCGGCATTATTTATTGTTGCATGTCTTGTCAGTAATATTGTTGCTGCGGAGAGTAAGGTTGTTTGGAAAAAGGAAGTTACCAACAAAGAGATCAAAAAAGATAAAACCGGGAAAAAGAAGGGTAAGGGGACAAAAAGAAACCCGGTGGTTATGGGGAGCATTGAAAAAAGAAAGGCTGCTCTGAAGGTATCCTTCCGAAGGGCCGGAATTAGTCAGGATGATGTTGATGATATTTTTTCAGACGAGCGGATCGAGTTATACTACAGTATTTATACACCACCGGTACTGAAAGAGGGCGAGAAGAAAAAGAAGAAGCTGAGTTACTTCGATGAGGAGTTCGGCCTGTTCAAACCCGAGTCCATTGAATCTGGGAAAAGAATAATAGCGGATAATAAAGAACTCTTTGGGAAGATCGAAAGTTTCTATGGCGTGCCGGCCAATTATATTGTGTCAATTATCAGGATAGAAACGGATTTTAAAAAGCATCTCGGGAAATACAGTGTTTTCAACGCCCTGTATACGATGTGCATGCTTGATAAAAGAGCGAAGCGTGTTGAAATGGCGAATCGAGAGCTTGTCGCCTGGGTAAGGATGTGCAAGCGAAAGGACATGGATCCTTTTGATATGAAAGGTTCCTGGGCAGGCGCCTTTGGCATTCCCCAGTTCATGCCGTCCTCGTATGTTATTTTTGCTGTGGATTATAATGGTGACGGGAAAACCGACCTGTATGACTATCCCGATGCCTTTGCCAGCATAGCAAATTACCTTCATCATATGGGCTGGAAAACCGGCAACGAGAAGAAAATGCGTCGAGCAGTCTATAGTTATAACCATGAAAAGGCCTACGTCAACGCCGTCTTTGCCTATGCAGAGATGATATGAAAATCTTGATGATCGTTATCTAAATTTTTATGCAACCATTGATTTTTTGCCGCTAACAAAACCCATCATCAATCATTCCCTGACTTCCTTCTGATAATTACTCCGTTGAATATAAAAATCATTCAGGAAACTAAACCTGAAAGGAGTATCAAACCATGAAGAAGTCGTATCGAAAATGGATTATCTATCTGATAATCGGTTTGGTGATCTGCTGGCTATGGCATTGCACGGATGTGTTTAAGTTATTAAAGAAGGAAAGTTGCAACTCATCCCGTTCAGCGGCACATCTGCTGAAACGGGTGGTTGGGCACCGTAGGGCACTCGCGCGTACCAGAACTCCACGACGTCTAAACTGTTCCGATGCACGATAAATCCGCGCCGTTGATACCAGGACGTCAAGCACAGCTTGCGTGAGCAGTGCGGGTCGGAGGTCTTGCGCATAAGCTACTCTTTCGTCAGCGGTAAACACGGCATGCCGCTCATGTCGGGCAATCACAATGCTATGAGCAATCGATCGAAAGCGACCTCTCCGATTGTTAGTCTTTCACCAGGTTGCAATCCTCTCCTTTGATCAGGCCTGTTTTTGCAGGAAATTTGCCCGGATCAAAGGTGCCGGCGCCTATACTTGCGGCATATTGCTTGACCGCTTTCAGTATGGTGGAAAAGTCCTTTTGCGCGTCCGTCTTTTGGTTCTGATTATCAGGTCCTGCGAGAGATGCCAAATAATCATCTCTGGCTTCGAGAAGAACCTTTAATGCATCTTCCGGCCACCTGGCGATAGTGATTTCCGCACTGACAGGTTTGTCAGCGATCAATCGTAGCGTACCGTCCGGGTTTCGCTGGTTAATGCCTTTATTGAAGTCAAGCATGGCTTTCAGCTTTTTGCACTGAACCGACTCGGTCGCATTGTAGGACCCGATCACGGAGTCTTTGGCTGCTCTTAGTACAGCCGCTCTTTGGGCGGCGTTCAAGCTGTTCCAGGCAGTCTTATCAATGTGCATCCACGATAACAGGAACGGTTGATGCCAAGAGGGATGATGGGCATATCGCGCACCTGTTTGGCCGATATTTTGCGAGCAGTTTTCTTTGGTACCGGGCGGAATAGGGAAAGCAAGCACGGGACCGCAATTCAGATTGCCCTTATCGGGGTTACCAAGGGGATTGGCAGGAGTCGCATCCTTTACTGGAAAGAAATCGACAAGGTCATCAAACGGCGTGACGTATTCGAAGCCTTGAATAGTTGCTCGTTGCATGGGCAACAGGACAGACTGGCCGCCTACGGGCGGATAGAACGTGAGAGTCTTGGCAGGAATGACACCTCTTTTCACCAATAGGTCACATGCACGATCCACGATATCCTGCGGCGGAGCCAAATAGCGAATTCTCCAGCCCGACGTGCAAAGACCGGCCAGGCCGATCCCACTGCCCTGGTTTTGACAATCTGTGTCTCCAGCGTTGCAGACCGGCTTGCCAATGGGTTGTGGAAAATAACCCGAACCCTGCATGGTGCTTCCCACGACGGGGAAGACAATTTGAGTTCCCCCGCGATTATCCAGGATCGCTTGTGCCAATTCGATACCGGTCCCCCCGAATCCATCGAGCTTCGCATCGTAGAGAAATCCAAGCGTCTGCCGGAAATTGATCCCAAAGGGCATTGAATTGAAAATAAAGCCCCAGCTGGGATCTGACACGGCCGGCTGCGGTTGGGTATTTGCGCTCGCAAATTGCACTCCGGCCCTGAGGGCATTCAC
>Ga0194039_1001508_pt1 | contig 12432 bp, 9 predicted proteins | sample JunL228m_MetaG_FD_148679 | JGI IMG/M metagenome (GOLD analysis project Ga0194039, IMG submission 148679) | Anoxic zone freshwater microbial communities from boreal shield lake in IISD Experimental Lakes Area, Ontario, Canada - Jun2016-L227-8m | ecosystem: Environmental > Aquatic > Freshwater >...
GGCAGCCAGAGCTGGTTTCCCAAGTTCTTCTATTACGGCTGCCGCTACATTCAGATCGAGTGCCAGGCACCGACCAACAGCGACCTGCCGGTTGTCGAAACTCTCGAGGGTGTCGTGGTCCATTCCTCCTCGACTCCGGTGGGCGAGTTCGAGTGCTCCAACCCGCTTTTTAATCGTATCCGAACGCTGGTGCGCTGGGCCCAACGAAGCAACATGATGAGCGTCATGACCGATTGTCCGCACCGCGAGAAGCTCGGCTGGCTCGAAGAGGACCATCTCAACGGCCCGTCGCTCCGCTACGAGTTCGATCTGGCGCAATTATTCGCCAAAGTCATGAACGATATGGCCGATTCCCAGCGCCCGAATGGATTGGTGCCTGACATTGCGCCGGAATACGTCCAGTTCAATGGCGGTTTTGTGGACTCGCCCGAGTGGGGCAGCGCCTTTGTCCTCGTTCCGTGGCAACAATACGAGTTCACCGGCGACCTGGAACTGCTGCGCCGGCATTACGACGGCCTGAAACGGTACGTCGCCTATCTCGGCAGCCGAGCCACCAACCATATCGTTTCTCATGGACTCGGCGATTGGTATGACATCGGCCCGAAACCGCCCGGCGTCGCGCAGTTGACGCCCATCGCCCTGACAGCAACGGCGTTTTACTATTACGACGCAGCGATCCTCGCCCGGACGGCGGCATTGCTTGGCCAGGCAAATGATGCAAAGCAATACGGCGAACTTGCCGGCCAGATTCGGACGGCCTTTAACCAGAAGTTCTTCAACCCGTCCAGCGGCCAGTACGCCGCCGGTTCGCAATGCGGCAACGCCATCCCGCTCGTGATGGACATCGTCGCTCCACCTGACCGGCAGGCCGTGGTGGACGCGGTGGTCAAAGACGTGCAGGACCGCGGGAATGCGTTGACAGCCGGCGACGTCGGCTACCGCTATCTCCTGCGCGCATTGGCCGAGGGCGGTCGCTCGGACGTCATCTATGCCATGAATAACCAATCGGAAAAGCCCGGCTACGGTTACCAGCTCAAACAAGGCGCGACCAGCCTGACCGAGGCTTGGGATGCGGGCCGCGCTTCGTCCCAGAATCACTTTATGCTCGGGCAGATCATGGAATGGTTTTATCGCGATCTCGCGGGCATCGGCTGCACCCCTGAAGGCGCCGGCTTCAAGAAAATCCTCATCCAGCCGACAGTGACGGGAGATTTGACGTGGGTAAAAGCCAGCTACAATTCAATTCATGGAGTGATTGTCAGCGACTGGAAACGCGAGGGCGGCCAATTTGCGCTGGACGTAACCATCCCAGCGAATACCACGGCTACCGTCTATGTGCCGGCCAGGCAACCATCCAAGGTGACTGAGGGGACTTCCCCTGCCAACCGCAGCCCGGGCGTGAAGTTCCTTCGCGAGGAAACTGGCCGGGCGGTTTATCAAGTTGGCTCCGGACGATACGTGTTCCGGTCGGAACTCTAAAATCGAAAAACACGAAAAGTGTCAGAATGACCCGCAAAACCCTCTTTCCAGGAGGGTCAGGGCTTGGCCTGCTCGTGGCACTGGCAGGATACGCCGGGAAGTTCATCGGGGAGGAGTTTCTGCATCCGAGAATTTCTGCAGGGTGGTTTCAAGAAATCGTAGCCGCCGACGGCAGTCGGCGCTAACACTCCGATGATCGAGGAAAAGTGCGCCGACTGCCGTCGGCGGCTACGATTTTGCAGGTTCTTGAAACCGCCCTGGAATTTCTGTGGCTTGACAGTTTGGCAATTGCGGGGAAGGGTAAGCATCAAGCAGACTCGAAGCCGTTGCCCGCGGGACCAATGCGGCGCGTGGGTCGGTTTCGGGCGCATCCATGGAAGAATAATAGATGAGAAAGAAAATTCAGGATGAGTTCACGTACCTGCCCATTTCACGGCAGCGGAAGTATCAGTTGCGCATGAAGCGCGACAAGCGCTGCACGGAATGCGGAGAAGCGATCGTGAAGGGTTCACGGTGCCTCCAACACCTGGTTAAAGCGCGTGAGCGGCAACGGAAGAAGCACGGCCTCAAGCGCCGCTACCGCAACACGTTGAGCTATAAATTGGAAAGAGCCGCGTGAGGCTCGCTCAATCTCGCCCGCTCGGACTCAAGTGACCCGACCGGGCGGGAAAGCAATAAGAGCCCGCAGGGACAACGCTTGACGCTGTCCCTATATCGGACCTACAGTTTTGGGTGCGGATTGTACTTCGAGCTTTGCGGTGGCCAAGAGGACTGTCTCGTTCTACAATTGCCGGAAATCTGAATGGTAACAACTCGTTTTCTAGCAACCGCGGTGCTGGTGCCGCTCTTTGGCTTACGCCGGACGTCGAACTTCAGAGACTGCATATTCTGCGGTCTGCGGTTTCCATGAACCACCCCGGCTAACGTGCTTTTTCATACCTGGCCATTCCTCGTCTTCCTGCTGGTCGTCCTGCCGGTATTCTTCGCCCTGCGCAAGACCCGGCTATGGCTTCCATGGCTTACGGTGGCTTCCTACTTCTTCTACGGCTGGTGGAATCCCTACTATTTGTTCCTGGTCCTCTATTCCACCGTGCTCGACTTTGGCCTGGTCGCTCTGATGGACCATTGTCCGGGCGGAGACCAAAAGGTGGATATTCTGGCGCGCCTGACACGGCTGCAATTTAATGACCGGTTATTGAAAGCCGCCTTCCTCGGCTCTGCGTCGGCGGGCGTCGGAATTCTCGCCTTGGCGGTCGCGGGGCCGGGCACGCTGCGGCCTGCGATGGCCGGGTTCGGTTTAATCGTGTTGCTCATGGGGTTGGGGGCGCTCTACAGCAGCCGCCGAATCTGGCTGGTGATCAGCCTGGTTAACAATCTGGCGTTGCTGCTGTTTTTTAAATACGCCCGCTTCGCCGTGGAGAACCTCAACACCCTTTCGTCGTGGCTTCACGTCCCGTTAAAACTGTCCGACCCTTCGATGCTCATGCCGTTCGGCTTTCAGTATTTGCTCCCGGTCGGCATCTCCTTTTTCACCTTCCAATCGCTAAGCTATACCATCGACTTCTACTTCGGGAGGGTGCATCGCGAGCGGAACTTCCTCCGCTTCGCAACCTTCGTCTGTTTCTTCCCCCAACTGATGGCCGGCCCGATTGAGCGGGCGCGGCATCTGCTGCCGCAGTTTTATCAATTCCCGCCGATTCGCCTTCAAAACTTTACCGACGGCGCTTCGCTGTTCCTCGTCGGCTTGTTCAAAAAGCTTGCGCTGGCCAACTACCTCGCGTTTTACGTCGAGCGGATTTACGACAACCCGAAGGCCTTTGGCGCGCCGTCACTTCTGCTGGCGACGGTTGCCTTTGGCTGGCAGATATTCTTCGACTTCAGCGGCTACACAGACATGGCGCGCGGTGTCGCAAAGCTCATGGGCTTCAACCTGATCCTGAACTTCAACAATCCCTACCTTGCCACCGGCCTGGGCGAATTCTGGTCGCGCTGGCACATCAGCCTTTCCAGTTGGTTTCGCGACTACGTGTATATCCCGCTGGGCGGGAACCGGGGAGGGGCCCTTATCACGTACCGGAATCTCTTTATCACCTTTTTGATTTCCGGCGTCTGGCACGGCGCATCCTGGACCTTTGCCATTTGGGGCGGCCTGCACGGACTCGGCGTGCTGGTCACCCGCGAATTGGAGCGGGCGCGCTTTTACCGCGAGCGGGTGCCAAAGATGGTTAAACAGGCCGGGGTGTTTCTCTTCGTTTCCTTCACCTGGATTTTCTTCCGGGCCGACTCGCTCAATGACGCGATGCTGATCGTCCAGCGCATCTTCACGGCGGCATGGCAGAATCCACAGATTCCGGCGCTGATGCTCCTGCTGGTAGCTGTGGTGTGGTTGTACCAGTTCTTGTACGAGTCGAAACTCCGCTCTCTCCTTCAGATGGGCTTTGTCCGTGTGAGCGTAGCAGTGTTCATCGTGCTCTACCTTTGTCTTTGCTCGTCGGGAGGCGGCACGTTCATCTATTTCCAATTCTGACATGCCCCGCAACGCTTCACCCAACCCTCAGCCCGGCCCGCAGCCCGTTCTGCCGGAAATCCCCTTCGGCGTGAACGAAGTGCGGCTCAGCGGCCGGCAGTGGCTCGCGGCCATTGTTGTTATCAGCTTGGTCGTGTTGCTGACACCACGGCTCTGGCAGCACATCGAAAGGGTGGATACCGGGCCCGACTACCGAGTTCCCTACCAGCTCAGCAAAGACTATTGGTTCTATGGCCGGTGGCTGGGCGAGGCGGCCGCACCCGGCAAAGTCGTCATCCTCGGCGATTCGGTGGTCTGGGGTGAATACGTTTTGCCAGACGGCACGCTCTCGCATTACCTGAATCACGAAGCGGGAGTCCCAGACCGGTTTATCAACGGCGGCGTCAACGGCCTGTTCCCGCTCGCACAGGATGGGTTGCTGCACTACTACACCAAAGCGCCGAGCCACCGGAAAGTGATCGTGCAATGCAACGTTCTGTGGATGACCAGTCCCAAGGCGGACCTGAGCACGCCCAAGGAAGAGCAGTTCAACCATGCCCGGCTTGTGCCGCAGTTCTTTCCACGCATTCCCTGTTACCGCGCGGACGCCAATGGACGGTTGAGCGCCGTCGTCGAGCGCCAGGTCAGCTTCATTGCCTGGGTCGGGCATTTGCAAAACGCCTATTTTGGCCAACATAGCATCCCAAACTGGACGCTCGAAGATGACGGCGCCAATCCGCCCCGTTATCCGAACGCATGGGAAAATCCTCTTTCGCAGATTACCCTGAGTGTTCCGGCAGGTCCCCGAAACGATCCGCAACGCGGTCCAGACAGTCCCCGGCACAAGCCCTGGTTCCAAGAAGGCGACTCACGCGAGCGGCAGCCCGCCACGCGGCGCCCGGCCGACAATGCGCCGGGCACGACCCGTTTTGAGTGGGTTGAGATGGACTCCTCCCTCCAATGGCAAGCCTTCCAGCGCGTGCTGGCGAGGCTGCGCGATCGAGGCGATGACGTGCTGGTGGTTCTCGGGCCTTTCAATGAACACATCATGGCGGAGGAGAATCGGCCCGCTTATCGCAAACTGCGCGACGGCATCGCGTCCTGGCTGAAGCAAAACCAGGTTCCGCATGTTGTGCCCGAGATCTTGCCCAGCGCGCTTTACGCCGACGCGAGCCACCCACTGACCGAAGGCTATCAGTTGCTGGCAAAGCGGCTCTATGCCGCCGATGCCTTCACGAGCTGGTTGCAGCGATGATTCTGCGTCGGGAAGGACTTCTTATTGAGGCTGAGTCAGGAGATTACATCTCACCGGCAAGCCTGGGTGTTGTCGGGGGCACACGGCGGTTCCTGGCGCCCATCTCGTAGGCATAGCCGATCTCGATCAGGAGACCTTCCGCCCAGGGCCGCGCCAGGAATTCAATTCCCACGGGCACGCCTATCTTTGCGGTCGGTGTGGGTTTTGTGAATCCGCCTGGCACCACGATGGATGGGAATCCCGTCACAGAGCCGAGGCTGCCATTGCGCTCGATCTGGGTGGCGCCCACAGGGACAACAGGCCGTTTCTGATGCACGAAGCAGAGCGCGTCAAGCTCGTTTCCCGCCAGGAGCGCCATGACGAGGTTCTGGAGTTTTATCCGCGCCACCAGGCGGGCGTCATACTTCGCGTCGTGGGTCAGGGCCTCAGCGTCCTTGAGGTTTTTCTCGATGCTGGGCGAGTATTTGCCGGAGGCGATGATTTCGGCCAGGGTCTTGACCGGCGTATGGTTCTTCGGGTCGCCGAGGTACGAGTTCAGGTCCGGCTTGAGCTCATAGAGGTGGACGCTGATGTCGTTGGCGATCTTGCCCGAATCAATGTCCGGCGTGTCGAGCTCGATCATGGTGGCCCCGAGCTTCTTGCAGTCCTGGATCGCCTTATTGGCTACGGCATTGACTTCCTGATGGATGGCGTCCTTGCCGAAGAAGCTTCGGAGGATGCCTATGCGCTTTCCCGTCAGCCCATCTTTTTTCAGGTATTTGGTGTAGTCCTTCTGGAGGTTCCCCACGCTCCAGGCGGTCGCGACATCGCCGGGGTCAAACCCGGTGAGGACGTTGAGCAGCTTGGTTGCGTCCGTGACGGTCCTTGCCATAGGACCGGTGGTGTCCTGGGTGAACGAGTAGGGGATGATCCCGTAGCGGCTCACCAGCCCCAGCGTCGGGCGGATCCCGACGATGCTGTTGGCCGACGCGGGGGAGCGGATCGAGTTCACGGTATCAGTGCCGATGCCGAGAAGGGCGAAATTGGCTGCCAGGCCTGCGCCGGTGCCGCCGCTCGAACCGCCGGGAGTCCGGGTGAGGTCATAGGGGTTCAGGGTCTGGCCCAGGATGGAGCTCACCGACTCGCCCCACACAGCAAACTCGTGCAGGTTGACCTTCGCGATGATGACGGCCCCCGCATCGCGCAGTTGCCTGGTGATGGTGGCATCGTATGGGGGGGTGTAGCCCTTGAGGCTCAGTGAACCGCCGGTCGTGGGCATGTCCTTCGTGTTCACATTGTCTTTGAGAAGAACGGGAATGCCGTGAAGCGATCCCACGGGGCCGGACTGCTTGAATTTAGCATCCAGCGTAGCGGCCTCTTCCCGAGCCCTCGGGTTGAGATAGATGACGATGGCGAGCTTCGGACCCTTCTGGTCATAGGCTTCGATGCGCTTCAGGTACATCTCGACGAGCTGTGTTGCGGTAAGTTCGCCGGACTTGAATGCCTCGTGAACATCGACAATCGTGGCTTCCTCCAGCTTGAACTTCGCCAATGCGGCCGTGGGCCCCGCCACGACGAGAGCAAGAACCAGTGCCGCGGCGATTCTGGGGAACTGCATGCTTCGCATAATAAGGTCCGGGGTATTGGCTTTGATGTGAGTGCTGGCCGAAACTGCCAAAATGTCATCTGTATGTAACCAGTCGTGTCACCAGTTTGCCTCAGGAAGGTGATTGACTGCCACCTCCGTGATTTGATATAGTAATCGCATTAGTGACGGTAGTGTTGCATTCCTGCTCGCGCAAACAAGAATGTGCAGAAGGTGAAGCGGTTGCAACCCGGCCGTGAAATGAAAGAAACAATACGCAGCTCCCAAGTTATATGAAAAAGCTATCTGCAACCCTCCTCCTCGCTGTTTTCGGAGCGACCTCCGTGGTCGCCGACACTGTTTACGTCACAGTCATGACCTCCAATTGCGTGTCCACCGCCACCTGCGGCACTGCTGCCAATGGCGATTTGAATCCGCGCTGAGCAGGTTGCTGTCCTCAAGCAGCTTGTCGGCCACCTGCGGCACTGCTGCCAATGGCGATTTGAATCCCCTGGGGATCAACGTTTTCCTGGAGGAAGGTGGCTGGGGTGCCTACACCAGCGCCAAAGCCGGTACTGCTGACAAGGTGATCGTTCCCGGAGCGTTCTACCACAGCAACTCGTTTTCCAATTCCACCCCTGACCTGGGCATTGTGCTTTCACCGGGCCTCGCGATAACGGGCGGCACCTACAAAGTGTATCATGTTTACAGTTCGACGGCGGGCAATGTCAGCACCAACATCATCGTGGGCGTCACCAACGTGTCGGGTTGCACGGTGTCGTGGACGAACACAGACAAGTTCCAGCGCAGTTACGGCCAGCCATCCCCGCAAAGCTGGCAATACTTGGGCAACGTAACCAACAATAACGACACTTCTTTCCCCAGTATCCGGTTCTATTTTGTTGATGGCGTCGTCAGCGCAACCGCGCAACAACGGTTCGTTCTTGAGCAATTCAAATTTGTGTATTACGACCCATGCACCGACGTTTCAGGAGTGACCATCAACGGCCCACTCTCCACCAACTCCAACCAGGTTTTGGTTGGGAATGTGCTGGGCACGGCCAGCAAGGTCACCGTTTGGCAGGACAGCGGCCCGGGGATGGTGCAAATCGGCACACTAACCAGCGGCATCGTCGCCGGCGACAATTACGTTACGGTCACCGGCCTCGTCAAGGGTGCCAAGGTCGCTGCGTCGCAAACGATTAACGGCATAGACGGCTGCAAACCTCAGCCCGGATTCGGGGTTCAGGTGGGCGGCGGCGCCAATCCGCGCCTGCGCCTCACGCTGAGCATCAAGGAGAATCCGACCGCTACCGGTCCAGTCGGCGCCAACGGCGCGACCGGCGCCAACGGCAACATCCACTTTATGCCGTGTACCAGTGTCCTGTCCGGCTCCTGCCCGGGCGACGGCACCGTCACCCTCACCCCCGGCGCCGGTTGGCAGACCGTGACCGTGACCGGAAGGCAGGGTGTTGGCAATTCTGCGGACGCTGCGGGCACTCCCGCAAACTTCGTTGCCAGCGGGTATTTAGCCAATGACAACGTGAGCCTCCAGGTTTATGCTTACAAAACCTTCCCGGCTACGGGCATCATCGTGTATTCAGCGACGGCTGCTCAATCATCGGCTGTCACCAGCAACGATGTATTCGTGGTGAACTGGATTTGGAGCGCCGTGGCAGGCGCAGACGGTTATCGGCTCTTGCGAGATGTGAACAGCGGTGGTTACAGCGAGTACGTGGACGTGGTGGGGATCAATTACAGTGACGCAAACAGCGGATGGACTCCTGGAAGCACGGTGACGCCCACGTTCGGTCAAACCACGCCTTCGATTATGTGGAATCCGACGGCAAATACCCTTCCCAACGGCATCGTGGGCGACTGGGGCATCCTGGAATCCATTGCTCTCGCCAGTGATGACGCGGGGGACAATGGTCCCTTCAAGATTTACATCGATAACCTGGCAAACGGTGCGAATGGCGTCTTCCAGGATTTCGAAGGCTTCGTTGCGGGCACCGCCGCTGGAGCGGTATTCAACCAGCCCAGCTATTCGGGCACGACCAGCGGCAACCTCCTGACCACCCCGAATGATGGGACGATCGTGAACGAGGCAGCGTATGCGGGGACGAAATCGCAGCGCGTCCAGTGGCAGTTCGCCAGCGGTGCGACCAACGAGTGGATGCGGTTCAACACCTATAACACCACGGTCATGCCAAATCCGCTGGTGAATCTGAACGAGCCAATCTCGTTCCGTATCCTCATTGAGCCCGTCGGAGTCACGCCCCTCCCGCCGCCACAGCCGACTCTCTCGGCCAACGTCATTGGCGGCCAAACGGTTCTGAGCTGGACGGGTGCGCACAACCTGCAAACCTCCGTCAACGTCACCGGCACCTATACCAATGCGCCCGGCGTAACCCTCGCCCCATATACGAACAGCTTCCCCGAAGCGCAGAGGTTCTTCCGCCTGGCGAACTAAAAATACTGTCCCAGCTTTGTCAAAACCAGGCGGGGGCGCAGCAGCAATTCTTGGCGGGACGTCAGAACACCGCCAGCTCCGTAGGAGCGGCATGTTTATAGAAACGGACACCCAGACGCTCAGGTTTGAACAGCAGATAACAGAGATGACGGAGAGTTGGCTTGACCGACTTGTCCGCCGGTGAGCCAACCTCATTTTGACGCGGCGTGGGGCAGGTCTCCGACCTGCCAGTCCACGGAGTCTCCGACTCCGTGCAGGGCCAGAGCAGGAGTAAGAGCAGGAGCAAGAGCAAGAGCAAGAGCAGGAGTAAGAGCAGGAGCAAGAGCAGGAGCAAGAGCAGGAGTAAGAGCAGGAGCAAGAGCAGGAGTAAGAGCAGGAGCAAGAGCAGGAGCAAGAGCAGGAGCAAGAGCAAGAGCAAGAGCAAGAGATCTGCCCCACGCTGCTCGCGGGTGTAGGGCAGGTCTCCGACCTGCCAGTCCACGGAGTCTCCGACTCCGTGCAGGGCCACCCTCCTGATAAAGTGAGAATTGCCGGTTGCGGCCCAGGAGATTCTCCTGGAGACTGGGTCTCCCGCCCTCTCCTCTCTCCCCTTATTCTCCGGGAATGAGCTTCTCCCAGAGGGTTTCGCTCAAGAGAACGTTTTGGAGATACTCCTGTTCGTCCTGCGCTGGCGGGACTTGGCTGGGATTGATGGGCAGGCGCAAGGTGAAGGTTGTTCCCTGCCCCGGTTCGCTTCGGGCATCGATTCGGCCTGCGTGGTGATGCACGATAAAATAACAGGCCATCAGGTGAATTCCGTAATCCATTGGGCTGTCTTTGCGGATGACAAATGGATCAAAAACCAGCCGGAGCGCCTCTTTGGGCATGCCCGGTCCGTTATCGCTAATCTGCACCTGAATTTCCTGCTGATCGGCTGTGCTGCCATGGGTAAGCGCCGCCGTGAGGGTAATGCGGCTGCCGGGAGGCAAACTTATGACTTCATCTTTGAGCAAGAGCTCGAAGAGCCGATAAAACTTCGGCTTGTCCACACACAAGGCCGGGAGCGAGTCAGAAATGCGGGCGTCCACCTCGATATTCCTGGCGGCGAACCCGTCTTTAAGCAGCGCGATGGTTTCCCCAATCACGTCGCGCAGGTGGACGCGGTCGGAAAACGTGAACGCGGGCTTTTCCGCAGTCGTCCAGAGATCCTTGAGCATGTTGTTGATCTTGCCAATCTGTGTCTGGACGTTGTGGTAGTAATCCTTCCAGAAGTCCGGGTTGCGCAGGCCGTTCAAGTCCATTTTCTCCTCTTTCATCTTGGCGGGGGCGAGGTCCAGGAAGGTCTTGACGGCCACGAGGGAGTTACGGAGGTGATGGCTGAGGCCTGCGGCGAGCAGGCCCAGGCTCACGATTCGGTCGGTCATCATCACGTTGTGGAGCACGGACATTTTCTCCCGGAGCAATTGGTCGCGCTCGTGCTGGACCATGAAGAATTCCAGTCCGCGTTTGATGGTATTTTCCAGTTGAGGCACGTCCCAGGGTTTGGCGATGTACTTATAAATCGCGCCGTTGTTGACGGCGGCGATGGCCGCGTCCATATCGGCGTAAGCGGTGACCAGCAGGCAAACAATGCGGGGCCGGAGTTGGCGGGCTTTCTCCAGCAGCCAGACGCCTTTTTCGCCCGGCATCCGCTGGTCGGTCATGAGCAGGCCGACTTGGTCCTTGTGTTCCTCCAGCAACTTGAGCCCGTCCTGGGCGTTGGTGGCGGTTAGGATGCGGAACTGATCCTGAAAAGCCCGCGTGAACAGCTTCAAGGATTGCTCTTCGTCATCGACGTAGAGGATCGCAAACCGTTTGTAGTCGTACAGATTGTGCATAGTGCTTTGCCGCCAGGGCGTTTCGTCGGCTCACCGATTTAACCGCTTTAACTCATTTAACCGCGTTGACAGTGCAACTGACCTGTGTCGTGCCGCCCTTTGGCCGGGAATACCAGCGTGAATTCACAGAACTTGCCGCTTTCCGTCCGGATGGAGATGCGGCCCTCGCAATCCTGCACAATGCGGTAACAGATGCCCAGACCCAGCCCCATCCCCTCGCCGGCATTTTTGGTGGTGAAGAACGGATCGAAAACCTTATCCAGATGCTCGGCGTCAATGCCGGTCCCGTTGTCCCGAACGACCAGGATGCTCTTGCCCGACTCGACACGGCCCTCAATCCAAATCGTCGGCTGCTCGTCCACGAACGATTTTGTATTCAGCGCATCGAGTGAATTCTGCAGCAGGTTGACCAGCAAATGGATGAGTTGGTTCTTGTTGGCCCAGACGGTCTGATGCTCGGCCAGTTTTTGCTTAATCCGAACCGTGTCCTTCCATTCGTTGCTGAGGAAGCGCAGGGCCACCCCGACCACCTCCGCGATCTCGACCTCGTCACGACTTTGCGTTTTCGGATGCGTAAACATCCGCAAGTCCGAGACGATGTTCTTCACCCGCGTGATCCCATCCTCGACGTCCTTCAGAATGCCCGCATATTCCTCCTGTTGGTCGGAGGCGAGGTATTTGCCTTTGTTGCGCAGAGTGAACAGGCCGGTGGTGGCGAAGTTGAGGGGATTGTTGATCTCGTGGATGATGTCGGCGCTCATGCGGCCGAGCGAAGCCAGCTTTTCGGTTTGCACAAGCTGCGATGCGGTCTCCTTGAGCTGCTCGATGGCGGACTCGATCACCTGATTCTGATTGGAGACCTTGCGCTGATATTGGTGAGATTCGATCAGGTTCTTGATGCGAACGTGAAGCTCGGTTCTCGAGAAAGGCTTGGCCAGGAAATCGCTGGCCCCCGCTTCCAATGCCCTCAGTTTGGTTTCTTCCTCCGCGCGCGCCGTGAGCAGGACGATTGGGATGCTCTGGGTGGACGTGTGCTCGCGGATTTCCCGGCAGGCGTGCAAACCATCTTTCTCCGGCATCATCATGGACAGCAGGATAATGTCCGGCAAAAACTGGCTCGCCTTTTCAATCGCCTCCTGGCCGTCCACGGCCTCGATCACGTTGTAATGCAGGCTTAGCTGCGACTTCAGAAAACGCAACGTGTCTGGCTCGTCGTCCGCCACCAGAATAGTGGGCAGGCTGCCGTTGCGCGAGGTTTCCACTGGCCGCAGCGATTCCTGCAATGGGGTCAAGACCGGG
>Ga0194039_1001510_pt1 | contig 12429 bp, 12 predicted proteins | sample JunL228m_MetaG_FD_148679 | JGI IMG/M metagenome (GOLD analysis project Ga0194039, IMG submission 148679) | Anoxic zone freshwater microbial communities from boreal shield lake in IISD Experimental Lakes Area, Ontario, Canada - Jun2016-L227-8m | ecosystem: Environmental > Aquatic > Freshwater >...
GTATTATCTCCAGCAGGGTTATGTCACCCTGGGCTTCCTGGGCGGTGCAGCGATTGATAAATACGGCGGCGTCAACGTCACCTCCATCGGCGACTATTACAATCCGTCTCACCGTTTCACCGGTTCGGGAGGCAACTCCGACATCGGCACAATGGCTCATAGAGTGGCGTACATCATCCTTCAGGAAAAGCGCCGTTTCCTTGAGAGAAACGATTATACAACCACACCTGGTTGGTGGTGCTGGGATTTCAAGACCAACGAATGGAAACCCAAGAAAGAAGTCTGGAAAAACACGGCATACGCAAACAACGGTCCCTGCGGCGTCGTGACCAACATGGGCGTCTATCGTTTCGATTCCGAAGGTATCATCTACCTGGAAACGTGCCACCCCGGCGTCACGGTAGAGCAGGTGAAGGACAACTGCGGTTTCGACCTCAATGTGTCGAAGTTGACGGGCGATACGCCATGCCCGACCTACCAGGAACTGTTCATTCTCCGCGAATTCGTGGATCCGGAATTGATCTTCCTACCGGCGAAAACTCCTTATACGCCTGACATCCAGGCTATCATCGACAAGGGTTAACGACATATCACCGAAAAGAGGGGAAAAAATTTTCCCCTCTTTTCATTTTATCTTTCTCATGAATCCGGAAATTACCCATCTGTCAAATGAACAGATGGTGTGAATAAACACTATCAGGAAGGGGAGAAGATGCAATGAACTTAGATTTAACTGAAGACCAAAAGATGATTCAGGATACGGCGAGAAATTTTGCCAAATCAGAATTGGAACCCGTTGCCGCCAAACTCGATGAGGAGGGGGATCGCGAGACCTTCCTGAAGAACCTAAAAAAGCTGGCTGAGCTGGGACTCATGGGGATTGCCGTAAAAGGGGAATATGGCGGTTCAGAAGCGGGGGCAGTGGCCTTCAGCCTCGCTATCACTGAAATAGCCAGGGCCTGTGCCTCTACAGCGGTAACCACCTCGGTCAGCAACATGGTCTGTGAGGTCATTCAGGCCATCGGTTCGGAAGAGCAGAAAAAAGCCTATATCCCCAAGATCTGCTCGGGCGAGTACCCCGCCGGCGGCTTTGGATTGACGGAAACGACGGCAGGTTCAGACCCGGCCGGAATGCGCTGCTCCGCCGTGTTGGACGGCAACGAGTGGGTATTGAACGGCAACAAGATCTTCATCACCAGCGCCGAGTACGCCGGGGTGTTTGTGGTCTGGGCAATAACGGATAAAGCGGCCCCCAAGGGCAAGGGAATCAGTTGCTTCCTCGTCGAAAACGGTCTCCCGGGCTTCATTGTCGGCCGGGCGGAACATAAGATGGGACAGCATGCCTCCGTCACCAATGAACTCGTCTTTGAAGACTGCCGCATTCCCAAAACCGCCATGATGGGAAAACCAAACGACGGTTTCCGCACCGCAGTGGGCGAATTGGCCGGCGGGCGCATCGGGATCGGATCTCTGGGACTCGGCTGCGGACTGGCCGCCATCGAATACGCCGCCAAGTACGCCGTTGAGAGAAAACAGTTTGATCAGTCCATCACCAACTTCCAGGCGATTCAGTGGATGATCGCCGAATCCTACACGGAACTGGAAGCGGGGCGGCTGCTCCTGATGAACGCCGCCTACCAGAAGGAAAACGGCCGGTTCTTCGCCCGCCAGGCGTCGATGGCCAAATACTTCGCCACGGAAGCAGGAGAGCGGGCCTGTTACAACGCCATCCAGATCCTCGGCGGCTATGGTTACACCAAGGAATTCCCTGTTGAGCGTTACTATCGGGACGCCCGGATCACCTCCATCTATGAAGGAACAAACCAGATCCAGCGCGTCATCATTGCCCGGGACATCCTGAGCAAACTGAAATAAAGGCAAATACGAGTAATCAAAAAAAACGCCCCTGCCCTCCTGATAAAGGGGTGGGGGCGTTTTTTTTAGATTGATCAATTTTTGAGGAGGGAAAAGTAATGGCTTGCGAAACAATCAGCAAAGATCAATCTCACGAAGGCATCGGCATTCTGACCCTCAACCGTCCCGATAAGCGCAACGCTATTTCCATTCAAATGCGCCGGGAAATCTCGGCCTGCCTAAAGTCATGGAAGGATGATCCTGCCATCCGGGTTCTCATTCTGACCGGCGCCGGCAGTACCTTCACCGCCGGTTTCGATCTTAGCGAATTCAATAAACCGGGGCTTCTGCATGAACTCTACCAGACATCCTCCGAGTATCACCGGGATCTCTGGTATTTTCCCAAACCGGCGATCGCCGCTATTAACGGACCGGCCCTGGCGGGGGGATTCGACTTGGTAAAGCTCTGTGACATCCGAATTTGCTCTGCCGGGGCCAGATTCGGACACCCGGAGATCAAGTTCGGCGCCCCTACCCTCTTTACACCCCTCAAGTGGATTGTTGGCGCCGGTCTGGCAAGGGAATTATGCCTCTCCGGACGCATCATCGACGCTGTGGAAGCTTATCGTATCGGACTGATAAATGAGCTGGTGGAAGAGAGCAAACTGCTGGATCGCGCCCTTGAGATCGCCAAAAAGATCATGGAGGCCCCTCAGTACGCCCTGGAACAGACCAAGCATTTCTTTCTCGACAACGCCGACCGGGGATTCGAGGAATCATTCTCCATAGAACATGACAAGGGTTTTCAGGAATTCCTCCTCAAGCGGGCAACGGAGGTCCTTCAGAAATTAACACCCTGAATGATAACGAAGAAATAATCAAATAACCAAATGACCAAATAATCTATTTGCCGGAACGTACCGGGAGAGCCCGGCCGACTTTGACGTCTGACTGGTGATACCAATAACGTTTACCACGGACTAAACCGAAGAGGGCAGCATCGGAGCCGCGTGTCTCGGAGGCCCACCCCCCAAAGCATGTAAGATGAATCAAATCGGTAGCAACATGATTTTGATAAGATGAACTACATTCTGCTTGCTGTGATTTGCTTGCATCATATAGCCTTGCAAGTTCGTCCTGCGTCGGCATCCGCCAATCCGTATAACCACCGCCACGATAATTTTCACAATAGGACTTGGCGTTCGCCCAGTTGATGTTCGACCCGTTGTCCTTCGCCGCCCACATCAGATTCGTTCTTATATCCAGTACCGTCCCATTATCATAAGCGATAAAACTGCCGTCCCTTCGGATCTCATTAGCGGTGGATACAAAGGGGCGTGCACCCATGGCAAGCTGCTCCTTTTTTTCATCAAGCATGTCGCGCTTCACCTTCAGTTCCTTCCGCTTTGCCTCGAAGGACTCCGGCTTCAATATTATTCTTTGCTTTTCGAGTTTCCGCTCCTCTTGATCCAGCTTTCTGCTTTCCTCATCAAGTTCATCCGTGGATGAGGACTTTGGCAGTGAGATTTCAAGACGATCTGTTGCAGCTTTCTCCGATGGATGATCCTCCACCACTTTTGTTGCCATACCGGGCACAAAAAAGAAATCCCCCTCCAGAGAGGATAATTCCCAGGGAATCTGACCCGTTTCCTTCTTTACTTTGCTGCGCACCCTCATGAAGACGTTATTTATCGATAGCCCTTGCTTGTCCATGTTTTCCAGAAGTGCCTTGGTGTAAGGGCTGTTTTTCCCTTCCCCATCCCTCGCCACCTGGTTTGCCCCCGTTGAATAAGAAATGAACGTCCCCGACGGGGCATTGCTTATGATGGCCAGACCACGGGCCGAATTCCGAAAACTCCGGGAAAAAGGATTATCCCGACAGGCGTCGAGGATGACAATATTTAACTCATTTTCAGCATTTTCCATTTCGGCAAGCACAATGTCTGCATTGACGGATTGGAACCGCACATCAGATTCTTTCTCTATCCGTGCATTGACCGGCAAAAGATAATTCACACCACCGATTTGAATGCCGTGGCCAGCATAATAGAATAAACCCACACCACGGGTCCTTTTTAGCTGCTTTCCAAAGTCCCGGATAGACTCATCCATCTCCTGCTGCTTGGCGTTTTTTTGGAGCGTAACAGAAAAACCTAGTTTCTTCAGCATGGCAGCCATAGCGGTGGCGTCGTTGACAGGATTTTTCAGGGGACCAGAGCTGTAAGCGCTATTGCCGATGACGAGAGCGATGCGCAGCTCCATCGCTGCCTGCAATTCATGGGGATAGAAAAGAATAAGGATAAATAGGATAATGAATATTCTGATAGGCATGGCTTGCATAGGAATACTCGCCTCGTTAGCGAAACCATCTTCCTTATACTTCATCCAGCATCAAATGACAATTTTATGTTGCGGCTTTCCGATTGAACTCAAGCATTTTCTTCAAGGGTGACGGTTTGTGGACAACAGGAAGACCTCCGCCCCTCCATCGCTCCCATTATGACCTGTATGCCGGGCGGCGTGAGGACTGCGGGGAAACCATTACTACCCGATTCGTCTTTCTATCGACAATTTTTATTCACGATAAATCATGGCGTGCATGGCATCTTCAATCTGTCGTATGGTCTCCTCATCTGCGTTATTCCGCCCGGCAAGAGGTAAGGAAAGCCAGGAGTTATAAATCGGCGGCGACTGCCGCTGGATGAAAAATTCAAGCAGGGAAAATTCATAATAGACCCTACGGACAGAAAAAAGAGGATCGTTACCATAGATAAGGCGCGCCATGGCCCGGGCCAAATCGCACACTTTAAGAACCCAGTCCATGTCCATTCCCGTATAGGATTCAAAATAGTAAACACCCCCTGATTGCCGCCACTTGCCATCCTTCTCCAGTTCTGCTTTCACCGGCGTTCCCGGGAAAGGGATCAGGCATTCCGTATAGGCGATTTCAGCCCCGTTTTCAAATAGTTCTTTGGCCAGGCGGATGGTTTTCAGCATCGTTTCGACAGTATCCCAAGGACCGAAAAGGATAAAGCTGATCACGGGCATGAGGTTTTGCTCGATGCAGTATGATACGCCTCGTCTCAGATCTCTCGTGACCATGCCCTTTCCATAGCGGTCCAAAATTTCCTGCGCCCCCGATTCCGCCCCGACATAGACGGCCTTAAAGCCCGCCTCGCTCAGCCACTGCGCCATGACCGGCTGGCGGCAGAAATCGTCTATCCGCCCCTGGACATAGAATTCGGCACCCGGTGCCAGTCCTTCCTGAATCATCATCCCGCAGATCTCCCGGACGCGGCGGGGATGAAAGGTGAAATTATCATCGGTGAACATGATCCGTTTTGCCCCGGCGGACCGCAAGGCCCTAATCTCTGTCAAGATCTTCGCCAGTGGTTCCTGACGGACAATCCCCTGATAGAGGCTTTGAATCGAACAGAAACGACAGTTGTGGTAACATCCACGGCTGGAAGACAGGCTGCGGGTTCGGTATCCCCGGTTATCCAGAATATGGAAGGCGGGCGGCGGCATGGCCCCCAGATCCTTTAGCAGGGGGCGGTCAGGATTACACACAATACGATGATCTCTGCGATAACTGATTCCCGAGATTCTTTTTAAGGAAGCCGTCGCCAAATTACTCCTTATGATCTCCCGGAGGGCCTCTTCCCCTTCGCCCCGGACGACCACATCCACGTCTTTATTTTCCCTGAGAATCTCCTCGTGAAGGACGGTGGCGTGGATGCCCCCCAGGACAGTTATGATAGGGGGATGGATTTTCTTTGCGGTCCGGCATGCCGCTAAAGCAGAGGAGAAACTGCTGGAGAGAGAAGTGACGCCCATAATCCGGGGTTTTCCCCTTTCCAGGGCGTCCATCAAAAGGGCCTGGGCTTCCGTCTCGGGACCGATATCCATATCAACAATAGATACGGTAAGTCCATCGGTAAGGAGAGGCGCCGCCAGACATTCCAGGCTGAGGGGCGATACTTCCGAGGCGCCGTTAAAGCGCGGGTTGACGAGCAGAATATCCATAATAAATCCGAAATGTTTTCATGCAAAGGATGATGTAGATAATTTCTATGATGACGATAAAAAAGAAGATATTTAGCTTAGTTTAATAACTGATATTATATGAGCTGTCAAATATGAAATATAAGAAAACAGCCTTAAAACGCTAATGAGCGCTACCCGTAAGAATTATTGTTCTTCGTTACCAACCCGTAATCAATATTGGCATTCCCTTAGCAATTTTGATATGGATATAAAGAGAATATTGACCTCCGCCTGTAGTATAGGGAGAAATTAGTCTCCTCGACTCAAAACATTACGGGCATCGATGATTTTGCGGTGAAAGTATTCAAAAGGAATTAGACGATGTCTTTTTTTCGTTCATTAACCAAGGAAAAATCGAAGAAGATCTTTCTGGTATCTTTTTTTATCTCCACCCTGTTTCCTGTCTTGATTGTTATTGTCTCAGGTTATTACTACGTGTTCCCGATCCTCAATGCAGATGAGATCGACAAACTGAGAGATGTTTTTGCTTATGGCGTTATGGTTCTCCTCTTCTTTCCCCTGCTGACCTTCTTTCTTATGTTCAGGTGGTTCACCTTCCTGGAAAGGGTCACGGCCGAAATCACTATGAAGACAATGGAGGTCAGTACAGGGAAAAAGGAATTTGCGGAGCAGAATCTGCAAGTCGATGATAATCATCTTTCCGACACCCAGAGCAAATCACCGCAGGGGAACGAAGAAAACGAAATACAAAGTATCATCCGTTCCTTCAACGGGATATTCCAGACCGCGGCAGACCAGATCGAGGAGCGAGACCGCATCAAGGAAATTCTTGCCGGACTGATCGCCATGGCATCGGATCTGACCTCAGAGCTGGATTTTGATCGCCTCTTTCCATTGATCATCGGCAAGGTTACGAATGCCATGGCGGCTGAACGCACCAGCCTTTATGTGGTTGATTGGGAGAAGCGTGAAATCTGGACGAGAGTTGCCGAAGGCATTGGTCAGATACGCCTTCCTCTGGGCGAGGGCATCAGCGGTCGCGTTGCCGAGTCCGGGGAGATCATCAATGTAGCCGACGCCTGGGAGTTACCCTACTTCAATCGGACCTATGATGAGATGAATCAGTTCCGAACTTGCTCCGTCTTATGTATACCCATCAGAGGCCGTCGCGTTCGCCATATCGGGGTGCTTCAGGTTATCAATAAAAAGGGAAAGAATCGTTTTGATCAGGATGATGAAGTACTTATTAAAGGTTTGGTGTCTCAGGTAGGGATCGCCCTTGAAAATTCACTGCTTGTCGATGAGCTGAAGCTATCCTTTGAACGATCTATCAGTTCCCTCTCCGCCACAGTGGATGCGAAGCATCCTTTCACGGCAGGCCACTCAGAAAGGGTTACAGAATATTCCCTGCTTATGGCCAAAGAAATGGGACTCAGCCAAGACCAATATGAAGTGCTGAAGTATGCTTCCCTACTCCATGACATCGGTAAAATTGGCATCCGCGACGAGATCCTCACTAAAAACGGCGCCTTCACTCCCGACGAGTTTAAGGAGATGCAGCTCCATCCTGGCAAAACACGGGTTATCCTTGATAAGTTCCATTTTCCCGAGCATCTCCGGAGGGTTCCTGAAGTCGCCAGTTGCCACCACGAAAGGATCAACGGGAAGGGGTACACAGTGGGCCTCATGGGTGATGAAATACCACTGGAATCAAAAATCATGGCCGTTGCCGATGTCTTTGACGCCCTGACATCGAAACGGGACTACCCCAAGTACGCCTTTGACGAGATTCTGCAGGATGATCGTATGCCCATAAACAAGGTGATTGCCATTTTACAGGGCGATTCGGGAAGTCATTTCGATCCCGTTGTCGTTGATGCGTTTCAACAATGCCTGAAAAAGGCGCTTCTCCGATACCGGGGCGAACACTTCCCCCCGGAATATGTGGATGATTTTATACAGAATCATTAAAATATCAGTTAATTTTATGAATCACAGGTTCATTGTTGTTTTTTCTACCTTCCTGATCTGTTTGGTATTAGCAGTTGTCGTGAATGTCATCTACTGAATCGATGCGGGGAGAAAGCTCCCCCTGAAACTACCCGGCTCTCTGCGTTAAAGAGCTCTATACTTTAAATGAGCAGGTTGACCTGCGCTGATGGGCAATTGACGATGGTAACAACGTGTTAACAACGATAGAACATTTGTCGAGGGAGGGAATAGCAAATGAACAGAAGGGTTGTGCAGGTCATCATACTTATTGTTGTATCTTTAACCATGGTTTGTTTCGTACCTCACTCAATAGCCCGAGAGAAAGGATCAAATACCTTCACCAGCGCTACACTGGGTGCAAAGTTTGTCCTCATCCCCGCCGGTACTTTTATGATGGGTTCTCCCGGCGACGAGCCGGGGCGGGATAGCGACGAGAGCCCCCAGCGCCTGGTAAAAATCAGCCGTTCTTTTTACATGCAGACTACTGAGGTTACCCAGGGGCAGTGGAAGCGGGTGATGGGGAACAATCCTTCGCATTTCAGCAGTTGTGGTGACGACTGCCCGGTGGAGCAGGTGTCCTGGGAGGATGTACAAGGTTTCATCAAGAAGCTCAACAGTATGGAGGGGACGGACAAATACCGTTTGCCCACGGAGGCACAGTGGGAGTATGCGGCCCGAGCGGGGACAACGATGAGGTTTCATGCGGGGAATAGCGATGATGATTTATCGCGTGCCGGTTGGTTAAAAGCCAATTCCGGATCGAAGACGCATCAAGTGGGGCAGAAGACATCCAGTTCCTGGGGCTTGTACGACATGCACGGCAACGTCTATGAGTGGGTGCAGGACTGGTTCCGTTTATATTCCGCAGACAGTTTGACGGATCCGGCAGGACCATCATCGGGCTCGAAGCGTGTGCGTCGTGGCGGTTCCTGGAGCAGCGTTGCCAGGTTCTGCCGGTCAGCGAATCGCGACTACTTCGGCCCTGGTCAACGTAGCGGCCTCCTCGGCTTTCGCCTTCTCAGGACACAGTAGCCTTTTGTTTTTTATCTTTCCAGATTGTCCGTTGTCAGACAGTGGATTATCTGGTTAGCATGCTCACACAGGCCATACCCAAATGCAGCATAGAGAATCCAAGTATGGACCAACAGAATAAATCAACCCACTTCTCGCCCTTCAGGATCTGCCGATCCCAAGCAGTGCCTACAACGAGATGCTTGATTTTCCCGCTCAGATTGATCCTCCTCGGGATGATTATGGAAATCCGATCACCAATATGAATCGGTATCGTCAATTCGTGTGCTCTCAATATTCTGACTGTCATATTTGATCCTTACTGTAGAATCTACTTGTTTTAATAGTTGTATCGGCAAAAGACTCCGTTATCTTTAAAAACCTCTTCCTTACTGATGATATTTCCTGATCACAGCAGTCACAACGCCTCCTATTCTTAGTTCCATTCTGGCTATGATGTCAGGATACTTCGGGTTTGCTGCTTCCAGAACAATCTGCTTCCCCTTCTTATGCAAATATTTCATCTTCCAATCACCATCCACTTCAGCGATGATCCCATAACAGAACGATCGTTCTATTGTCAAGAAGTTTTTTCTATTGCTTCATGACCAGGGCATGATAAGCTATACTAAATTCGTATTCATCAGGATGATAAAAAAATGAAGAACGTAGAGATGAAGGTGGAAGACAAAATCCTGACCCTTAAGATTGATCTTACCAAAGAATTTGGCCCCTCATCATCGGGGAATACCATTATCATTGCATCTACAGAAGGAAATGTTGCTATCCCTGAAAAGGATGAGGTTAAGATCGGACTGAATGTCTATAAGAAGAAATAGCTCGGCATATTCTTGGATGGTGACCCTATTTTAAAAAAGCTTGATGCAATTGGCAATGACTTCTGTTAACAACCTTTTTTCTGATATCCCTCCAGAATTCAAGGAGGAGCTATTTGAGACAATCCTTGGAAGAGAAACTTTCCGGATAGAAAGAATCGTATCTCATGGCCATTGTTCACCGGAAGGCTTCTGGTATGATCAGTATGAACATGAATGGGTTATTCTCCTCAAGGGAAGCGCCGTTCTTCGTTTTGAAGATCAATCTGAAAACATCACAATGATCCCTGGCGATTACATCCATATTGAAAAACATCAAAAGCATCGCGTGGAGTGGACAGATACTGAGCAGGAGACCATCTGGCTTGCTGTCCATTATTCATAACGGAGATATTCCATGAATTCTGAAGATCAAGAAGCTTGCACATACGTTAATCCTGATAACAACGTCCTCTTGAAGTTGGCTAAAGCAAAAATGCCATTTGGAAAATATGCAGGCTGTCTTCTTATTGATCTTCCAGAACCATATGTCATCTGGTTTTCTCAGAAAGGCTTTCCTCAAGGCGAGCTGGGTGAGCTGCTTAGGACAGTTTATGAAATAAAAATTAATGGACTGGAATACCTTTTCGGGCCACTTAAAGATTGACGCTCTCGGATGGATTTGTTTTATTAAGAACATATCAAGACATGGGAAGGTAACCTTTTGGAAAAATTTGCATTATCCGGAGACTACATTGAGCTTAATAAACTTCTAAAAGCATCAGGCCTGTGCGATACAGGTGGTATTGCAAAATATGCCATCAAAAATGGTCGTGTCGCCGTCGATGGAGAAGTCGAATACAGAAAGGGATGCAAAATCAGGCATGGCCAAAAAGTTGAATTTGATAGCCACATGATCGAAGTCAATTGATCCGTTAGCGGGGTAATTATTTGCAAAGACAACTGCTGTTTTTGATATCCTCTGTTTCATGCCAGCCGGTAGGGTCGATTTACCTATGCTTTCTTGCCTCAAGGGCAGCAAGATAGATGGGGCGATTCTCTTCAATATACTCCCGAGACAAAGTCATCCCGTGGGCGTAAGGGATCCCCTTTTTATCGACGGTTACGAAGGTTACCATGCCCGTGACTGAGGGTGTGACATCCCTCCCGGTCACAAAGACCTTGGCGTCAGCAGTAAGGCTTTTCTCCCCCAGGTGGGCAATCCGGGACTTGATCTCGATTATATCGCCGGTTGTTGACGACTTGTGGAAATTCATTCCGTGAATGCGGGCGCAGACAATGTCTTCCGGCTTTCTCAACAGATCGATAGCAGAAATAAGACAAGCCTCCACGAGCCACTCGGCCATCCTGCCGGCAAACAGGGTTCCATGATGATTGAGATCTTCCGATTTTATGATCCGGGAAATCAGTATTTCCCGGATCTCTTTTTTTTCTTCCGTTGACATGAATGATTCTTCCTACCCTCTCGAACCGAGGCGAAGGCCGCCATGGATATAGAATACATCGCCGGACAGGGCCTCATTACGATAAAGCTCTCCAACCAGGGAGGCCACTTCTTCCGGTTCTATCAACCTGCCGATGGGCACATCCGACAATATCTTTTCGAGGGCCTTCTGATCCATCCGTTTGACCATCGCCGTTCCCACGTAACCGGGAGCCACGGCAACGCAACGGATCCGGTCGGACAGGCCGCGTCTGAGGAACTCCGCCGTGATTACCTTGGGCATAACGGACATGGCGGCCTTGGACGAAGAATAATTGATCTGACCCGCCGTCCCCAGGGAACCCGTTGAGGAAACGAGACAGATCAGTCCCTTGCAGTTGTTGTTGATCATCCGCTCCGCACATTCCCGGACGGTAAGGAAGACACCCGTTAGATTGATATCAATAACCGCCTTGAACTGGTCAAGAGACATCTTTCTGTTCACCTTGCCCGTTTCCTTGCTCGTGGCCACCAGCAGTCCGTCCTTGATGATACCGGCAAAAGGCGCAACCAAGTTGATCTGACCAAAGCGTTCAATAGCCGTATCGGCAAGGAGGGCATTGTCCTCCTCTTTTGTCACGTCACAGACCACGGTCACTACTTCGCCGCCCAATTCCTTCAATTGGGCTTCCGCCCCATCCAGAAAAGACTGCGCAATATCGGCAATCACCACCTTGCCACCATTTTTTATCCAGTATTTTGCGATTTCCAGCCCGATTCCACCACCACCACCGGTAATGACGGCTACTGATCCCTTGATCTCCAGCATGTTTTTTCTCCTTTTAAAGTTAAAAAGGGAGGGGCTTTCCGCCCCTCCCCACCCGTATCAAATCGGATCTAATCAAATGATCTCTTTTTCTGTGAGTTCCCGTAGTTTCACCGGACCATATCCCATGTATTTCAGATAGACAAATCCGTTGTCGTAGCCGACGGGACGGCAAGCCCATTTGGTCCGGGGCGGCGTCTCCGTTGATTTCCACTGGGATTGGGCGCAGACGATGGAGCCATAGACGGGGTCCTGCACCGGCGTAAAGACGCCGCGATCCCGCCATACTTCGTCGTGCATGGCCGCCCAAGGCGACACAATCTCCGCCACGACCGGGGTGATCGGGGCCAATCTGCCCTTCTTGGCATACTCAATGGACTTAATGGTCAATTCCTGGCTCGTGTATTTCAGAGTTTCCGGGTTGATCATGGCCTGATACTTCAACTGCCAGTCCTTTTTCATGAACGGCGCGAGGGTGG
>Ga0194039_1001518_pt1 | contig 12382 bp, 6 predicted proteins | sample JunL228m_MetaG_FD_148679 | JGI IMG/M metagenome (GOLD analysis project Ga0194039, IMG submission 148679) | Anoxic zone freshwater microbial communities from boreal shield lake in IISD Experimental Lakes Area, Ontario, Canada - Jun2016-L227-8m | ecosystem: Environmental > Aquatic > Freshwater >...
CCCATAAACCCCCCATAAACCCCCCATAAACCCGTCTTAAACCCTTCAAACCCTTCACAAGCTTGCCAACGACTTCATCGAAGCCAAGTTGAACTTGATTATTGAAAACGGGGCTGCTGTTATCCAGGTAGCCAATCACGAAAATAAACCGGTACAATCGAAATTACCGACCGGTTATCCGCAAAATTGTCTTCCGCCCCGGAACAATAAGAGTTTTCCCCATGCCTGAGGGATGGACCTGGTATACGAAAAACCCCCATACGGTGTTTATGCAAATTTTGGACCTGACCGGAATAGGAATACTCAGAACGGTATCCTTAAATGAAGGATATCTCGCGGTATGTGGAACTTCTGGGCCCGGATGAGGTGGGTAGGCTGTTCAGGCTTCTGACCAGGTTGAAAAAAAGTTCCCATCATACGTGGAAATAAACCCCAGGTCATATTATCTGGTTGATGACTTTATCCGACTTCCCAGATTTTACCCGAATTCAGACAAATCCCTCTATTATGCGCCCGAATTATCGAAACGATACCGCTACCGGGGTATACACGCCCCACCCCAACTTGTAAAATCCATTCTCGTTCGTTTAAATCGCCCGCATTTGGCTCCGATTGGGTTGGATGGCAGATACGGCTAAATTCGCCGTTTTTCGTCAGATTCAGCCGATATCTGGGCGTTTATTGGGTTTACCGCTTTTCGAAAGTCCCATAAAAGACCACCTTAAACGCAGGATTTGCCAATTCCTAAATTGCCCTGGTCATTTTGATGCCCCACCCTGAGATACGATTAACCTGGATTCAGATGTCACGTTCACAGTCCTCAACCCAACTGCCACGTTTTCTGACGATATCAACCAGAACTCCATCGTCCTGAAAATGACATACGGAAGCGTTTCATTCCTGTTCATGGGTGATTCCAATGCCGATGCAGAAAACCGTATTGCCAATAGCGGGGCAAATCTTCAGGCTGATATCCTCAAGGTCGGGCACCACGGTAGCGCCACATCTACCAGCACAGCCTTCCTTTCCAAAGCACAATCGAAGACCAACGTCATCGAAGTCGGGGCCGGGAATTCCTATGGTCATCCGACATCAGCGACACTGGATCTCCTGGCCCAGGTGGAGTCCGCTGTCTACTGCACCGACCTGAATGGCGATGTAACGGTGACAACCGACGGCACAACGTACGATGTCAAAACAGGACAGGCAAGCAGCCAGCCGGTGGCGGCTACTGCAAAAATTGTTACCACGCAGCAGGCGGTGAGTTCGCAGAGTTCAACCGGAGCGATCTGCGATTGTTCGTCCAACAGGTACAATTGCGATGATTTTTCCGGGCATGATGCTGCCCAGGCCTGGTATGATTACTGCATATCATTAGGCAAGGGGGACATTCATAAATTGGATAGTGACAAAGATGGTCTTGCTTGTGAGGGATAACGATGGAAATTACAGCAACTGTGGATAGGATTGATGGAGAATTGGCCGTTCTCCTGTTGCGTGGGGATGAAAAAGTAAAACTCAATTTGCCGGTGGTTTTTCTGGCGGGGATTAAAGAAGGGGATATTGTCACTATCGCCATTACGAAGGATGTCGTTGCGACCGATGAAGCGAAGGAGCGGGTGATGAGTTTAATTGAGAAGTTGAAGAGGAAATCACAATAAAATGTATCGTAATATTTTGTAATCCGCACTATTTAGAAAAAATGAATGATTATTCAGTCTGGAGAAGACCTATCCATAGAAGGCAGGCCTTGCATTGGAATTCCGGATAACCTTTGTATTTACAATGTCCCCGCTGATCCCGGGAAGATAGTCTGTCATCGCTGGTGGGTTCGCAATGAATGTGTAAGCGAGTATTGCAGTTCTGTTGACCATAGGGCTGGGAATTGTTGTGGTAAACTGCCTTGGGTCATATCCAGTTGAAATGCTCGTAAAGGTGGTGGATGGGGCGGGTATTTTCACTACTCCTTTCATTACGGATGATACAACAGGTGCAATCGGAGTAACAACGATCACGTTCTTTGCGAGGGTTTCACCGAAGCGAATTATCACCTGTCCGGTTTTCGTCAGGATCGTATCGGCGATTGAGAAACAAATCTTTTTGTTGCCACTTTTCATCGTGGATGGAACGCTGATTTCAATGGGAAACGTGTACGACTCACAGGGATGTAGCACTACTCCCTCAGAAATCGGGTATTTTTCTGGGTTGAACGTGAAGCCGTGTGGAAGATGAAACCAGAGAATTAGATGGGGATGAAATTCCCATCTGCTCTGTGTTGGTAATTGATGAAGCAATTTCTTGACAGGGACATGAAACCCCTGGTGCAGAAGGATAGTGCCATCCTGCATATAGAGGGGGGGCTGCATGAAACCAGCAATGAGAAAATCAACATGGAAAAGTCCTAGCCGCCTGTATCACCCCGGGGCTGTCTGAAGAACCAAGGTATAAAGTGTGCGGGGGGCGTGGAAGGAAACGAAGTCTGATTAGAAAATATGGTAGCGGACATGATGGACTATCGGCAATTTGAGAATCGTTTAAAACTTAGAACTAAAAAAAGGGATTAAAATTAATACAGGATATTAATGTTACTTAGGCCGGCGGGAACAGTCCGATCAATTCCTAAAGCTGCACCAATATCAGGTTTCAGTTTCAGTGAAAATCCCTCTCTTGGAGTTAAATTTGTTATCGGTCTGACTTGTATCGTGAAATATTCCCCCTCGTGCAGTAGATTGTTTGCGGAATTTGAACTAAGTATCCACCAAGAGCCACCTGTAGTTCCTGGGGTTCTATTCGTGAATACTAGATCTGTGGGTGTTATATTTTGATTACTGTAGTTTATCGTGATTTTCGTCACATCAATTGGTATCCCACCTGCTGCAAGTCCTACATCAAACTGAAGTATACCTATTTTTGTATTTGCATCTGAAGCAATACCATACACATTACCTTTGATGACGATATTTGATGCTTCCTGGGTAACGCCTCCATGAAATTGATGATTAACAGATGTTGTTTGTCCAACCATGACTGCTGTATCAGTCTGATAGTCCGTCTGACCGGTCATAGACAGGATAACGCTGTGAGATCCCACGGGAATGTTGTTGAGTATGATCGGGGTCAATCCTTTGTAAAGGCCATCCAAGTACACATATGCACCCGGTGGAGTTGATTGAATATCAATCGATCCCGAAGATGTCGTTGGTTTGCACTCGCCTCGGAAGAGTGCCCATTCCTCACATGAGGACCCGTTCGGGAAGACACACATGCCATATTCTGCTCCCGTTGCGTCCTTCTTGATAACAGTCGTGCCGCCGATCTGGCTACAGTACACGGTGGCCGGATTTGCAAGTCCGGAAGCGTTATGGACCGGTGCCGCAGTTGTTACCGTGATTTGGGTCTGAGTCGGAACCGGGGTCGATATTGTTGTTACCGGTATTAATGTAGTTGTCGGAATTGTCGTCGGAACAGGGGTAGGTGTATCCCCTGGGTTTAACGCCTTGAACGTTACAATCTGGTCATATACCTTGACTTTTCCGATGGTCGGTGCGGTCACCCAGATTTCCACCCGGTTTTTGTTGGTACTGCACGGGAATGTAACTTGTTGTCCCACGTAAAATTGCGGCAGCATGTAGTTTTGCTGTGAAGTCCCGTCCGGCCCCGTCAATGTTACATCAACACGGGAATCCAGGTTAATACCATTACCTCCCCGGAGTGTCACTGCCATATAGGGATTTGAGGCGTCTCCGTTACTCTGCACCATGAAGTCCAGCTGGTAATCCACAGGAAGCATTTCTGTAGGTCCCGGCGTAGGGAGGGTTATTGGGGTGGGAGTTGGTATTGTTGTTACCAGTATTGGTATGGTTGTCGGAACTGTCGTCGGAACGAAGGTAGGAGTTACAATCGGGGCCGGGGTTGGTATTGTTGTTACCAGTATTGGTGTGGTTGTTGGAACTGTCGTCGGTAGTGCCGTTGGTACCGCAGAAAGTGTAGGGTTGATAGTTATTGTTTTCCCGGCCATTACTGTCATACTGGTCCGATAGTCCGGATACCCTATATTTTTCAGAACAAGTGTGTGAGATCCTGCTGGAATGGAGTTGAGGACTATTGGTGTGAACCCTTTAGGTATATTGTCTAGGTAGACCGTTGCCCCTGAAGGAGTTGATTTGATATCAATCGAACCGGTGGTTAATCCATTAACAACTATCAAATTCTTTTGAACAGACATATTGCTTAGTGTCGAACCGCTTTTACTGTCGAATTTAAAAACTGACAGGGTTACATTGTAGATCCCGGGGGATCGGTAGGTATGTACCGGGTTTGCCCCTGTTACATTAATTCCATCCCCGAAATCATAATTCATGTACGTTGGAGATCCCGTTGACTGACTAGTAAAGGAAACTGTCAAGGGAGCTGTTCCTGTTACCGGCGATGCCGTAAATTTCGCGATCGGGGGTATGATTGGAACGCTACTCACCGTAATGATATTTGGTTTTCTTGCGACGCTGCCCATGACGGAGTACGATGAAGTGTTATATTTCATAATTGACAGTGTGATTGTGTAAACGCCTGGGAACTGGTATATATGAACCGGATTTGGACCCGTTACATTAATTCCATCCCCGAAATCATAAACTAACCATGTCGGGTTTCCGATGGATTTATCGGTACATTTAACCGTCAGGGGAGCAGTTCCGGCCACAGGTGAGACTGTAAAATCCGCAAAGAAGGTGGGTTTAACTGTGATATAGTTAATTTTTACCGTTTCATCAGATCCACCGGGTCCTGCGACATGAAGTCTTACTGAATAATTACCCGCAGTTGTATACGTAAAGCTCGGATTTTGGATAGTGCTATCCACTATTCCATTATTGTCAAAGTCCCACTCCCACGAAGTGATAGAGGAAGTAGAGGTGTCATTGAACTGCACGTTGAATGGCAACACACCATCAGTGTTGTTTACTATGAAATTGGCAATCGGTGGTGGAATCGACCCTGTACCTGTATCAAATTCAAGCTGTTGCTGCCGGACAACACCGTTTTTTTCTGCTTCGACAAGGACTGAATAGTGACCCTTCTGTGTAGTATTTGAGAATGTACAACCATATTTACCAGTATCATTTTCGAATAATACTAGTGGTTCTTCAGAAAGATTGGGCAAGGTGACCTTCGCATTAACCTGGGCACTGGATATTCCCCCACTTTCATCAGAGAAATCAGCCGTAATAAGAACGTCCTCACCGGGATAATAGTCCTGCTTATCTATAACCACATTTAATCTGATAGTTGTGGCTGCCGATAATGTAAGGGTATAGTCTTCCTGATTTTTGACATCAACACCAATAATATCATATCGCCATGTACCAGTTTGGGGACTCAGAACTTTGAAGATTTCATACGTACTCTGATTAATATAAGAAATACCTGGATCGTCAGTACCACTTGGACTTGACTTGTTGATTGGTACTTTTGATCCGTCAGGATAGTAAAGCACGAGATCAAGATCGCTCCCCGGCCAGGTTAAAACAAGATTGAATGCCTTTACGCTTGAATCAATCGGCATTGATTTTGCTATTGTTTGTCCCTGAGATATCTGGCCTTTTTGTACCTCCAGTTGACTACTCCCTTTAATACTCAGACTAATCCGATTATAAATGTCCAGAAGTGCGGTGATTTGCTGTACATCATAGTATTGCCCATTCGTATCCAAAGAGATTTGTTTGAGGAGTTTTTTATCCGCGGCAGACGAAAGTGCAATGGTATAAATTGGCCATCCTTTGGTTTTATAGTCTGGAACAACCGTTAATGGATCTGTCCCGGTGTTATGCTGACCATCTGTTAATAGAATTACAGCTTTGTTATGCAAGGGGTCGGCCGCGTCTCCATTTATCTCGTTGTAGCCATATCGGAGGCCCCCTCCAATATTGGTACTGCCATAGCTATCTACTTTGTTTACAGCGTTTTCCAGAATTTCCCTGTTCCCTCCGACATTAACGAGAGATTGCCAGGTCCTTACAGAGTCGTCAAAGTCAACAATCGCGATCTTATCTTCATTATCAACCAGATCTATAAACAATTTTGCTGCAGCTTTACGAAGATTTGTTGGGTCATTATCTACCATGCTCCCGGAGCTATCGATAATCAGAGCGACATCGACGTTGGCACTCGCTGTTTCATCTTGAATAACTTTATGACCTAATGTTTTTCCAGCCTTTTGAACCTGCCCTGGACTTTTTATTATCTTCTCAGGATATGCACCTCCAACATATTCTCTCCAAAAAATCGATTTTAGGTTGTATTGTTCTTCGACAGGGTTGTAATATGCCCAAAATTCGATACCATTAGATTCGTCATTAGCATAATAGTACTCCCATTCCTTTCCAATTCCGATAGCTTTGATATGATACGTCTCTAAAGATTTATCGATTGTAATTTTCTTTAGAGAGTCTGTTTCAATTTCGTCTTCTGTTTTAATCAACCAATGTTGTTTTCCAATATTTTTAATAACCTGTCCATAAAGATCCCATTTTGCGTTCAGTTTAGATTTGTAACGCGTTTTATATTGGTCCCATGTAAATGGCAATGGATTTGTAATATTACATTGCTTTGTGTTACTCCAGGTCGTTCCAGTAATAAAGAGCCAATGGGCTGGCCAATTAGATTCTTTATTATCATCATATGCCATCCATATCCCTTCTGATTTTGTTCTCATATCTTCGATTTTTTCGACGTTATCCCCCAACAAATTTTTATGCTCAGACAAAGTTAAATCAGTCGCTTCAATTGGATTTAATTTTTTTATTGTAGGCCAATTGCTAACCAGTGTGTCTATTTGGAAAGGCCCTATTCCCCTTGAAAAGTAGAAATCGGGTGCATCTACATGTTGATACATATCAGGACCCGTTTCATTCAAAAAACTACTATGAGCAGAATATCCATAGCTTCCTCCTTCAGCATAGGCGAGGGTTGCCAACATGATCTTATATTGATCTTTTGAAATATCCCATTTGGGATTAAAATACCCGGTATTAGGGTCATCAATACGTCGATTTATCAAGTCTAAGAATGAATCGAGATTATCACTTTCAGGGGGAGTTTCACTTCGTACATCGAATATAACAAGGTCTGCGTCAGGTATGCTTGGACTTTGTAATGCACCCGCGACAGCTCTGTAATAAATTGTCTCACCTGGCTGGAGATTTCTGATGACTTGTGAATAGGAATATTGTCCTGAATTGGGGAGTGTTGATTCTTCTGTAAAATGTTTTGTTCCATCATCACCCTGATACTTAAATCGTACATGATATACTTGGCCCGGGACGGGAGATTCCAAGTGCCCAGTCAGTAAAGCGGTTGTTGTTGTGATTTGACCCGGTTCCGGTGAATCGGTTACCAATTTGGGTGTTCCTGTTCCAGTTACAACCGTCGTGAATAATCCAATACCCAAAACAAGTACCAATAAACAAATCAAATAATAGTTAAATTTCATTAAAGACACCACCCCAAAAATGAGGATAAACTAACACTCTTGATGCTGACACCATAAACCTTGCTAAATAAATTTCAAAGCATAGTGTGTGTTGGTGCACTCTGGAACAAGCCGCTGGGTATACGGATAATATGTAAAACTATCAAATTTCCTAATGCAAAATAAATATTTGAATGTTAAAGATTTTGTCAATCGCATCTTCCGATATCTCTTTTAAAGCACTACATCGAATAAAAGAACCAGATAGAAGAATAAAAAAACACAAAAAAATATGAGTTGTAATTAAACCCCGATCGCAGATAAATCCCCAGGACCGGTCATAAACAGCCAATACCCTTTTGTTGGATGCATCAGTCTTGAATCACTAAACTGACCGCTCCCACCATTAATGATCTGCACCCCATATTGGTATACTGGCGTATCGAATCCCATTGCCTGGGTCCAGGTATTTTGTACCGATATCAACGTATCACGGGCACTCGCTGGAATTGTCCCGCTGAACCCGATCAGGTTCCAACCTTGCACGAGATTTCGTGACGGGGGGATCTGGATCACGTTGGTCTCGAATGTTAGCGGGACCGTTGTCGGATATTTAGAATAAACCCATAACCCATATAAGGGTAAAACCGGGGTGTCTGCATAGATGGGGACCCAGTCATGAATTACTCCATCATATTCCCATATCGTGCGACCTTCAGTTGTCACATTTTTGAAAATTGATCCGGTATCATACCCCGGGGCTAGCTTTTTCGGTACTGATACCATGTTCCAGCCTTCACCCAGGTTTAGGTTATAATCGGATGGTTGCGGCGCTGTAACATTGATATAATTTGGCCTTGCCAGTGTGTTATTCCCAGCATTGTTGGCTACCGTCAGGTTGACATAAAATGTTCCAGCTGCCTGGTAGATATGGAACGGATTTTGTTCATTGCTTGAAGGACCGCTATCCCCAAAACTCCATTGGTAGGTTAATGGCGGTGTTCCTGTTGAGTTATCCACAAAATGAACGGTTAACGGGTATGAGCCGGTCAGGGGGCTGGCGGTGAAAACCGCAACCGGGAGGACAGAATACAACGTAATATTCACGCTTGTTGTCTGTCCGGTAGTTACGGTCAACGGCTGGGTGTAATCCTGGTATCCTGCGAGTTTCAGTAACACGGTGTGCTGCCCGGTACTGATCCCTGTCAGAGTATAAGGTGTAATTTGACCTATACTGCTCCCGTCAAGGTATATCTGGGCACCACTGGGTATAGAACTGACTGAAATATTCCCGGTGGTTGTAACAGGCGATAATACTGCCGCTACTGTTGTCGTATGTCCTGCAGTTACCGATACCGTTTCGTTGTAATCCTGGTATCCTGCGAGTTTTAACATTACAGTATGTTGTCCTGCACTGATCCCGGTCAGCACATGTGGAGTGATAAAGTCTGTCCTGCCCCCTTCCAGGAAGATCTGGGCACCACTCGGGATCGAATTGACCGAGATACTACCTGTGGTTGGAACAGAGTTCGGTTCAAGCCCGACGTTGAGGTCGAATACCGGTGGGGGAATATTGACCATCGTGCTCGCTGTGGGCTTGTACCCTTCAGCCTCTACGTACACGCGATATGATCCTTCCAGCACATCCCATTGGTACTGGCCCTCTGCGTTGGTTATCTGCGGGTTCTGGTCAGGCTGCATGGGCGGGGGATTGAGCCCGGTCGGAACATTTGTCCAGATACCATTCTCATTGGGCCTCTGAAGCCAGACATTCGCCCCAGGGATCCGCTCACCCGAGTAAGTGTCGTAGATGTAGCCCGCTGGATCGATGTAGATAGGGAATGTTACATTCTGGCTTTCACATCCATGAATGGAATAGGTGATAGTGGCATCTCCGTACCGTGGATAGAACGTTGTTGCATAATGCCAGTCAGGTGGTCCCCCTGTCATTGACCCGGTGATATCGGATTTGCCGTCATTGATGTGGATGCGGATGTCCACACCTGTTGCATTAGGGCAGCTGTGGTAGGAAAAATTCACCTGATCCTGGTAATAGACGGATGGGATACCATCTGATGAAGGGGTATATGGAGTGAGAGTTACATTGGGAGGTAAAATACCCCCAATAACAGTTGTCAGAGTCCATGCAGTATTGTCATGGTACCAAACCTCCTTAGTGGTCGTAGTGATATTCGCGGTGTTGTTCAATACCGATCCCAAGGGTGTTGATGATGGGATATTGATAGTAATAGAATTAGTCCCGGTGGTATATTTTGGAATATTCCCAAGGTTCCATGTCAACTCCCTTTTAACGCTGTCATAAGTCGGGTTACCGGTCGCGGAAATGTACTCTACATTGTTTGGCAGGATGTCCTTCAGGACAACGTTTTCTGCCGTGATTGAACCCTGGTTCCGGTACGAGAGCGTGTAGTCCATGACGCTTGCATTCTGCTGGAACTGCGGGGCTAATTTCCCGACCAAGAGGTTTGTGGTGTTGTCAGGGAAGGAACCGAGCGCGTAGACGTTGCCATCATCACTACCCACATAGAGGACGCCGTTCGCCACTGCCGGGCTGGAACCCACCTGACTCCCCGTCGTATAGGTCCAGATGAGTGCCCCCGTTGCTGCATTGAACGCATAGACATTTTTATCATTACTACCCACGTATACGACGCCGTCCGCTACAGCCGGACTGGAATACACCCAGCCCCCTGTCGTATAGGTCCAAATGTGTGCCCCCGTTGCTGCATTGAGCGCGTAGAGTTTATTATCACCACTACCCACGTATACAATGCCGTTCGATACAGCCGGGCTGGAAGTCACAGGGTATCCCGTTATGAAATTCCATATCTGGGTCCCGGTGGCAGCATTAAGCGCGTAGACGTTGTGATCATTACTACCCACGTATACGACGCCGTTCACTACCGCCGGACTGGAATACAACAAGTCTTCTGTCGTGTAATTCCAGAGAAGTGCACCGGTTGCTGCATTGAGCGCGTAGACGTTATGATCCCAACTACCCACGTATACGACGCCGTCCGCTACCGCCGGACTGGAATACACCCCGTCTTCTGTCGTGTAATTCCAGAGAAGTGCACCGGTTGCTGCATTGAGCGCGTAGACGTTATGATCCCAACTACCCACGTATACGATGCCGTCCGCTACAGCCGGGCTGGAAGTCACAAGGTATCCCGTTATGAAATTCCATATCTGGGTCCCGGTGGCAGCATTAAGCGCGTAGACGTTACCATCACTACTTCCCACATAGAGGACGCCGTTCGCCACTGCCGGGCTGGAACCCACATGACTCCCCGTCGTATAGGCCCAAATGTGTGCCCCCGTTGCTGCATTGAGCGCGTAGACGTTACCATCACTACTTCCCACGTATACGACGCCGTCCGCTACAGCCGGGCTGGAAAATACCCCCAACTCCGTCTTGTACGTCCAAATCTCAGTTCCCTGCGGTCTCTTGCCCCCGTCGTCATATATCCCGGAGTTATTGTTATCAGACCGGAACTTCCACCCTGTTGAATCTATGTGGGTATCTGCTATAACTGGTGAAATCAACCATAGTCCTATTAATAGAACGATAATACAAAGAACATAAAACCCATTTTTCCCCATAGAATCCTTTTCCTTCAAAAATTATTGAGATTGTTCAAAATGAATTATTGAACCAGATAAATCTTCCCCATCTCGATTGGCGATAAAGAGCCTAGATCTCCTTTTATATTTATGAAGGAGGACCTATTGAGCCAACGGGTTCTAATAAACGAAACAAACATCTAACTACAAAAAGAATAAGATAAACAGCAACATCCCTATATTCTCCGTTTTCCACCGTTTCTTTCTTAATTCAACTAAAATAGTCCTCTCATTGGCCCCTTTTCACTTCTAACCTTACCAAATCCCGTTCTCATTCTTTAAAAATCACCCGAATTTGCTCCCAAATCAACAACACCAAAAATGGGGATCCGCCCCTTACCCCTGCACATCAAACGTCTTCGCAAACGACGTCCACTGCATGTCCTCACCGATGTTGAACCGACCGTTGGCTATGAGGTCCTTACCGATCGAGTTCACATACCCGAGCTCGGTAGTCGTACCAATCCCAGCCAGACTCCTCGAACCGAAGCTGAAGGACCCGGTACCCGACCCTGACCCAATAGCCGTAAAGCCAAACGAATCAGGCATCTCTAAATCAGCCTGATCAACAGACCCAGCCGAGCGATACGCCAGGTCATCAGCCATAAACAGCGATCTCGTAATAACCGTCTCACAATATGGCGTCGCGGTAAAATTCGCCCCCTCATCATCGAGCGAATCAACCCCACACGTTACACCGGAAGCAGCAGCCCCGGCAGAGTGCAGCATCATGCTCTCCTCGTAGATGCCGGGCCCGGTGGACTGCACCTGGCTCACCGTGTCGAAGTGGACGATATCGGAATTATTCAACGATTGCGAGCTCTCATACTGCGAAGGACCGGTGAGGATGTACCCGTCCTGGTAACCGCCACTCAGTACTTCCTGCCCGATACCGAGCGGTGGTACCGATCCAAGGTCGCCGTTTGACACGACCCACGTCATATCAGACGAACCGACGAGTGACTGGTCAGAAGATCCCATAAACGCAACATCAACGGTCGCAGCCTGGGCCGGGGGGATCCCGGTACAAGCCACGCCTAATACAACAGCCGCGAACACACAGCCGCCGATGAGCAACTTTCTCCTTTTCGTCAGGCGGTTCATGCCGGGACTCCTTTCCCCGAGCCGCCCGAACCTGACGGGATCCCATATTCGATGTTGTACCACACCGAGGGTACGGAAATGGTGTACACACCCAGCCGTTTGCTTTCAGCTTCGGCAACCTGCCTGAGTAAACTTTCGCGTTCCTCAGGTCTCCGGTCGGAGGTAATC
>Ga0194039_1001522_pt1 | contig 12359 bp, 18 predicted proteins | sample JunL228m_MetaG_FD_148679 | JGI IMG/M metagenome (GOLD analysis project Ga0194039, IMG submission 148679) | Anoxic zone freshwater microbial communities from boreal shield lake in IISD Experimental Lakes Area, Ontario, Canada - Jun2016-L227-8m | ecosystem: Environmental > Aquatic > Freshwater >...
GGAATGGGCCCCGAAGATGGGCTTCAAGAAGATGAACTGAGGTGATCATACAATGTCAAGACTTAACCCAATTGCAGATGGTATGAGCACCCTGAAAAATGCAGCCGACAAGGGGAGACCCGAATGTGTCATAGAACCGGCGAGCAAGCTGCTCGGGTCTATGTTCCGGATTATGCAGGACTCAGGCTATCTCACTGGATTCGATTATATCGACGATGGTCGGGGTGGCCAGTTTGTGGTACACCTGAACGGTCGGATCAACAAGTGTGGTGCAATCTGCCCTAGATACTCAGTTCAGCTCGATGAATTGGAATACTTTGAGGAGCAGTTCCTGCCAGCCAAGAACTTCGGTATGCTCATTATCTCGACCTCACGTGGTGTGATGTCTCATGAGCAGGCGAGAAAAGGCGGTATCGGTGGCGAACTGCTTGGATATGTTTATTGAGGTGCGCAGATGACGACAGCGAGAAAATATAAGGTGCCTGCCGGTGTGAAATGCCAGGTAGAAGGCGTAAATATTCGCGTAACCGGCCCAAAAGGTCAGCAGGAGCGCAATATCCGGCACCCGCAGATCTCCGTCACCTGTGATGAGAACGACGTAATCATCTCAACAGAATCAGGTCGGAAGGCGAACATCGCAATGGTCGGCACGCTTGCCGCCCATGTTAAGAACATGTGCATCGGTGTAACAGACGGATTTGAATACCACATGAAAGTGGTATACAGTCATTTCCCGATTCAGCTCAAATTACAGGGAGAAAAACTTGAGATCGCCAATTTCCTTGGCGAGAAAAAACCCCGGTACGCGAGGATCGAAAAAGGAGTTACTGCGAAAGTGAGCACTGATGAAGTTGTCATCAGTGGGATCAACAAGGAGTCTGTCGGTACCACCGCTGCGAACATAGAAATTGCCACGAAGATAAAAGATCGGGACCCCCGTGTTTTCCAGGATGGCATTTATACAACGCGGAAGGTGTAGATAATGATCAACGAGAAGAAGAGGTTGATCCGGGCCCGTGCAGATAAGAGTGCGAAGTTTCGCCGGGACGGGTTCGGTAAGAAACCCCAGATATCTGATTCGTGGAGAAGACCGCGTGGTCTTCACAACAAACAGCGGAAGCAGAAGAAAGCAAAAGGTGCACACCCAACTCCGGGATACGGAAGTCCAGTCCTTGTCAGGGGCATGCACCCGAGCGGTTTCCTTGAAGTCCGGGTTTTTACACCCAGTGAGCTCATCGGCATTGACCCGGCCTGCTATGCAATCCGGATTGGTGCAACGGTGGGTGGCAGAAAGCGGGCGATCATCCTTGAACAAGCATATTCCGCAGGATTAAAGGTCTTAAACCCGAGAAAGGTTAAGACTGTGGCGAACGGCACTGCTGTAGCAGAAGAGGGGGTGCCCTCCAATGACTGATCTTTCGAACCAGAAACGGATGTCCGCAGCAATTCTCAAGTGCGGTGTCCACCGGGTATGGTTTGACCCCGAGCGGAGCAACGATATCCAGAATGCGATATCACGCGAAGACCTCCGTGGTCTTATTAGTGAAGGTGCCGTCAAGGCTGAGCAGAAGAAAGGCGTAAGCCGTGGCAGAGCCCGCCTCCTCGAAGCGAAAAGATCATACGGGCACTGTAAAGGCCCTGGGAGACGGAAAGGTGCAGCAGGTGCGAGGCACCCCCGTAAATACCAGTGGATGCAGAAGATCCGCGCATTACGGAAGAGTCTCCGTGAACTCCGGGAAACAGGGACTGTTGATACCCATGTGTACAGGCTTATGTACCGGAAGGCCGCAGGTGGCCAGTTCAGGAGTGTAGCGCACTTAAAAGCCCAGCTTGAGATAATGACCGGGAGGTTGAAGTAAATGGCAACAGGACCGAGATACTTTGTCCCTTTCCGGCGGAGAAGAGAGGGCAAGACCGATTACTACAAGAGGACACACCTCGTCGTAGCTGACAGACCACGGATGGTCGTTCGGAAGACGAACACCCATATCATTGTCCAGATGGTAACTGCAGGGATGGAAGGAGACTTTACGCTCGTCTCTGCGAACTCAAAGGACCTCGTCCGGTATGGCTACAAAGGCTCGCTCGGAAACACGCCGGCAGCATACCTGACAGGGGTACTGTTTGCGGTACGGGCGTTGAACCTGGACCAGTCTGCCGCCGTGCTTGATATCGGACTCAACCGGGCCACATTTGGTGCCCGCGTATTTGCAGCTCTTAAAGGGGCAGTAGATGCGGGCCTTGATGTCCCGTTCGGCGAATCCATTATTCCTGCAGAGGAAAGACTAAAAGGCGGGCATATTGAAAAATTTGCCCCTGACCGGGCCAAAGGCCTGGTCGAGAACGTGGAAATGACGATGGACGCCATAATGAAGGAGCTGGAATAACATGGCTTACGAAAAAGTCGAATGGGTACCTCTTACTGGTCTCGGAAGACAGGTCGCTGCAGGGGAAATCACCAGCATCGATCAGGTCCTCGAGAGCGGGAGGCCTATCAAGGAGCCGCAGATCGTCGATGCGTTCCTGCCCGATCTCGAAGACGAGGTACTGGATATCCAGATGGTGCAGCGAATGACCGACTCCGGTCGCCGTGTCAAGTTCAGGGCTGTCGTTGTCGTTGGTAACCGGAATGGTTACATTGGTTTCGGCCAGGGCAAAGATGTACAGGTCGGCGATGCGATCAAGAAAGCAATCGTGCATGCAAAAACCAATGTAATAAAAGTAAAACGAGGGTGTGGCAGCTGGGAATGCGGGTGCGGGACTGGTCACTCTGTCCCTATGAAAGTGGAAGGCAAGGCTGGAAGTGTCCTCGTGATGCTCAAACCGGCACCACAGGGGATTGGACTTGTTACCGGTGAAGTTTCCAAAAAGGTGCTGGAACTTGCAGGCATCAGGGATGTCTGGACGTTCTCACGCGGTCAGACAAGGACAACCATCAATTTCGCCAAGGCTACGTTCAATGCACTGAAAGCCACCAATATGACCCGGACGGGGGGAGCACAGTAATGTACGGGATTGTACAGGTGCGTGGAGTGGTAAACGTGCGGCGTGATATTAAGGACACGCTCAAGATGCTACGGCTCCATCACATCAATCACTGCGTACTGGTTCCTGATACCCCGGAAAATCTTGGTATGATCCGGAAGGTCAAAGATTATGTTGCCTATGGAGAAATCGACCAGGCAACGCTCGAGACATTACTCGAGACCCGTGGAAGGGTTATCGGAGATCTGCCACTAACTGACGAGTATATCAAGGAACACTCAACGTACAGTGGAATTGCAGATTTTGCGAAGGCGATATCATCGGGGAATGCACGTCTTATGGATGTGCCGGGAGTCAAGCCTGTGCTCAGGCTCCACCCGCCACGCAAGGGATATAAGACTATCAAGAGAACGTTTCCACAGGGTGGTGCTCTCGGTTACTATGGTAACGAGATCAATGCGCTTCTCTATAAGATGAGGTGAACTGAGATGCCAGTCAATAAACGCTCTAAATACCGCGGATCGCGGACATGTGGCGGCGGGACCCATAAGAACCGGCGTGGTGCAGGAAACCGTGGCGGCAGGGGCCGTGCGGGTATCAATGCTCACCATTTTGTGCGGTATTACCTTAAGGAGGGGCCTGTATTTGGTAAAAACGGGTTCTCAAACCCCACCACTACCCATGTCAAAGCAGTGGATATCGGGACCATCGACCAGATGATCCCTGAATTAATCAGGCAGGGCCTTGCAAAAGAAGAAGGTGGTAAGGTTATCTTTAACGCTGAAGACATGGGGATTGATAAAATCCTCGGCAGCGGAAAAGTGACCCACAAGATCCAGGTCTCTGCAGGTTCATTTTCTGAACAGGCGAAGGTAAAAATTGAATCATCAGGTGGCCAGGCACTGGTCATCTGACCACTGAATAGTTTTTAGGTGAAAGTAATGGGAAGCCTGTTGGATCGAATGGAACCCCTGCTCGCAGCAATGCCTACGGTGAGGAGTCCCGATGGCCACGTCCACTTCAAGAATAAACTGCTCTGGACGGCGGGTATTTTAATTTTGTATTTCGCGTTGACTAATGTCCCCCTCTGGGGGATCTCTCCCTCCTCACAGGACCTTTTCTCCTACTGGCGGGCGCTCCTCGCGGGCCAGAGCGGCTCTCTATTGCAACTCGGTATCGGGCCGATTGTTACTGCGTCGATCGTCCTGCAGTTGCTCAAAGGGGCAGACATTCTCCATATCGATACCTCTGAAGCCAGGGGTCAGGTCCTATACATGGGCCTGCAGAAAGTACTCATCTTCGTGATGATCATACTCGAGGCGGCACCCAACCTTATCGGTGGGTTTATGCAACCAGACCCGCTGGTTGCCGCGGCCTTCTTTGGTGGGAACCTGTTCGCCGTTTCATTCATTATATTCCTCCAGATCTGTATCGGTGGACTGCTCGTCGTATTCATGGATGAAGTAGTCACCAAGTGGGGTATCGGATCCGGTGTTGGGCTCTTCATTATCGCAGGTATTTCGCAGGCAATTGTCAGCGGGTTTATCAACTGGGCACCGCTCAACGATTCATATCCCGTGGGATTCTTCCCGAGGATCGTATCGGTGATAGCCAGTGGTGCGAATTTCCTGCAATTCATGGGACCGGAGATCATTGCGTTCATTACGACGGTTGTGATTTTCCTCGTCATTGTGTACGTCGAATCCACCCGTATTGAGATCCCTCTCGCTCATGCCCAGGTCCGTGGCGCCCGGGCGAGGTTCCCGGTAAAACTGATCTATGCATCCGTCCTGCCGATGATCCTTGTCCGCGTCCTGCAGGCAAATATCCAGATGGTGGGGTTATTCCTTAATAACCTCGGGATTACGATACTCGGGACCTTTACTGGGACGAGACCGGTCGACGGCCTGATGTATTACCTTGCACCAATTAATGGACCCCAGGACTGGATGTGGTGGGCATATCCTATTGTCAATGCGCCATGGCAGATCATGATCCGTCTTGGGATTGATACCGCGGTAGTCGTTATCGGTGGTGCAATATTTGCCCTGTTCTGGATCAAGACTGCCGGGCTCGACTCAAAAGATGTAGCACGGCAGATCCAGGGCTCCGGGATGTCAATCCCCGGGTACCGGAGAAACCCCCAGGTGCTTGAAAAGTACCTTAATCGTTATATTCCCCGTGTTACGGTGATAGGTGGGGTATTAATCGGGGTGCTCAGTGTCGTTGCCAACCTTTTCGGTGTAATTGGTGGTGTGAGCGGTACAGGGCTGTTACTGACGGTGAGCATTACGTATCGGCTCTATGAAGAGATTGCCAGCCAGCAGATTATGGAAATGTATCCGTTTATGCGAACATTCTTTGGTAAAGAGTAATATTATTGGATGGTGTGAGAGAGATGGCCGGAAGGAAAGTGATCATTACGGGTGTACCGGGTGTGGGAAAGTCTACTGTCGTAAACGGGGCACTTGCCAAGCTGAAAGAGGAAGGGATCACCTACCAGTCCCTTAATTTTGGGACGTTCATGTTTGAGGTCGCCCAAAAGGAGGGTTACGCAAAGGACCGGGACGAGATGCGGAAACTGGACAAGGACGTCCAGAAAAACCTGCAGAAACTTGCGGCAAAAGCAATGTCCCAGATATCGGGCAATGTACTTATCGATACCCACGCATCAGTGAAGACTCCGAAAGGGTACCTCGCCGGTCTCCCGGAATGGGTACTGCGGGGACTGATGCCCGATGTCATCGTGCTCGTGGAGACGGATGAGGACCAGGTCCTGCTCCGGCGTCTCAGTGATGCAACAAGGGTCCGCGATATGGAAGGCGCGGGTGGCATTGCAGAGCACCAGCAGTTTAACCGCTCATTTGGTGCTTCCTATGCAATGACTACCGGTTGCACGATTAAAATTATCCGGAACCAGGACTTCCTTCTTGAAAGGGCTACAACGGACATGGCCGATGTCCTCAGGTGACTAAATGGACTTTAAAAAATACAGTGGGTACATTGCTCTTCTGCTGGCGATGGTCCTGATAATCTCCTACAGTATCCCGTTCATACGGGATGGCGTAGGGCACAACATTAATACGGCCTTAGGTCCGATCGTTGACCAGCTGAAAATCCCGTTCTTCATCCTGATTATCATTCTCTCAACCGTCACGGCACTCTATTCATCTCTCATCCAGAAATATACGATTGATTACGAAAAAATGCAGGACACCCAGGAACGGATGAAGGAGTTCCAGAAGGAATACCGGGAAGCACAACTTTCGCAGGACGAAAAGCGGGTCAAGAAACTTGATGTAAAACGTGACCGGATGATGAAGGAGCAGCTGCAGCTCTCACAGCAGCAGTTCAAACCGATGGCGTACATTCTCCTTCTCACGGTACCTATCTTTTTCTGGTTGTTATTCCGGCTAGCTACCGATACCAGTTCTATTGTAATGCCGTTTTTTGGTGCCCATGCCCTGGCGGCAGGTATCCTGGGTCCCATTCCGGCGTGGATGCTCTGGTACATGTTCTGTTCACTTGCGATCAGCCAGGTGATCAGAAAGACCCTTAATATCGGGGGCCTCTGATGCGTATCACGGTGAGTGGACTTCCCGGAAGCGGGACCACTTCACTTGCACGCTACCTTTCAGAGAAGCATAACTTTGGACTGATTTCTGCAGGGGAGGTCTTTCGCCAGATGGCAAAAGAGCATTCCATGGATCTCCCCCAGTTCGGTGCACTTGCAGAGAGTGATCCATCGTTCGATCTGATGATCGATGAACGCCAGAAAGAAATTGCGGAATCCCGGGATAATATCATCGTAGAAGGAAGATTGTCCGGCTGGATGGTACCCTCCGCAGATTTAAAGATCTGGATTAATGCACCGCTTGGCTGCCGGATCAGGCGGATCCAATCCCGGGATGAAGTTATTAACGAGGAAACAGCGAAACATACGACTGAAGATCGGGAACGGTGTGAAGCGCTGCGCTACCGGATGTATTACCAGATCGATATTTCTGACCTCGGGCTCTATCACATGATCCTGAACTCAGAGCACTGGGGTATTGAGCAGCTTGGTGCGATTGTTGATACCGCCATAGCGGTGACCAGGAAATAGTCTGTCGCGATTTACTTATTTTTATCCAACTTCACCAAAAAAAGCTTGGGCAATTGAGCAATGGTGTTACCTCGTCACACGGTTTAATCCCGGATACGGGGTAACCTGATAGTTAAAGACAGTAGGGCGGGATCATGGAAAATGTTGTGGATGGGGATGGGATCGACGTGCACCTCGTCAAAATATGGAATACTGATGATATCCGTTCACTGTACCGGGAAGCAGGGTGGTGGAAAGAAGAATGGGACCCCGCGCATCTCAATCTCCTGATCGCAGGCTCACTGGCATTTGCCGTGGCAGTTGATTGTGAAACCGGCAGCGCGGTGGCGATGGGACGGGTGATATCAGACGGTTCATCTGATGCCTATATCCAGGACCTGGTTGTGAAATCAGAGTACCGTGATAGTGGTATTGGGCGGAAAATTCTCACAACGCTTGTTACTTATTGCAAAGCCCTGGGTATTACATGGATAGCGCTGATTGCAGAGCCCGGGACTGAGCAGTTCTACGTGCCATCGGGGTTTGAAAGGATGGAAGGTTCTGTACCGATGATCTTTACGTCTCATTCAAAAGGAAGAATATCCCATGCTGACCAAACGTGATTTCAGACCGGTGACACTGGGTGATCGGGAATTTTTCGCGCGTCATTACCAGAAGTACCCTCAGGTGCACAGCGACAACACCTTCACGAATATGGTGTGCTGGAACCATTTTGCACATTACGAGTATGCCTATGTCCGGGGTAACCTTGTCTTATCCAGTACTATCGAAGAAAAAACCACGTTTCGCCCCCCGATTGGTCCCAGGGACCCATCAGTACTGGCTGATGTGATACAGCTCGCCGTTGCTGAAGGTGACGATGTCCCTCTTGTGCTGGTAGATAACCCATCGAAGTCATGGATCATGGGTGTATACCCTGACCTGCCACTGTACACGGACCGTAACTACCATGAGTACCTCTACCGCACGCGGGACCTTGCAGATCTATCGGGGAAGAAATTTCAGACTATCCGTCACCACCTGAATAAATTTCAGCGGAACTGCATGCCCGAAATAGAACCCATTACCGGGAAAAATTTAAACGATGTTCGGGATTTTCTCATACGGTGGTGCGAGTGGAAGAATTGTGATAGTGAACCCATCCTTACACACGAGAAAGATGCAGTTTTTTTTGCAATTTCGCATTTCATGGAACTAGGCCTGATGGGCCTTGCCATCCGTGTACGGGGATCCATTGGCGCAATGGCATGTTTTGAGCCCCTTAACGAGACTACCGCAGTCGTGCATTTTGAGAAGGGTCTACCCGATTGTGAGGGTATATACAAATCCATCAACCAGGAAACCGCCAAACTACTGCTTGACCGGTTTCCGTACATAAACCGGGAAAGTGATATGGGTGTGTCAGGGCTTCGCGAGGCAAAGATGCGGTACCATCCTGATCACATGATCGAGGTATATTACGTTAAGAAAGATGACCTCCTCGATCTGATCGCGAAGTAACCGGTGTCGCACTCTTTGATGTGGGGGAAACCTGGGGACCACAAGGACAAGCGCTTTTGATCCAGGATCAGGTTGGGGACATGTGGTGGTACCCATTGGGATGATCCTGGTGGATCAGTTTTAGATGAGCGAATACACCCATATGCGTAACTCGCAGGGGCCCAAGGCACATGGTGCGGTTGTATGAAATCTTCCATGAGAATTTCATTTATTCAATAGAGCCCGCAAAACCACTCTTTTATACGCTCTTCTGCGCGTGTATATCCGCCGTCGAGGAAAACAGCACCGATAATCGCCTCAAGGGTCTCGGCCAGGACGTATGGCTGTTCACTGGCATTATGTTTCGCCTCCCCTTTTCCGAGGCGGATATATGGGCCGATATCAATTTTCCTGCCAATTGCTGCAAGGTTTTCCTCACGTTCAAGTTCGATCTTTCTCCTGGTAATCATATCGGGAGTAGTTACACCGCTCCGGATCAGGAGATCGATCAGCACGGTTTTCAGTACCGCATCACCCAGCGTGCAGAATATCTCCTGGTCTTCGCTTGAGATACCCCGCTGTCCCTGCTCATTTGCGAATGCCTTCCTTGTGAGGGCACGCTCGAGCAGTTTGCGGGTAATAAATTTGTAGTTCAGACAGTCTTCGATCTCGTTTTTCATATGCTCATCCTTCATAATCTCGAGGTTAAAAGCATAAAAATTGGCCTCCCGGCCTGATAAGGAGTGGCTCATTTGAGACCCCTCGGATATGTCTTCATTGTTGAAATCATCTCGTCTGCGGATGTCCAGGACCGTTGTAATCCCTGATGAACCTTGACCCTGTTGGATGTCTGGCATATCGGAATTCCTGGGGTCTGTGGTGATGCAGGCCAGGATTACGTTGATGGTGATATGGGTATTGAAACCCTTTAAAAATAGAAAACCCCCCATTAATCCGAAATTTTCCGGTAGTGATGATTAGATGGCTGACGGAATCAGTGCAATAATTCCATCGACGATTATTTTTACGGCAATTGCTGCAACAAGCATCCCCAGCACTTTTGCCATAATGTCAGTGACGCAGTCACCGAGGATTTTCTGTATATAGGCTGAGTATTTCAGGATAAGGAATGTTGCAAGGAGTGACAGGCCAATCGCAACTGCCGGTACCAGGATCCCGTAATCTTTCGAAAGGAGGAGGACGGTTGTTATAGCCCCCGGTCCGCAGAGAAGCGGTGTGCCGATTACAACGCCTGCAACCGTTTTTGAATGGTCTTTTGATTTCCCGATATCAATGCCAAGCGACATCTGCATACCCAGAATAAAGAGGAGTATACCCCCGGCAACCTGGAAACTCGGCAGGCTGATGCGGAGCACATCAAAGATCAGGAAGTTAAAGAAAAGGAAAATATACATCAGGAAGCCTGCAACGGCGATGGCGATAAGTGCCTGCCTGCTGATTTCCGCCTCTGATTGTCCTTTTGTCATGGCGGTGAAGATTGGGACTGACAGGAGGGGGTCAAGGATGACGAAAAGGGCACTGAATGAGAATATTATTGCACTAATTGTATCCGTCATAAATTCAGCACTATTTTGGATTTTTTCACGGATAAAACAGGTGGTCAGCCCGGGTCAGTCTTACCTCTGAAAATGGGTGGCGCGTTGCTATTGTAAGTTTGAATGGAGATTTGGTGCCCGGTCACTGGAAAGGGAAGGGCCAGGTTAGTAATACAACCATGAAACTGGTATTAATTTTAAAAAACGCCAGAAATAGGTAAAAGCTCTTGAATCTGGTTAACCTGATCGGGGGTTGATGCCAGTTTCTGGGGGGTCCGACAAAACAATAACGTCGGGTGCCATATCAGGAGCATTACATCGTGGGTAGTTCATTGCAAATAATTCGTCGATTGAATCCAAGTTGCTAAACTGTGTATGCGAGCCGGGATCTCCACTGCTCGCGATTACGGCAGGGTGTTAGCGGCGGTCAATAAGTCGTTTCGGGCGCCCTTTCAGGGTATGCAGTTCAAGTCCCCCCTGCGTTGTGAATCTGAAGAGGACCCTGAAGGATTCATCTGCATATGCAGATCTGAGCGCAGGGCGTCCTTTTAGGAAAGAATCAAGGAACCGTTCACTGACACCTCGTGTATCACAGTGGTCCGGGTCCTCGCTTTCGAGGCCAACCCTCATGATGGTCTCCTGATCGTCCTGTCCGGTGTAGAGGAATGCCTCGTATTCACCGGTCAGGTACTGCATGTTATCATGCTGGAACACCCCCCGTTCAATATCGACGCGGTTAAACGGGGCCCCGTTTACCCACACGGTCTCAGCTTCCCGTTGTGGGTTGATTATTCTCATATGTGTACGGCCGCAGGGGCATTGTTCGCGTGAAATGACTGCCGTGGTGTCCTCTGTGTCATAATTAATCAGGAGTGTCCCACATTTTGCACCTACTGGCAGCAGCGTGGTGAGGACCGCCCTTCCATATTCCCCCTCTTTTACAAATTCAGCCATGGCTGGGTCGTAAATATCGAGGTGAACAAGGTCTTCGGGTACATGAAGCCCGCTGAGCTGATGACATTCCCCGCACATGCTGCCCTCCGTGCTCCCGTACGTATTGTAGATACCACAGCCCCACAGTTCACGGACATATTCCCTTGCTTCCGGTGCAAAACCCTCACCTCCGACAACCAACCTTTCAAGGCCCAGATCCTGGATATTTATCCCTTCATTGCTTAATCTTCGTGCAAGGTGAAGAAGTTTGAAAACACTGCCTATAATCGCGGTTGGGCGGTAATTCGTGAGTGTCCGTACTGGGAAATTACAGTTGCCGGTAGGGATCATGGTAAATCCAATCCGGTGGGCCGCGAGGGTCATGGTGTTTGCCCCGACATTCATACCATACGTAGTACAGGCAACCACCCGGTCACCCTTGTTAAACCCCTGCGAAATAAAAATCCGGGCGTATTTCTCCGCATACCTGAGCCATTCCTCATATGCCAGGAAAAAACTCTTTGGTACCCCTGACGTCCCGCTTGTCTCATGGATTGTAAAAATATCCCCGAGGGGCGCACTCAGAAAACGGAACTCTGGTGTCTGGGGTGGCTGGTTCTCCCGTACCGTCTTCCCTGAAATAATCGGAAGGGTGAGAAGGTCCTCGTGGGTCCTGATATCCTGGGGGTCAATATGATGCGTTTGAAACCAGTCCCGGTAGAACGGGGAATATTTCGCTGCATAAGAAATAGTATAACTGACACGCTCATCGATTAAGGCATTAAGGTCATCACGGGTAAGTGTCTCTACCGTTTTGTTATAAAACCGGGTTTCATCCATAAGAAAACTCTTTTGAGTGCACTCCCATAAGTGTTCTGTTATTCTCACCCGGTATTCCACCCGGGGCAACGTCCTGCAATCCAGTTATCCTGTTGTGAAACTTGATCAAAGTCCAGATTTTAGTTTGAGTGAACGGATGAGGACTATTTCCATTAGAATTTCGCCAGGGCATCCTCTGGGAGGGTCTGTACTTTCAATTCCGTCCTGAAATCACGTCTTTGTGTTTTATGTACCGTTGGGTCTCCTGGAAGTATGTGTAAAAAAAATGCATGATGTGTGGTTCCCCTTGCGGTCTTCTTCATTGTAATGTATTTGTCCCCGCAACAGGTCTGGTAGTATAATTTCTCCAAGTGTCGGGGTTTTTAAACCAGGGGATGCAATACCCCGGGGTTTAATGGCGTGTACTTTTCTCCGGGCATGGTACATATAGTGTAGGGGGTGGATGAGGCACGGGCCCCGGG
>Ga0194039_1001523_pt1 | contig 12354 bp, 11 predicted proteins | sample JunL228m_MetaG_FD_148679 | JGI IMG/M metagenome (GOLD analysis project Ga0194039, IMG submission 148679) | Anoxic zone freshwater microbial communities from boreal shield lake in IISD Experimental Lakes Area, Ontario, Canada - Jun2016-L227-8m | ecosystem: Environmental > Aquatic > Freshwater >...
CTTTCATAAAGGCGCGCTGGTTCTCTACGCCATCACCAGCAGCTACTTCGAGGGCAACTCCTCCCCTCTCGCCCTCCTCGGAGTCAGCCGCGATCTGCCCGGCCCGACCCCTTCTGCCTTCTTCGGCATCGAGGCCTTTTTCTTCCAGACGCGGTTCCAGTTCCCGCTTCAGGCAGAGAGCCAGAAATGAACAGAACAAGTTTTTTCTACAGATCGCCTCGAGTGTTGCAGGGTTTATGATGAGGGCCGAATGGTGATTTTTGCAGCCCGCTGATCGTCTTCATGATTTCGGCAGGTGGGCGTCCGGCGTGGAGAAGGGCGGCCATTTGCTTCATGCACGGATCCACGTGGCGGAAAAACATTTTGTAGGCGGGGCAGAGGTAGTTGAGGCCATCCTCTCGGTCAGGAGTATTGATGAATCGGTGTTTCGGGCACTCCCCGTTGCAGGCAAATCGGACGTCGCACACGCGGCAATATTCCGGAAGCACTTCCGACTTTGAGCGTCCGAATTTCTGCTGGGCATCCGAACTCACCATGTTCCCCAGAGAGTCGTTCATGATATTTCCGAGGTGGTATTTCGGATAGACGTAGTGGTCGCAGGAAAATAAATCGCCGCTGTGTTCGAGGGCGAGCGACCGGCCACAGTTTTCCTGAAAAACGCAGAGCCCGGCACCTGCGCCCGACCAGATGCCAAGCGACACATCGAATATCTGCACGAAGATTTTCCCCACATCACGGCACACCCACTGGTCGAAAATCCGGATCAGGAATTCCCCGTAAAGATCGGCGTTGACGCTCCATCGGGTCACCGGGGAGAGCGGTTGGCCGGGTTCCGGCGGTTCCGCGAAAGCCAGGCTGCTTCCGCTCCCGGCGGGCAGGCGCTCGACCAACGGGATGAACTGGATGTAGCCCGATCCGGTTTCCCGCAGAAAATCGTAAACCTTGAGCGGGCGTTTGACGTTGCTGGCATTCACCACCGTTAGCGTATTGAACTCGACGCGGTGTTTTTTCAGGAGATCGAGGCCGCGCATCACTCGGTCGAATGTTGGCTTTTTCCCCTTGTCCACCCGGTAAGTGTCGTGAAGTGCCCGAGGGCCATCGATGCTCAGACCGATCAGGAAGTTGTTCTCGCGGAAAAATCGGCACCACTCGTGATCGAGTGTCGTGCCGTTTGTCTGCATCGCATTGTGGATCGCCCGTCCTCCGGCATACTTTTTCTCCAACTCGACTACCCTCCGGAAATAATCGACCCCGAGGAGAGTCGGTTCGCCCCCCTGCCAGGCGAATGTGATTTCCGGCGAGGTCTGGGATTCGCAATACTGCCGGATATACGACTCGATCACGTCCGGCTTCATGCGGAAGTTCTCGCCTTTCGGGAACAGTTTTTCCTTCTCCAGATAGTAACAATAGGTACAGTTCAGGTTGCAGGCTGGGCCGATGGGCTTGGCCATCACTTGGAAGCTGCCGGATCGTATTTGTGCAGGATTCAAAGCGGTGCCTCTCAACTTCTCAAAGTGGAAAGATCAGATCAACCATCGCGTGTCGAAGACCGGGAACATGGAGGCAGCCACACCTATGATCGAAAGACGGAATGCCCGGATGGGCCGCTATGGAAACAACTACGACCAGCGGAAGGGCGAGAAGGCGTCGTTTGATAGGAAATCGCTTCTCGGGTGTCGCGCGCGCGGGCTCTTCAATTCCAGCCGCCAGGAGCGTTTCCATGCAGGTTTCGTAACGAAATGCCGAGGGGAGGTCACGTTTTAGGCTACCAGTCCGCAATCCGCGTATCCGGTTGGGTTAGATTGCTCATCAGGCGGTTCAATAATTTATTCTGCATTTCAGTTTTCACATTGGCATATTCAGGATCGTCCCAGCGATTGCGGTGATTTCCCGGATCAGCCTCGAAATCGAACAGCTGTCCATATAGGCGATCTTTGAAACAGACGATCCGATAACGGCCGTCGAAAAGCGAGAAGACATGCTCGTCTTTCGGTTCATCCGCAAATACATGATCCGGGTCGGAAAGCTTGAAGTGCTGGAACTCCGTGTAAACGTTGCGGTGGACGGCCGCTCCATCGCCTCTTATTGCCGGACACCAGGATTTCCCCTGAACCTCGGCCGGTACGGGCACGGCGGCCAGCTCCAGCAATGTGGGCATCAGGTCGACTGATTCAGCCAGGCCCTCAAAAACCTTCCCAAGTGGAATTCCAGGGCCGGCTATGATGCCCGGCATCTTCAAGGCACCGTCGTAGAAGTAAAGGGATTTGCCGAAGAACCAATGCTCCCCCATCATGTCGCCATGGTCGGAAATGAACAGAATGATTGTGTCATCGGTCAGGCCCATCTTGTCCAGGCCGTCCAGCAAGCGGCCAAGCTGGTCGTCAATGTGCGAGATCATCCCCATATACATGGCGATGTTGTTGCGCACAAGCTGTTCAAGGGGGACTTTGTATTTGATGTGCGGGGCATTGATTGCCAGGCGTCTCATTTCTAGTGGAAACGATTCAATCTCCTCTTTCATCTGGGCGGGAACGCTGATGTCAGCGGGGTTGTACATGCTTCCCCAAGGTTCCGGCGCGCGGTACGGGCTGTGCGGATCCCAGGTTCCCGCCCAAAGGAAAAACGGCTGTTCCGGCGACTTCTCGCGGTGCTCCCGGATAAACTCCAGCGATTTTCCGACCACCCAGCTGTTCATGCTGAGCTCTTGCGGCACCTTCGTGCGGCTGCCCGAGAGATCGTCGTCCGACTTGCGGTTGGCAAAGGCAATGTCATCATAATGCTCTGGATGTTCTTCCTTAATCCAAAGGAGATAATCATTGCCAGGGTCGGTGTTGCCGCAATAGACCTGCGCATGGGCGCACTGGCTGAAGCCGTAAAAATCCGTTTTGGAATATTTCGGACGGGGCTTCGTGCAGACGACATGCGTCCGTCCGACCACCATGGTGTGATATCCGGCATCACGCAGGACATGGGCGATAGTCTTTTGGTGTGTCGGTAAATTGAAGCCGTTGGTGGTGACAGTGTGTCGGCAGGGATAGGTGCCGGTCAAGATCGAGGCCCGGGACGGCATGCATACCGTGTTCGTGACATAGAGGTTCTCATACCGGACCCCTCGCGCCGCCAAGCGATCCAAGTTCGGCGTGTTGATCAGCGGGTGTCCTGCGCAACCCAGAAAATCGGCGCGCTGATGGTCTGTGCAGAAAATGACGACGTTCGGTTTCTTTATCATGGTTTTCTCTCCTGAGTATGGCGAATGACACAATCAAGGTCGTAGTTGTAGTCGGTTATCATATGGAATATTATATGGAAATTATTAACCCGGCGAGAATAAGTAGCGATATTCTCATGCGTCAGCGGCAGGGCAGAAAGACCGACCATGTCACTATATTTAGTTGTTGTGCTAATATAAATCTACCGGCGAAACGATGTCAAGAGCAAGGGAATCGGCGACGGAGTGGAACGCGAAGGCGCGTGGCTCCTTGGGAACTTCCCATTCCCATCCGCTTCGCAGAACAACGTAACGGTGGAAGACCGCATGGAGCAGATCAAACGCCTGCATGTCCACACGCCGTTTCCATGGAACCCCGACCATGACGACTTCCCCGCGGTTGCAGACGAGTTGGCTTTTGGCAGTACTCGATGGCGGTGGCGGCCTTGATGGAATCCAGGTCGATCGGGTTGGACCAGATAGCAAATCGCTTTTCGGGTACTCTCGTGGGTGCCGGACGTCGAGGCGCTCAACCCCGTCTCACTGCGCGAGCGGGTGCGGAAAAACTCCGCGAGGACGGCCGCACCCTCAGCGCGGAAGTCCAAAAACAGCTCGGCGCCTGATTCCCGCGGCCCACGCGGCGGAGGAAGTGGAAAAAACAATTCCTCTTTTGTTTTCCCCGGATCCGGTATTGACTGCCCGCCCATGACGGAAACCGAGGCGTATATCGCGTTGAATATGATCCGGCAGGTCGGCCCGGTGCGCGTCCGCCGCCTGCTCGCGGCGTTCGGTTCCCCGGTGCGGGTCTTGAAGGCCTCCCCGGCAGAGCTCCGGCGGGTGGAGGGGATCGGGGCAGACGTGGCGGACTCGATCCACGGCTGGGAAAAACAGGTGGATTTGTCTGCTGAAATGCGGCTGGTGAAGGAGTTCGGGGCGCGGGTGGTGACGGTGGCCTGCGCGGATTATCCGGCACTGCTCCGGGAGATTTACGATCCGCCGACCGTGCTTTATGTCTGGGGGGATTTGCAGGATCGCGACCGGCATGCGATCGGGATCGTGGGGACGCGGAAGCCAAGCCACTACGCCGCCGAGTCCGCGAAGAAGATCGCCTACCAGCTCGCCTATGCCGGGGTCACCGTGGTGAGCGGGCTGGCGCGCGGGGTGGACACCGCCGCGCACCAGGGGGCGCTGGCCGCCAAAGGCCGCACGATCGCGGTCATCGGCAGCGGGTTCCTCTCGATCTATCCCGCCGAAAACCTCCCGCTGGCGGAAAAAATCGCGGGCTCGGGCGCGGTCGTCAGTGAGTTTTCCATGTCGGTGAAGGCCGACCGGCAGACGTTTCCGATGCGGAACCGGATCATCAGCGGGAGTTCGTTCGGACTGCTCGTTGTCGAGGCCGGGACGCGGAGCGGAGCGCTCATCAGCGCGAATCAGGCCGGCGAGCAGGGCCGCTCGATCTACGCGGTGCCCGGACGGATCGACCAGCCGAACGCGATCGGCTCGAACCGCCTGATCCAGCAGGGCGCGAAGCTCGTGACCGGCGCGTCGGACATCCTCGACGACATGGGGATGCTCTTCGCCGAGGCCCCGGTGCTGACGCCCTCCGCAGCCCCCGAACTCGCGGGCAACGAGGCGGCCGTCTATGCCGCGATCGGCGACGCCGAGACGGCCGCCGACGAGATGATCGCAAGATGCGGGTTGCCAACCCACGTCGTGTCTTCTACGTTGCTCGCCCTCGAAATGAAGAGGCTGGTCCGCCAGCTTCCCGGCAGCCGGTTTGTCAAACTCCTCTGATTACTCAAATGTCCAAATCCCTTGTCATTGCAGAAAAGCCCAGCGTCGCGCTCGACCTCGCCAGGGTGCTCGGAAAACTTCCCAAGAAAGACGACTATTTCGAGAACGACGAATACATCGTGACCTCTGCGATCGGCCACCTCGTCGAACTCTGCCTGCCGAACGAGATGGACAAAAAGCGGGGGAAGTGGAGCTTCGCGAACCTGCCGATCATCCCGGATCATTTCGAGCTCAAGCCGATCGAGAAGACCCAGTCGCGGTTCAGCCTGATCAAGCGGCTCCTCAAGCGCGCGGATGTGGGCGACGTGATCAACGCCTGCGACGCCGGGCGCGAGGGCGAGCTGATTTTTCATTACCTGATCAAGCTCTCTGGCACAAAAAAACCGACCCGCCGGCTTTGGCTGCAGAGCATGACGCCCGAAGCGATCCGCGAGGGATTTGCCGGACTGCGCTCGGGCGAGGAGATGATCCCGCTCTCCGAGGCGGCGGTCTGCCGGAGCGAGAGCGACTGGCTGGTCGGGATCAACGGCACCCGCGCGATGACCGCCTTCAATTCGAAGGGCGGCGGGTTCCAGCTCACGCCGGTCGGGCGTGTGCAGACCCCGACGCTCGCGATCCTGGCCGAGCGCGAGGAGAAGATCCGCGCGTTCCAGCCACGCCCGTATTATGAGGTGCATGCGGACTTCGGCGTCCAAGCCGGGAGCTACCACGGCCGATGGTTCACCGAGGGGTTCAAAAAAAATGGCGGCGAGGATGCGAAGGCCGAGCGGATCTGGGATCGGGCGGCGGCCGACGGGATCGTGGCGAAGTGCCATGGCAAGCCGGGCGTCGTGGTCGAGGAGAAGAAGCCGACCACGCAGATCGCTCCGCAGCTTTATGATCTCACGACGCTCCAGCGGGAGGCGAACGGGCGGTTCGGGCTGAGCGCGAAGCGGACGCTCCAGATCGCGCAGGCACTCTACGAGAAGCACAAGGTGCTCACCTACCCGAGGACCGACTCGCGCTACATGCCGGAGGACAACCTCGCCAACGTGAAGTCGGCGATGACAAAGCTCGAGGAGCCGGATCTCGCCGAGCACGCCCGCAAGGCGCTCGCCCAGGGATGGGTGCGCCCGAACAAGCGGATCTTCAACAACGCGAAAGTCACCGACCACCACGCGATCATCCCGACCGGCGTCTCCGCCAAATCGCTCGATGATTTCGAATACAAAATCTATGACATGGTCGCCCGCAGGTTCGTGGCGGCGTTTTTCCCGGCGGCGCAATTTGAGGTGACCACCCGGATCACGCGGGTCGAGGGCGAGGCGTTCAAGACCGACGGCAAGATCATCACCGACCCCGGATGGCTCGCGGTCTACGGCAAGGAGGCCGCGGCCGGCGGCGACGAGGCGGGCGTCTGCACGATCGTTCCGGGCGAGTCCGCACGCACCGAGGCGATCGAGGTTCGCGAGAACGAGACGAAGCCGCCGCCGCGCTTCAACGAGGCGACGCTCCTCTCCGCGATGGAGGGCGCCGGCAAGCTGGTGGATGACGAGGAACTCCGCGAGGCGATGAGCCAGCGCGGGCTCGGCACACCGGCCACGCGCGCCCAGATCATCGAGGGGCTGATCCTCGACGGGTACCTCGCCCGGCAGGGCCGCGACCTCATCACGACCTCGAAGGGCCTCGCCCTCATCACCCTCCTCCGCGGGCTCGGTGTCCAGGCGCTCACCTCGCCCGAAATGACCGGCGAGTGGGAACACAAACTCAAGCGGATGGAATGCGGCGAAATGCCGCGCCCGCAATTTATGGAAGAAATCCGCGCGTTCACCACCGATATCGTCGACAAGGCGAAAAACTTTTCCGGCGAGACCGTCGAGGGGAATTACCAGCCGCTCGATGTCGAGTGCCCGAAGTGCGGGCACATCGGGTTTGTCGAGTCGTTCAAGGCGTTCGAATGCGGCGCGAAGTGCGGCGCGATCATCTGGAAAAACATGGCCGGACGCCAGTTCGAGCGCGACGAAGTCCGGACGCTCCTCGAAGTCGGGCGCACGGTCGAGCTCGAAGGCTTCCGCAGCAAGCTCGGACGCCCGTTCAAGGCGGTCGTGAAACTCGGCGCGACGACGGAGTTCAAACAGAGCTTCGACTTCGGGGACTCCGACGACCCGGCTCACAAGATCGATTTCTCGACCCTCCCGGCCCTCGTGAAATGTCCGCTCTGCGAGCCCGGAACGATCCACGACACCGGATCCACCTGGCAGTGCAGCAACACGCCCGCCTGCAAATTCCGCATGGGAAAAACCCTCTGCCAGCGCGAAGTCCCGCGCGAACAGGTCGAGAAGCTCCTCGCCGAAGGCAAGACCGCCCTCATCCAGCGGTTCATCTCGAAAAAGGCCGCCCGTTCCTCCGCGTTCCTCACCCTCGATAAAAAAACCGCCAAAGTCGGCTTCGAATTCGAACCGCGCAAACCCGCCGCCAAAAAACCCGCCCGACCGCGCAGCACCGCTAAGAAATCTAACGACGAGTAACTGGCCTCCAAGCCTCATGGCTACCCATGTGCAAAGCGCCGGAATCTACCTCGCCGACGCCTGATAGACATGATCCCATTCAAGTCCGATCAATCGGCGGAGATTTATTTCAAGTGCTTGTATCCCGGCGATCCCGAGTTAAAGCATCCCGTAGAGCCTCAAGAAATCAGGGAGTGAGCCCGGATTCGCATTATTCCGTTGTCCCGCCGGGAAGACCTCGTCCCGGAACACGTCCAGAAAGAACTGGATGCCCGGATGCGCCACCCCACCGAACGCCTCGCGGTCTATGAGCGTGCGAAGGCGATATTTGTTGCCGAGCGGGCGCGGCGCGGCGATTCCCTTGATCCAACCCGGAAGTTTGAAAGCCTCCGTCAGAGCATGTCCGAGTTGAACGCGATTCTCACCGTGTTCCCTCCCGAGATCCGGGGCAAGGTCGGGGGGCTGATGACGCTGGCGAACATGGGCAAGGATACGGTGTGCGGAAAATAATCCGGAAAAAGGTTTGCCGTCGCGCCGGCAGCGTCTATTCTGACCAACCCGCACGCGCCAGAAGGGTTGCAGCCGAACGATTTTTTCGAGAGGTGGCGGAAACTCACCATTAACCATCAACACTATGCCAGCATTGCAAGAATTGATCGCCAGCTCGATCAAGAATTATCGCGAAGGAAGTATCGTCAAGGGACACATCCTTGAGATCAGAAACCGAGAGTTCCTCGTGGACATCGGATACAAGAGCGAGGGAGTCATCCCCGCCTCGGAATTTGAAGACCCGGAGGAGGTCGAGATCGGCGACGAGATCGAAGTCCTTCTGGAACGGCTCGAAAACGACGAGGGAATGGTCGTCCTCTCGAAGGAAAAAGCGGCCCAGCGCCAGAACTGGGAAAAGATCGTCGGCGTCTTCAAGGGCGACGGCTTGATCAAGGGGAAAGTCCGCTCGGTCGTCAAAGGTGGGCTCATCGTCAACGTCGGCGTCGAGGCGTTCCTTCCAGCCTCGCAGATCGACATCATCCCCCCAAAGGATCTCCAGCAGTTCGTGGGAAACATCTACGATTTCAAAATCGTCAAGATCAACGAGGATCGCAAAAACGTGGTGCTGAGCCGCCGCGAGATCATCGAGCAGGAACGCTCGGAGAAGCGCCAGGCGTTCCTTTCCGGAGTCACCGTCGGCGACCGGATCAACGGCACGGTCAAAAACATCACGGACTTCGGAGCGTTCGTGGATCTCGACGGCATCGACGGGCTCCTGCATGTCACCGACATGTCATGGGCGCGTCTCAACCACCCGGGCGAGATCCTCAAGGTCGGCCAGCAGATCGAAGTCCAGGTGCTCGACATCAACAAGGAAAAGGAGCGGGTTTCTCTCGGCCTCAAGCAGATGCAGGCGAACCCGTGGGATCGCATCGAAGAGCGGTTCCCGGTCGGCCAGAAGGTTTCCGGAAAGATCACGAACCTCATGCCCTACGGCGCGTTCGTGCAGATCGAGGAGGGCGTCGAAGGCCTCATCCACGTCTCGGAACTCTCCTGGACGAAGCGCATCGCGCGGCCATCCGACGTCCTCACCATGGGGCAACTCGTCGAGGCGATCGTGCTCGGCGTCAACAAGGAGGAGCAGAAAATCTCGCTCGGCGTCCGCCAGCTCGAGCCGAATCCGTGGGATGAGATCGAGCTCCGCTACATGATCGGCAAACAGGTCAAGGGCAAGGTGCGCAACATGACCGCCTACGGTGCCTTCGTCGAACTCGAGGAGGGGATCGACGGCATGATTCACGTCTCCGATCTTTCCTGGACGAGGAAGATCAACCATCCGAGCGAAATGCTCAAAAAGGGCGACGAGCTCGAGGCGGTCGTCATCGACATCGACAAAGCGAACCAGAGGATCAGCCTCGGCACGAAGCAGCTCGACACAGATCCTTGGAAGGAAATCGACGCCCGGTTCCGCATCGGCGATCTCGTCAAGGGAACGGTCACCAAGATCACCAACTTCGGCGCCTTCATCCAGCTCCAGGACGACATTGACGGGCTCGTCCACATCTCGCAGATCAGCGAGGACCGGATCGAGAAAGTCAAGGATGTGCTCAAGGTCGGCCAGGAAGTCGAAGCACGCGTCATCAAGGTGGACAAAGCTGAGCGCCGGATCGGTCTCTCGATCAAGGCCGCGAACTACGGCGAGGAAGCTCTCCGCAAGGAAGCCGAAGCGTTCGACACCCTCCGCCCCGGCGAGGACATGGTCGGCCTCGACCAGGCATTCCAGTTCGCCGAGGACGACTACCGTCCGGGCGAAGGCAAGAAAAAGTAATACCACTCAACCAAAAAGCGCCGCCGGCACCAACCGGCGGCGTTTTTTTTGCGCAGATCCCGAGACAGGGGCCAGTCCCAAATCACGTAAGAACGCGGGACGCAGGGAGTGATACCATTTCGCTAAATTAATATGACAGATGAGTTTTGCGCGAAGCGTTTAGTTGAACCTGCATCCAGTCGCGACCAATCAAGCTGAGGACATCGGAAGTATTTTCCCAATACCTTCGCAGGGTTGACCGCATCCCGTTGCGCAGGAGGGAGATAGTCGGGAAGACCCGGTTTGCGAGGTCGTCTTTGAGAATGTCCCAAAGCTGTTCACAAGGATTCAACTCGGGGCTGTAGGGAGGCAGATCCACAATGCGTACGTTGCAGGGAAGTCGGGGATCCCCTTCGCGCAGATGAAAACCCGCTTGGTCACGAATGAGGACGTGAACGGCATCATGATCCGTAAGAGCCAGGTCTCGCAGGTAGTTCTCATCCCATTCAAGATTCACCCCAGGCAAATGGGCGAAGTGCGCCTCACCGCCAATGAGCGAGAGCGCTCCGTAAAGATAATCCCACTGGTATTTGATCTGTCGGCTTACCACTGGCCGTTTGCCGCGCAGCGTCCACACCCGGCGCAGTTCCGTGTGCAAGCCAAAGCGCGCTTCGTCCATCACCCACACTTTGACTCTGCTGCCAGCCTCAAGACCGAGGGCTTCGAGCTTTTCGCAGAGTTGATCTTTGAACGCCTGTTCCGCTTGCGGATCCTTTTTGGAGTGACTGGGACGCGGAACCCTCAGCACTCCACCGAATTTTTTTAGCCAGTTCCAGACGCTCGCATAGGGCCGTTCAATCCGATGGACTTTCTTTAACCAGCGTCGTGCCTGCTGCACGGTAGCAAACTCACCGGCCTCCAGCTTCCCCTTCAGCTCTTGAATGACCTCCGGTTTGATTCCACGGCAGATACCCTCCTGCGGACCAGGCTTCGCGCGCTCCAGAAGCGCCTCCAATCCCTGTTCCCTCACGGTCTTCATCCATACAAACAGATGCCCGCGTGCGATGCCGCAGAGATCGGCAATTTGTCCCGAAGTCATTTCACCGTGCGAGACAAGTTTCACCGCGAGCAACCGCCGCTTTCGCCATCCGTCCGGTTCCTGTGCGTACCGCTCGTCGATTACTTGTGCTATGTCCGGTCTTCCAAGCTTGATTTTAGGTGCAGCCATCAACGCTGTATATCACACAACCCTCGTTGTGTCATGTTGTTTATGCAAAATGGTATGATACCATCTCTTCGAGTGGATTGGATCATTGGCTGGAAGCCAATACTACGTAGCATCGGCATCTTGCCGATGTTCTGAGTCCATTTGTTTTACAGAGTTGGTATGAGGCTCGACAAACGATATATGAAAGGGCGTTGCCCTCGGCGCCCTTGCTGTGGCAGAGAGGATGCCGGGGGCGACATCCCTCCATTGCTTGCGCTTACGCGCGGATCAGGGAACAGGCCGCCTATCGACATTTTGGCGGCGGGGAGGCTCTTCCTCCCGATCAACTGATCTGAAGTTTCCAGGTCGATTCGAGGATCTCTGCTGGAAGCGGGGTCGCGTTGATGGAGGAGCTCAAGTAGTCTTCCAGATGTTCGAGCGACGCGGTGCCGCCGATCGTCGTTCGGATCGCGGGTTCGCTGGCGGCGAGTCGGAGATTGAATTCCGTGGCATTCCGGCAGCCGGCGGCTTCGATCAGCTTGCCGAGGCGTGCGGATTTCGAGCGGCTCTGTTCGTCGGAGGGTCCTCCGCCCAAGGTGCGCAGGGCGAGCGCGGGGATGTTCTTTTCCTGGATTGCTGTCCAAGAGGTATCGCTGCAGTCGCGCTGGCAGGCATTCCAATACAAGATCATGCCCTCGATCAGCCCGCTCTTCATCGCCTCCACGGCGGCATCGGAATTCTGCGGGGTCAGGAAAAGCACAGCCTGCCGGATCAGGCCGCGCGCCCGGAGCGAGGCGAGTTCATCAGCCAGCGGGCCGCCGCCGCGCAGTTGATCCACCAGGTTGCCTGGGTTCGGATCCATGGAAACGAGTTGCGCCACGTCAATGGCATCGAGTCCCAGCCGGCGGCAACTGTCCTCGACCTCAAATCGCATGAGCGGCACCGTGGCGTCACGGACTTTGAGCACCATCCGCGGCACGCGCGAGCGGTCTTCATCAAAGGCCTGACGGAGGACCATGAATGTGAACCCTTGATTGTATGTGGGACTGGAATGAAACCATACCCCGGTCTCCATCGCCCGGCGCGCCACGATCAGATCCCGGGCGACATCAGCCGGATTCCGGCCCAACGACATGCTGCCAAATGTAAACGAGGTAAAAGGAAACATGGCCGCAAGCTACCGGATGAGCCCACAGAATCCAACATCTTCCCGACACATCTTCCCGCGCGGGTCGCTACGGAAGCTTTTCACCCCTTGCCGCGAGGAGGATGCGATACCAGGTGTCGCGGTCGATTTCGATCTCTGCGGCCAGTGCCGCCTTGCGGATGTTTTCGGGCTTCGCGCTGCCGATCACCGGAACTA
>Ga0194039_1001524_pt1 | contig 12354 bp, 6 predicted proteins | sample JunL228m_MetaG_FD_148679 | JGI IMG/M metagenome (GOLD analysis project Ga0194039, IMG submission 148679) | Anoxic zone freshwater microbial communities from boreal shield lake in IISD Experimental Lakes Area, Ontario, Canada - Jun2016-L227-8m | ecosystem: Environmental > Aquatic > Freshwater >...
GAATCATCAACCTTGGCCTTTCTGATTTGTTCGCTCATGGTATGTAGTACATTTTGGTGGGAACTTATAATATTTATCCGCCATGGGACATTGTCACCGCTATAATCTCCGAATAGTATTGGTAGGCCTGATGTGACGGGCCGCCCATCTGCCAAACCCGTGGGTCCTGTGATGCAATTGAACCCTGTACCCGATTGTGGGAGTCATATCCAGATTATAATACAATACGTTACGATGAATTACTCGGATTTTCACCTGCGCAATGATTTAGAGAGACCCAAAGCTATCCGCATCGTCTCTGCGGCTGATTAGTATCGCCCCCCTCTCCTCTTCCCAAACGAATCCGGCCACCGAAGAGAGAAGATTATCTCGCGGGAGCAGTGTAATACTCTGTTACGGTTGTTCATTCCTTATTGCTAGAAAATCTATCGGGTGAAAAAAAATCTTTGATGAAACTGAAGTGATAGAGCGACGTAGATCCTCGTTTCTCTATGCAGATTTTATTGGCAAGCACAACGTACATAATAAATTAAACTCCACTACTAAAAAGGAGAACAATCAGGAAACTTATCCGTACCCAAATGGTTGTAGAGAGAAAACCTTTATTGCGTAATGAACGATATCAGGAGTACTGGAATTATTATGTCAACAAAATTGCGAGGGGGGTTTATCACGTTCGATGCCTCATCAAAGCAGGAGATATTGTCCTGTTTCGGTAAGACAACCGATCAGGAGGGATATATCATCGAAGTAGAAAATCCTACTCAACGGGTTATTACCCCGGATGGAGAAGATATTACCATTGAAGAATTTGCAGGGATACGAAACGGTTCTGAAATTTATATCAAGTCTGATCTGCCATCACTTATAGAGCTCATCGATATCATCGGTTAAAATGTCTCTAATGGCAATATTAGAGAAATTGAAGCATCTTGTAAAACTCGAAGGATGACCCATTCAATTTTATTAATATCCAAATCAACAGCAACAACAGTTCTGAAAAATTTACCAGTTTTGACGGCGGACAAACACTTGGGATTAATCTCTCTAAACTTACACAATCCGAAAAAGATGTTATTAAACCGCTGATTCCTCAAGCGGTTGCTGCCGGGGCATTACTGCTTGAAGATAAATCAATAGAAAGAATTGAGGATATCGAATTAAAAGAAAAAACACCGGATGAAAAAGAGGTCCTGGCTTTTTTTGTGGGAAAAATTCCACATGCGGATTACACGGCTCTGCGGGCTTCACTCTATTTACGAAAGCGGTTTTCAGAAGGAGCAGACCGGGATGAGATCGCCAAATTAAAGGGTGAAATTATCTGGAAATATTCAAAGCGCGGAAGGAACATAAGCGATCTGTGTAGTGCCGGGTATTTTGAAACGCTGATAAAAACCATATTTGAGGAGAAGGTACTTTCAGGGTACACTGAAACGGAGATCTTCGACACGTATAATCTCATTGTTGAAGAGGGGACCCTTACCGTATTTGTTTCAATCGGAATGTCCCCTGATCAGGTAAGGCGTGAAATCGAAGAGAAGATTAAGAGAAATAAGCGATATGGATTGCATTTACTCTATATCCACGGGATAGGAAGAACAAATATCGAAACGATCCGCATGGTCATTTACGACCTGAAAGAAAGATATCCTACAATGAAACGAATCACGGAAGAATATGCAAATATTATTTCCGTGAAACTGGAGTTTTAATCGAAAGGTCGGGGAAAACACCGCAACATTCGGATCATAAGGACAGATCCAATACAAAAAATCATTCCAAATGGGTATGTGATCTCTTTAAACGAAGTCTACACCGTCCGTGGCGGCACGAGGGATGATTGCCGAAAGACCGGACGGATGTGGGATCATGCGAAGAGATTTGCCATGGGAAGAAACAGGCGTTTTCGTTGGACCCCGTCTCATGGAAGATCTTACATGAATCAACCATGAAATTGCCAAATGAACGACGAGGAAAAGAGGCAATCATTTCATGCTTTTTCATTGACTTCACCCCATACTACCCTGGATTTCCGGAAAATAACCCCAATTAAGGCGGCATTTCCGCAGATTGCACGGATATCCAACGACTTTTTCTATTCTTCTCAATCCAGGGGTAATAGGGGGATCTGCCCTATATCCGACCGATTTATAGGGTCATCTGGGCCCTGGAAAAAACGGTAGAGATATTGATATGGATTATTTCGTAAAGCCCCTCTATTTGAGGCAAACGGGTCTTAATTTTCCTCCGATTTGACAACCCCAAATGTGTGAAGTCCTGATATGCGTGATAACGGGAGATCTCCCCTGAAAACAGGAACGGTGCCGAAGCACCACGAGGATACCGGATGAAAATACCCGGTGCATTTTCTTAGTTACGTTGTGGAATCCAGTTCCGATTTCCGTGATTGTTTGTGATATTGAAAATTTTGTTCCGCGTTAGAGCGGGGGCTGTGGGTCCCGGACTTTTCGCTTGAGATGGAAATGAACCGTTGCGGAAAAACTGAAACGTGGCCCATGTCAACGGCGGGTTTAATTTCCTCACTCCCTGCGGAATAATTTCCCCAGTGCGGCACTCAGGTTCCAGGGATCTGAAGTGCGCTTATGATCGACGAAGTGCAGGAGTACCGGTAATCTTGGGATTTCGGTGCGTCCCAGGGGAACTGGCCCACACGGAAATTCTTAACTGTCGTGCAGCCTGGTTTTTTTGTAGTCTGCCCGTCTTTTCCTGCAGGGGCCATTCCGGGATCGGGCTCTTCCACCCGGACCTGCAACAGGTGGTAATGGGTTGTTTCCGAATTTTCTTCTCAATGTGCCTGATCCAGGGGATCGCTTTACCATCCCGTCATTATCCCCGGTGACTGCCAAAGCCCTGTTGGACTGTAGCGGGAATTTCGTAGCAGGGAAACAGCGGGGCCATGGTTGCGGGCTCGCCGTTTGATCTGGACGCCCTTCTTCGAAAACCGTTGGGACGATAGGAATCTATTTTTAAGAAGAACTATGAATGTTAAAATATCTCATGGTTGTTTCCCGGCGGGATGAGGCGATATCGGAAGTTATCGGCTTTGTGCTGATCCTTGCACTGATTGCCATAGTTGCCTCGCTGTACCTTACCTACGTGGTACCCGCACAGGGGCGGGACATGGAAATTGCACACATGGACGTGGTCCAGGACCAGTTCCTGAGTTATAAAACGACGGTGGACTCACTCTGGATCAACAACCGGTACAATACCCAGATCAGCTCCCCGTTTACACTCGGTACAAATCCTGGCTCCACACAGGGCTCGTTTGTGAATATGCCACTTTTCCAGCCTGTGACGTCGGGGGGGACGCTGGTGGTGAATGGGAGGAGCGAAACGATAGGGGTTAATGCTGATGCGCTTTTTACTCAAGGAACTGTGGTGGCGCCTCCTAATAATAATCCAGACATCCAAATTGAACCCGAACATCTGTTTGTAAGTTTCTCAACGACTGATATCAGATCCCAGGCTAATGTAAGTATTTCACCTTCAAAAGGGTCTTGGGTAGCATATTTGATTACCACACCAGGTGCTCAAACCCCACTCAATGTAACAATAGTAAAAAATGGTACAATGAACAATCTGACTATTCAAAACTCAATTACTAATTATTCTTCCTACCAAATAGATCTTGCAGATAGTGTATTTGGCTTAAAAGAAGCGTTCCAATATCCTTTTAGCTTGACCATTTCAAACCCGAGTATTGTTACCAGAGTAACACCCGCCGGATATTACGCCGGGACAGGGGTAGCTATTATTCCTCTGAATACTCCAATGGGGTCCCTTGAATATCGTTCCAGCAATAATTATTGGATTAGTCAGAACTACATTTACCAATATGGGGGTGTATTCTTACAACAGGATAATGGATCTGTTGTAAAATTACTTCCATCGATAACAGTCACAAGAGATTCAAAAAATCCAACTCTGACACGGGTCACCATTAATAACATCACAATTAACAAAAAAATACCCTCCATAATTGGAGGGTCATCCCTTGTTGAGGTATTGACTACGTTAAAGAAGCCAGATATTGTTTCAAATAACCTGGTTAATTCTCAAGAATATGGGTCGGCAAACGCCAGGGTTGTCACAATTATTGTTACTGCAGATAATATCAATGCTGCACAAATGTGGAAGAGTACATTTGAAAAAATAAGGCTAAATAGTGGCTATTCACCTAACTGGGTGAATGTATCTCCCGTAACTCCCGATGGAAATAGATATACAGTAACAATGACAGTCGGTGATACTAATTCTGGGGTTTACAACATTGTTTTGGATGGCCAAAGTAGTGTTGCGATCATTGAGCTTTCCCCAACCTCTTACTAATTTTTGTTAAATAACGAAGGAAAAATAATCTTCTAATATTTCTGAATATACTGGAATAAACCAATGAAAAAAATAAAAGAAAGAAGGTTACAGGATTCAGGCGTATCTGAAATAATTGGGTCAATTCTTCTCGTATCACTTGTAGTGGGGCTTATGATGGTTGTAACTACTGTTGTTATCTCCCAGCCCCGGCCTGATAAGGTCCCTGAACTGAGTGCATCAATTTCGAATAATACGACTAATATTTATATCACTCATACTGGTGGTGATGCTCTGCAATATGGGGAATATCTAGTGGTAATTGATGGAAATAAAGTAAATCCTTGGGATTATTGCAATTCTGACGGAACACGCAAAGTAGATGAGTGGTCTTTTGGTAAACCTACAATAGTTATCAAGAATCTGGCTAATCCTACTAAAACTGTCCAGATATATTACACAGGCCCTTCCAGTAAAGTGCTCCTCGCCCAGTCAAAATTTGAATAGGTGCTATTAAAAAACCTTGGTGGAATCCGAAATACGCTAAAAAAATATTTATGAACTAAAATACATTTTTATCCTTACTGGTAAAGAATAACATTAATCACGGCAATTTTTTGGTATAATCAATTACGCTGAAATCTGTCGTAATCATTCAACGAGGGGAAATGAAACCACGGAACAATTGCCGCATGTCGGAATCGGGCGTATCTGAAATAATTGGGTCAATTCTTCTCGTATCACTTGTAGTGGGGCTCATGATGGTGGTAACCACCGTTGTAATTTCCCAGCCCCGCCCGGATAATATTCCTGAAACAACCGCAGCATTTTCTGTTATTAACGAATCAGGTCATTACAATGTCACAATAACCTATTTGGGTGGTGACGCTCTGCAATCCGGAGAATATCTGGTAGTTGTCAATGGAAAAGAGGTAAAACAAAATTCTTGGCCAGCTTTTTCTGCACAATCTTTACCGTTGATGGTTCCCCTGGATGAAACTTATAGCCCTCCATTCGATGTTTCATTATATTATAAAGGTAATTCGGGTTCGGCCCTACTTTCCAAGGCCATCGATTTAGATGAAGGCTCTGTGGGACCATCGCCCGCAGCACCAACCGTCACCAGCATAAATCCTAATAGTGGCCCGATATTGGGCGGCACAACCGTAACAATCGACGGAACAAATTTTCAAGGAGCGACTATAGTTTCCTTTGGCGGTACACCGGCAACCTATACGGTTGTCAGTGCGACACAGATCACAGCGACTTCCCCGGCTCATGCGATCGGAACTGTTGACATCACAGTCACCACATCCAATGGCACGTCTGCAACTTCATCAGCCGCCCAATACACCTATACAGCAACAGCAGCCCCGACCGTCACCAGCATAAATCCTAATAGTGGCCCGATATTGGGCGGCACAACCGTGACAATCTACGGAACAAATTTTCAAGGAGCGACTGTAGTTTCCTTTGGCGGCACACCGGCAACCTATACGGTTGTCAGTGCAACACAGATCACAGCGACTTCCCCGGCTCATTCGATCGGAACTGTTGACATCACGGTCACCACACCCAATGGCACGTCTGCAACTTCATCAGCCGACCAATACACCTATACAGCAACAGCAGCACCGACCTTCACCTCCATCACCCCGAATTTCGGACCGACATCAGGAGGTACCTCTGTAATGATCGTTGGTACAAATTTTGTTTCCGGAGGTCCGTTCGGAGTAACCATTGGCGGTGTGGCAGCAACGAGCGTCGTCTGGGTTAACGCCACCCATATTACGGCGGTCACTCCGGCCGGTACAGCTGGAGCCCAGAACGTAGTGATTACTAACAATGATGGCCAGACTGCAACCGGGACAGGCGCTTTTACCTATTCGGCCTTTGTAAATTTCATCATTGACGAGAATGTCTTTATCTATGGAAATACGTTGAATTTCGCCGGAAATACGATAGCTGGGCATGATGCCACCGTAATCATTACAGGACCCCTGACCACAAGTGACCTCAATCGAAACGCCTATGTCGATGTCACAACCATTTATATCGATGGTGATGTGACCCTGGACGGGGGTAGTGCGAGTTTGGGATCGGCAATCAAACCTGGTGACCTCTATGTCAATGGAGACATGACGTTAGGGAACGGAGGCCGAGATATCTATGGCAACGTATATATCAAGGGTAATTGCGACTTAAAAGATGCCCGGATCCATGGAATTGTGTATGTTGACGGCGATCTTACGTTGAAATGGACACCCTGGCTTGCCCCGGATGCCCGTATTTACTACACCGGCACGTTCACGCATCCAGCAACCCTGGACCCGGACCTGCTTGCCAAGTGTATTTACCAGGCAACAGTACCTGGATTTACTATGCCTGATCAGCCAATACCTCCGGCAAAATCACCTGAATGGTATACGGCAAAAGGGTATGTTTCAAGTGGACCTTTAAAAAGCAATATGAAAATATCTGCAGATAGTTATACATACAGTTCCGGCGGGAATAACCCTGCAACTAATACCGTAATTGTAGCTCGAACTGGGGATATCAAATTAACGGGATATGGTAGTGGTGGCGTTACAGGGGTATTATTTGCCCCCAACGGAAAGGTGACCTTTGACGGAGGGTCCTTCGAGGGTGTCGTGATCGCCCGAAATGGCTTCTTTGTCACCAGTGGTGGGACTTATGTAACGTTCAGGAATCTTGCGAATTATTTTAGTAACCCTGATGATTATCCATTTTAGGTTGAAAGGATTTTTGGGAATTGGGGAAACAGCGGAGGCTGGCTACTCATTCCCCCTTATTTCCCGTTTATCCAGAATCTGTTGCTTGTTATGACAGGTCTTCCGGCAGGAATATTTTTCGGTCAGGGATTTTAAAAAACTTGACGACACTTCGATATCAAGTCCCATATGAGTGAGGCAGGCCCCCATCTTATTGAAAGTCTTTGCAAGACGTTGGAGCGGCAATCAACCACCTGTTTCAGACGGTGTAATGCTTCTTCGTGGCTATGCTGCCTTGATAATTTCACCGATTACCGCCAGGAAAATTGTACTTCAAGTGGAATTATCTCCCAAGTAATTACATCTTGATCATCCCTGACTGACAACTAATATAACTCCCCAAATTCCGGGGCAAAACCTCGGAGTCTCCCATGCAACGTTAATATTTTGCGCAGCGGGTATGCATGGAATCAACCCGGCACCAACCCAGGCCATGAACTCCGGAATCACGCCAACATTTACATTCAATCTTGAAGGAGTACCCATGCGCTACTTATTTATCTTTCATTGCCTACGATAAGAGTAATCACGTCAATTTTCAGGTATGATCAAATACACTGGAATCTGCCGCAATTATTCAATGGGGGGAAATGAAACAACGGAACAATTGCCGCATATCGGAATCGGGCGTATCTGAAATAGTTGGTGCTTTGATACTTATTTCGATGATTGTCCTCGTCGTAGCGGTTATCGCTGCAGGAATGATTAACCGACCTTCTGCAGATAAAGTCCCACAGGTAAGGTTTTCTGTTGTTAACAATTCAAGCATTGTAGGACAGTATTCAGTGGATATCACCCATGATGGGGGAGACGAAATAGCAAATGGTAGTTATGCTGTATTTGTTAATGATATTCAAATTAATGAAAAAAATATCACCGTTTCTTCCCCAAATCTCGATAATACCTGGTCTATCGGGAAAACCCTTGCTGTAGATACAGGTAATATTGCGCCCGGACAGGTTCGAGTATATTATTCCGGGACAACGGTCAACAATCCGACACTGTTAGGTCAGAGGACTGTGGGGGACACAACGACGGCACCAACCTGTCCGACCGTTGCATCTTTCACCACGAGCCAAACCACTGGTTGTCTACCGATGACTGTGCAGTTCACCGACACATCAACCTGCACTCCAACCTCATGGTCCTGGACCTCTAGTGATGGTTGGACCTCAACCTCCCAAAACCCGATGCGCCCCTTCTCCACCGCAGGTACCTACACTGTCACTTTAATCTCATCCAATGCATTAGGAGTCAGTGATCCATTTACCCTGCAAATAACGGTCGCAGGTAAAGCACCAGAAGCCTCATTCACTTATCCCCCCTCTACTCCTGACACCAACACCCTCGTCATATTCACCGACACATCAACCTGTTCACCAACCTCATGGTCCTGGACTTCCAGTGATGGTTGGACCTCAACCGCCCAGAACCCGACGCACACCTTCACCACCGCCGGCACCTACACCGTCACCTTAACCTCGTCCAATGTGTATGGGACCAGTACGCCATTTCCACGTACAATCAACGTCACTTCGTATGTCCCTCCGTCTCCTCCAGTCGCAAACTTTACTTCAAATGTAACCCACGGTTGTCAGCCTTATGATGTTCAGTTTAACGATACATCTATCGGGAATCCGACTTCATGGAGCTGGTCATTTGGTGACGGGGGGGTATCTACACTTCAGAATCCTCTCCACACCTATCTCTCTCCGAATTCATACACCGTGAGCCTCACAGCAACGAATGGTGCCGGCCCGAATACCATGTCGAAAACAGACTATATCGCGATCGGCCCGCCGATAGCAAGCTTCACGTCGAATGTTACAACTGGTTGCAAGCCATTGACCGTGCAGTTCACCGATACTTCGACTAGGGTACCTAACTCATGGGCGTGGACCTTCGGTGATGGGACCTCATCAACTGAACAGAACCCGGTGAAGCAATACACTACTACAGGTGTCTATTCGGTCCTTTTGTCGGTCTCAAACAGCTGTGGTGGCAGCCCTCCGTTTACCAGGACCAATTACATCACGGTCGGCCAGGTGCCGGTAGCGAACTTCACCGCGAACAAGACCACCGGATGCGTGCCGATGACGGTCCAGTTCACCAATTCCTCGGTAGGTGCAACATCATTCGACTGGGATTTCGGCGATGGTCCGCACTCATCTGAACAGAACCCGGTGAAAACATACTCTGCGGTTGGTAACTACACCGTCTCGCTGAATGCAACGAGCTTGTGTGGAAGCAATGTTAAGACAATGACCAATTACATCACGGTGGGCACACCGGTGACGGGTGCAAACTTCACGGCGGACACACGGTCAGGCTGCATCCCCTTCACCGTTCATTTCAGCGGGAATGCTACGGGCACGGTTAAGGCATGGCTCTGGGACTTTGGCGATGGCGGGTCCTCGGCAGACCAGAACCCGACACACATCTACCAGACTGCGGGAGATTTCACGGTCAACCTCACCGTGCTGGACTACTGCGGCGGACACAACACATCAATCAGCTCCAACTATATTCACGCGGCAACTGCCATATCCCCCCCGGCTATAAAAGCTGGGGGATTCTGGACACTCGGAGAAGGTTCAGGAATTACAGCCCAAGACAGCTCAGGTCATGGCAACACCGGGACCATCACTTCCGGAGCATGGGCGAACTGCCCGGCACAGGGAAGGGGATATCTCATCTTCAATGGGTCAAGCTCCTATGTCTCGATACCGAACAGTGCGACGCTCAGCCCGACCGAGCAGATCACCATGGAGGCCTGGGTGTATCCGGTTAAGCAACAGACGGCAAAGTTGATCCAGAAGAGGGACTGGGACGGACATGGTATCGGACAGAGCCAGTATGGTGGGTGGCAGGCTTCAATCAGGACTGCCGATGGTATCTCCCATGTGGTGAGCTGGGGGGGGCCGACCGTGTCACTCAACACATGGAGTTATCTTGTTCTCTCTTATGACGGTACATCCCTTAAGCTCTATGTGAACGGGCTTGTCAAAAACGAAACCCCCGTTGCAGGTAAACTGAAGACAATTAACTTTGACCTCGCTATCGGGTCTGATGCAGGTAACCAGAAGTTCTTCAACGGCTCCATTGCCAACGCCGCAGTCTCTACCTATGCACTTGCACCCTGTGAAGTCTTCGCCCGGTACCAGTCTTTCACCCCGCAGGCATGCCCACCTGCCGTGAACTTCACTGCCAATACCACTTCAGGGAATGCACCACTCACCGTCCAGTTCACAGACCTCACCCCGGGAACGCCCTCTTCATGGTCGTGGAATTTCGGTGACGGGACCACATCCACCACGCAGCACCCGGTAAAGACCTACAGCACCGTAGGTGTCTACAACGTCACACTCACGGCCTCCAATATCTTTGGTACCAATCAGCTCACCCGGACAGGGTACATCACGGTCGGCCAGGTGCCTGTTACAAACTTCTCAGCGAATGTGACCAATGGGTGCCCGCCACTCACCGTCCAGTTCACCGACCTCACCACCGGAAGTCCCACATCCTGGTTGTGGAATTTCGGTGACGGAGCAACATCAACCGACCACAACCCGGCCAGGACCTACAGCACCGTAGGTATCTACAATGTCACGCTCACGGCCTCGAACATCTTTGGAACAAACCAGTCCGTCCGCTCCAACTACATCACGGTGGGCCAGGTTCCTGTTGCAAATTTCACGGCAAACGTAACCGCGGGCTGCCTGCCGATGACCGTCCAGTTCAGTGATACCTCAACCGGTCTGCCGGGTATATGGAACTGGTCTTTCGGCGATGGAGCTACCTCTAACTTGCAAAACCCGAACAGGACATATACGACAGCAGGCAGCTACACCGTAACACTCATTGCTTCGAATAACTGCGGCAACAGCACCCCGTTCACGAGTACTAATTACATCACGGTCGGCCGGGTACCGGTCGCCAACTTCACCGCGGATATCACCACCGGATGCCTGCCGATGACCGTGCAGTTCACAGACTCATCAGCATATAATCCCACCCTATGGAACTGGACATTCGGTGACGGAACAACCTCAACCGCACAGAACCCGGTCAAGACGTACAGCACTGCGGGGGTCTACAACGTCTCTCTCATTGCGTCAACCATGTGCGGGAGCAGCACCAGTTTCAACAGGACCGGTTACATCACCGTTGGTGCGCCGGCAGTGGCATTCACCGCCAGTCCCACATCAGGTACCGCCCCGCTCACGGTACAGTTCAATGGCACCTCGAAGGGAACCCCGGTAACGTGGAACTGGACTTTCGGTGACGGAACGACGTCTGTCCAACAGAACCTGACACATACCTATACGGTTTCCGGTACCTACAACGTATCGTTGACAGCAACGAACGGATGTGGCAGCAATACCACGACTAAAACCGGGTATATTACCGCACTAGGACCTTCCGTTACTGTTTGGGCATGGTTAAAATGGCTAAATAAACCAAATATTCCCGTCCCAACTAATCAGATGTGGGCGACTCTTGTTCTTGATGGTTCAAGTGATAATAACCGCAGATACCACATTCAACACGATCAGAATAATACCAAATTCGAATTTGCCATCGGCACCGCAAACATGAGTAGTAGCGGAAAATGGGTTCAGTCAACCACAAATCCCGTTAACGGAACATGGTACCTTGTTACGGGTGTCTACAACCAGACCTCGGGAAAAATGGCAATTTACGTTAACGGTACCCAGGAGGGGTCGTGGACAACAGCTGACAGTTCCGGTTTAAGAGGTATACCAGGTACTCTTCAGATAGGTGGAATTCAAGCTGGTTACCCGAATGGTAAAGGGGTCTGCTATGGAGGTTCCATCACCTGTGCCGACAATACAAGAGTACGTTTACTTGATGGATACGTAACTGGAGTTCAGTACTTTGATTTTGTAAAGAGTCCGACTGATATCCTGGCCTATTACAACGCCCAAGGTCACCCTGCTTAAACCGGGGACTCCTTCCCTCACCCAGCCCATGTTTTCCCGTCAGAAATATCGGGTGAATATCCCCTATGATAACTGTTTATCACAAGATCTTAAAACCTAAGCTCCCGGAGAAATTAGGCACATGAGATTCAGTGCCTCCAGAATGAGGCGCTGCTTTTTGGTCATCTCAGTATTCATCGTCTGCCCATCTGCAAGAGTAATCTTCCGAAACTTTTCAAGTTCAAGGAGCATGCCCTTAATAGCGTATCTTTGAAGCAAACCTGCAT
>Ga0194039_1001525_pt1 | contig 12345 bp, 17 predicted proteins | sample JunL228m_MetaG_FD_148679 | JGI IMG/M metagenome (GOLD analysis project Ga0194039, IMG submission 148679) | Anoxic zone freshwater microbial communities from boreal shield lake in IISD Experimental Lakes Area, Ontario, Canada - Jun2016-L227-8m | ecosystem: Environmental > Aquatic > Freshwater >...
TTGGTTGTTTCAGTTCGCCTTTGAGGGCGCGCAGGCGATCCCAAGGATCATCGTTTAAAAACCGTATGCAGGTATCGAAGGTAGCGCCACCCCAAGCTTCAACCGAAAAAAAACCGCAGTGGTCAATCTCCCGTGCAAGGGGGAGCATATCCTCGGTCCGGAGCCGTGTCGCGATGAGCGATTGGTGGGCATCCCGGAGAGTGGTATCAGTGATCAGGATCTTTTTTGGAGCGGCAGGGTGCATCAGGTAAACCTCAGGAGGCCGGCAGGAATTTATTCAGCCTCTTAAAATTCACTGGTAAAGTATTAAAAATTCACTAACGGGAATGAACGCCAAAAAAACCACAACTATTGCAACCATTGCCGGGATCAGATCGTAGCGTTTGTGCGTGAACTTCGGACAGAATGTTCCCCCGTTGTAAAATCCTCTCACAGCCATCAGTTCCGCAGTATCCTGTGCCCGGACAAGCGCGTCACTCACCAGAATGAGCCCGGCAGGCACGAGAGTTTTTACACCCCATGTTTGTCCTTTGATCATCATCGCCATGTGGATACGATCAAGATCTGCTGCAAGAGATTCTGCCATCTGCATACCCATCTCTGCTATCATGCCCATCTCAAACCCTGTCCGGTTTCCCAACAACCAGACCCCAAGATGTAAAAATTCCCCGGTCTTCTGCTCGCTAAAGAGCCAGATCCCGATAAGGATAATCGTAATCATTCTGACAAGATAGGATAATCCATCCCCACCGGCAATAGATATAAAAAGTGCGGCAACGGCAACTAAAATGAGTGTCCCGGTAACCATCCGGATTCGCTTAATCTCATGAAATCGTGGAGTAAAGACAAGCCACCACACAAAGACACCGACTGCTCCCACCACACTGAAAAAAGATACGAGTGTGAGAAGGGTTGCAGTACAGATCCGCATCCTTACGTCCTGCATACGGCCTCCTGAAGATCCAAATGAGAAATATTTTTTAAAATCTTTCCGGCAGAGATAATTTTTTTGATAAGAGCCGGTGCATGTTCCCAACGAGTAAGTGCATCCGGCATCTTCCCACGATCCAACAACTCACCGTGTTGTATCTCCCAGATGTGATCTACCTGAGGAAAGCAGGTCTGTTCATGGGTAAAAAGGACTGTTATCCCCACTGTTCTCCGGGAGAGGTGCTCACATAATCGTTCTTTTTCTCTGGCATCCAGTGAACTGAACGGCTCATCAAGCAGAAGAAGATCGTAATTTTTCGCAAGTACACAGGCTAGATGTAAGCGTTTTAATTCACCGCGGCTCAACGCGAGTGGTGCCGTGGTGCGCTTATCCATGAGATTTACTTCAGAAAGGATCGGGTCGCTTTCAAGTCCCCACGATCTACATTCCTCTGCAACAGTAGCACCCGTGACATGATATTCCGGAAATTGCAGGGATATCATTATCGATGAAATGCCATCACGGACAATACTGCCACCTGCGGGAGATAAAAGCCCGGCCATCATCAGCGCAAGGGTTGATTTTCCGCTTCCTACGTCCCCGCTCACCAGATGCAGTCCCTCACAAAAAGTGCCCTGCGCAGCCAGTAACCAGTCGCCCCTGTATGCGTGGGTTGCATTGAGGTGAAGTTTCATACCTTGCACCGCCACGATAATGGATAGAACGGGGTTTGGCTCAGCGATGTAAAGACATGGGCAGGACTCCCGCTTAGCGAAATACAACCGTTTTCCAGATACAGGAGGTAATCCCCCCCAGCTGCAGTCTCCATCTGCTGGGTGCAGCGAATTACATACGGTACGGCACTATTTTGTATCACCCGTTCAATCTGAAGGCAGCGCGTCTCATCAAGATGTGAGTCATATTCATCCAGCACCAGAATTTTTGGACGCTGGACCAGAGCGGCTGCAAGCGCAATAAGAACTTTTTCCCCTCCAGATAGTTCCCTCATTGCTCGATCGAGAAGATGCATGATATCCATTGTTTCTGCAATAGTGAGCACTGCGCTATTTGTTTCCATGCATGGCTGGTGGGAAAAACGCAGGGCAGATGCAATCTCATCAGATGCGCGGGAAAAAAGAATATTTTTATCCGGAAATTCGTTTACCCAGCCAACATCATTCTCTCGTGGTTTTTTGTCATCGATCAGTATCTCTCCGGCTTCCGGCTCGGCAATACCAGAGCAAAGCCGGAGAAAGCTGGTCTTGCCACTCCCGTTTGGTCCTATAACAGAAGTTATCCCGGGAGGTATCGTCAGCGAATCGATGCCAATATTCCGGTACCTGAGCCCGTATACTTCAATCATGGAAGTCTCTGTGCGATCATGTAGGCTGCGGATGCTTTGATCACATCTCCCAAAAGGAACGGGAGCATTCCCATTGCCAGTGCAGCAGCAAGACCCATACCAGTCGAATATATGAGCCAGATAATCCCGAAAGCGTAGATGATCAATGTAGCCATGGCCAGTCCAATCACATGGACCCTGGCTGATTTCGATTCGTATGCCAGACCCACGATAAGAGCTGCCGGGATAAAACCTATCAGGTATCCCCCGGTTGGTCCTAAAAGGATCCCGATGCCCGCAATCCCGTTATGAAAGAGCGGCAGTCCAAGCGCGCCCAGTAGAATGTACAGCGTGACCGGGATTACTGCATACCGGCGCATGACTGCACCTGCGAGTAGAACAAAAAGTGTCTGGAGGGTCAGCGGTACAGGAAAAAATGGTACAGATACCCAGCTACCCAGCGCGATAAGGGCAATAAATGCCGCAGATAATGCAATAATTCTGGATCGTTTCAGGTCCCCAAACATCGTCAACCTGAAAAAATTTAGTGGTTGACGATAAAAAAATACCGATTTTAGTCACTGCTGATAGCAGTCACCGGCAATCACTCGTTCGAGTCTGCCATTCTCTTTTCTTATGATCAGTGCACCGAACTCATCGATATCTACTGCTTCTCCCTCAAAGGTGTTTTTGAGTGTACGAATCTGGACATGGTTTTCCAGTGTACATGAAAGGCTCTTCCATTCCTGTAAAATGGTTTCATACTCTCCTTCTTCTAATAGGATGTACCGGCTCTCGAACTCTTTTAAGATTCTGGCAAGGAATACGGCACGGTTAACATCATGGCCAACTTCAGCACTGATTGACGTGATATCCTTTTGGAGGGCAGGTGTAAAATTGTTAAGAGGAACATTTACGTTTACACCAATTCCCAGCAGACAATAATGAACTGTGTCTGCTTCTGCTGCAAGTTCTAAAAGCAGTCCCGCAACTTTTTTGTTGCCAATGAAAATATCATTTGGCCATTTGATCAGGGCACCGAGCTCAAACTCCCTGCGCATGGCCCGGGCAATAGCTATCGATCCTGCCATAGTGATCATAAAGACATGATCAACGGGAATGCCGGGTTTTAGTATGATGGTTAACCAGATTCCTCCACCCGGTGAGATCCATGCTCTCCCCATCCTTCCAACAGCCCCGCTCTGTTCTTCGGCAATGATCACGGTTCCGTTTAACTTTTCCAAATCCTCCTCCTGACATAGCTGTTTGCCGATCGCGTTTGTGGAAGGGGTTTTTTCAAAGTAACGCATTTTTTTACCGATGAACTGCGTTCTGAGTTTTTTGTGAATTTCATAAGGCAACAGCTTGTTACTAGTGTGGGTGAGCCGGTATCCCTCTTTCTGTGATGAGGTGATTGTATACCCCATTTGGCGCAGCTCTTTGATCTGCTTCCAGACCGCTGAACGGGTGACACCGTATTCATTGCTGATTGTCTCTCCGGATATCGGTGCATCAGCCCGTTCAAGGATCTCAAGTACTCTGAATGCGGAATCCTGCATATTTCTCACCGTTTGGAATCGCTCTGTTCTGAAGGAAGTGGGCAGGGATCTTTGCCACAGACCTGTTTTATTATCGCAGACTGGTTTTCCATAAGAGTTGCCAGATCGAAGATACCGGTAATATCGACCACACCTATAGCCCCGATTGCGTTTCCATCCCGATCCCTGATGGGTGTGACGGTAACTGGCACACCCTTATACGCACCGCTTGAAGGAGTGATCTTTATCATGCGGTTGGTTGCTATCGCCTCAATAAGGATAGGGCCGTTGTAGTGGCGATCGACAACCCTTCCCTCTTCAACCCGGATTCCGTCCTTCTCTAACGATTTTGCCGTAACGGGAAGACGGTGGATCAGTTCATGGACTGCAATAACGACAGGTTCCAGATCGCCTGCTTCTGCGCTGCAGGACAAGGTATAGCGGTGCATTGGATGTATCTCATTAAGTTTGGTCACTCTCTATCCAGATGAATATTGTGTAGGGAAATTCCCACCCTCATTAAAAAAGCTCTATAAATCGACACGGATTATGAAATTTTGATATCGCTAAAGGGTTGTCGGTAATCCCGCACAACAAAACGCTTTTAAGAATTTTTTTGCGGGATATTCATGCACACTGGTCACCACGATTTTTCCCTTTCCTACCTGCTTTTCAATAATCACATCCGTATCCTCCGCTCTGCCGACACAGTTTCCATCATGCGATACAAATGAACCATCGCACTCGATGCATAAGGGATCGTAATCGTCAATCAGGGTTCCCGTATCGGAGGATGGCATGCAAGCAATCTGCCGCGGGTGGCAGTCGTGCCTGTAAGTTACGGTGAAAGGAAGCCAGTCGTAGACATCCGGCTTTTCGGTTGTTGCACCATAGACTAAAAGGTTCCCCCCATTCTCAACGAATTTTTTTATACGCGGGGATGAGGCGCGGAGTGCCGGAAGCAGATTGGAATAAAGGTGATTTCCAAAACCCGTAGGGATGATCAGGCAATTGAATGTTCCACGATAAAACGGCGCGGCAAGCATGTGAGGTGTGACAAGCTCACATGTAATTCCACAATCCTCAATAAACCGGTTGAAATGTTGTGGTGTTGCCCACACGAATCCTGCGCGGCAGTTCATCCTTTGATAACTCCAAGTGGAGAAAGGCGCGCCACCAGCCGGGAAATTCCCACATCATGCACAACGTTCACCACTTCATCGCTGGACTTGTAAACCTCCGGTGCTTCATCAGCGATCGCATTTTCACTATGAGCCCTCACGATAATCCCTGCTTTCAAGAGATTTGCCGTGATATCTTTCCCATTCAGACTTTTCTTCGCCTGGGTGCGGCTCATGATGCGTCCTGCCCCGTGACAGGTGCTGCCAAATGTTTTTTCCATGGCAGTTTTCGTTCCGCGCAGTACAAAGGATGACGTTCCCATGCTGCCGGGAATGATGACGGGCTGGCCGATCTTTTTCAGTTCAACCGGAATTTCATCAGATTCAGGACCAAAAGCACGGGTGGCACCCTTGCGGTGAACGCACACTGTCATGCGCTTCCCGTCAACTCCATGCTCTTCGATCTTTGCCACATTGTGCGCAACATCATAGACAAGCGGCATATCATTATAATCGATTTTGAACATTTTTGCAAGAACCAGTCGTGTGGTATGCGTGATGAGCTGCCGGTTTGCCCATGCATAATTTGCTGAGGCAGCCATTGCACCAAAATAATCCTTTCCTTCAGGTGACACGATGGGTGCGCAGGCAAGTTGCCTGTCCGGAAGGGTGATATGATATTTTTTTGTTGCTGTTTCGAGGAGTTTCAGATGATCAGTGCATACCTGGTGGCCGAGTCCGCGTGAACCGCAGTGAATCATGCAGCAGATCTGTCCCAGTCTGATCCCGAATGCTAGTGCTGCTTCAGGATCGAAGATCTCGCTCACAACCTGCATTTCGAGAAAATGATTGCCGGATCCTAAGGTTCCCCCTTGCGGGACACCCCGCTGTCTGGCTTTTGTCGACACGGAGTGGCTGTCGGCTTCTTTCATATAACCGCCATCCTCGCAGCGGATGAGATCTCGTTTGACGCCATAACCAGCGTCAACCGCCCAGCTTGCCCCTTTTATCATCATCCTTTCAAGATCCGGAGGGGATATTATGAGCGAACTCTTACCCCCGACTCCGGTGGGGACTGCCCGGAAGAGTTCTTCGATCAGGTCACGGCGCCCGGAAATATCTTTATGTGCAAGGGGTGTGGTGAGCAACCGGACACCGCAGTTGATATCAAATCCTACCCCTCCCGGAGATATTACCCCCTCATCAAGTGAGAATGCCGCTACACCTCCAATGGGAAATCCATATCCCCAGTGAATGTCCGGCATAGCAAGCGAATTCCGGATGATGCCGGGCATGGTGGCAACATTTGCCAGCTGCTGGATTGCACCGGGTTCCAGGCTGTTTCCTAAAGTTTCCGAGAGGAAAAATTTTCCTGGCACTCTCATGCCCGGGACATATCCGACAGGCACATCCCATTCATTTACACCGGTTTGTCGCACACCCTCAAGCATCAGTTTTCACCCCCCATTGTCTGAACTATTGAATAAAAGACCATATTTTTAATCTGCCTCTTGGTCTTCTCCAGTTTTTCGTGCCATCATTATACATCAAATAAGATGTCCAGCATATATCCGTTCGCATCCTTCTGAATTACGAGTCCTGAATATGAGATCCCTTTCACTTCAGTTCCTGATGAATGCCGCAAAGGATCAAATGATTCCCCATCAAGAATCGCAGTCATGTGCAGTCCTTCGATCTGAATATCCGCCAGTGAAAAGACCAGTCCCTCAACTTCAGCAATAAAAAGTACTTCAGAGAGGAAGTCACACAAGAGCGATTCAATATTGTCAGATTCAATCCTGATCTCTTTTATTGTTCCAGGCTTTCTGTCTGTTCCATACACAACCTGCATCAGCGCAATGAAGGCATCGGTAAAAAGGGCATCCAGCGTTAGTGCCCGCACCCGTATTTTTACGTCAGCCGTGTGAGAGATCTCTTCAAAACTCATCAGCGTTCATGCCTGATCAGATCATTATCATCAAAGAATGGGATCATCTCCATGTGGATGCTGTGCAGGAACCGTGCCTGGTGAATGGAAACATAGATCGTATGATTCCCTGCTTTCAAGAGAAGGTCTGATTTTTTCGGTGGTTTTACCTGTATGGGTAAAAGAATGGGCCCGCCACATGAGGTGCTGATACGAAAATCGCAGTTCCGCTTATTGATAAAATCGATCACTTCGGGAAGAACAGTGACCTCGCTCAAACCCGCGCGGTCATGGGAATCTGTATACATGATGCTGTTATTATAGGAAGGCTTTGGTAAAAACGGTTATGGATCAGGAACGATCAATCAGCAGACGCCGACGATCCTGATCACGACATCGAAATATTTTTCCTTGAGTTCATAGCTGTTCACTCCATCCGCATTTCGCATTGAACGGAGTATACCTATCCGGGAAGCAATGATACCAATCATGGATGCAATTGCATGGAATGTCACAACAAACTGCTTTTGCAGTTCCAGAACAATTTCTGCAATAGTGATTGATTTGGTCTTTACCAAGAGCCTGAGTACTTCGCGCCGGATTCCGGTCCTGTCCCGGGAGAGGTAGGATCGCAGGCGCCCTTCAATGACTCTTCTGATCTCAGTTGGAGATCTCATAGTTCTAGTGTCAAAGGTCTGTGTATATATAATTATTGATTTTGTGCGTTTTTAAATCCCCGAACGGAAATCGGGTCATTTTTAAACAGAACAATTTTTTTCTGCGAAATAAAAAAATTGCTCTTAATGCCCAACACTCATCGTTTGCATATAGATAGTTACGGAAATAATTTTCCTTTGTTGCAAAAGATCTTCTTCAACTCCGGCCGATGATGACTCTGGTAACTATTTAATCGTAGATTAACAGATGATATGGGCATGGGATTGATCAAATACGATATTGAAAAATATTCACCAAAACAATTGGTGATAATCCCGCTAGTACTTCTTGTAATTTCGATAGTACTGCTCTCATTAAACATGATAAATACCGGTATGCCGGTAACCCCGGGTATTGATTTTTCCGGTGGCACAGCAGTCACGGTTATTACGCCGGATACACGGGAACAGATCCTGATAACATTTTCAGGATATCCATTAATCGATGTCGCTGAGGGTGTAAACAACGGGAAATTTTTGAAATTCAGTTCAATGGATGACGCAAAATTCCGGTCACTCACCTCACTGATCATGCAGAAATACCCGGATGCAAAGATCGACCAGATTGGAGAATCTTTCGGTAAAACCCTGCAATACCAAGCGGTCCTTGCCCTCATATTCTCCTTTATTGGTATGGCGATTGTGATCTTTTTGGCATTCCGGACATTTGTTCCCGCAGCTGCAGTTGTTCTTTCGGCTTTTGCCGATATGGTGATGACTGCGGCAGCGATGAACATTATCGGCATTCCCTTAACACTTGGAACTGTTGCCGCGCTGCTCATGTTGATCGGTTACTCAGTTGACAGCGATATCCTGCTCACAAACCGTGTTCTGAAACGGCAGGGAAAACTCAACGAAAAACTGACTGGAGCGTTCACGACCGGGATCATCATGACATCGACAACCCTCGCTGCAACAGCGGCCTTGTTTATCGTTTCCTGGTTTGGTTCGGTCCAGATACTTATGGAAATATCTGCGGTGCTTCTTATCGGGTTGGTTTTTGATATTATGAATACCTGGCTCACCAATGCTGGTATCTTAAAATGGTACGCCTCAAAAGGAGGTAAAAAATGAACGGAGCTGAGTTAAAAGCACTGGTCTCTGACTGGAGAGTTGCCACGCTCATCATTCTCATCCTCCTTTCAGTAGTAGCAATATTTCCTCATATCGATCAGCAAGGTAATATGGCCACCAATATCCAGTATGGACTCGACCTTCAGCAGGGGTCGTGGTTGCAGCTGGAATTCCGCGCGGAGGTTGTAGGATTTACTACCGATCGTCCTATTGAGGAATTTATTAAGGATCTCTCAGGAAAACTGGATACTGAAGTGATATTTGTCGATCCCACGCATCTGGAAATACGTAAATATTATACCCAGACGGAACTTGATCCCATTTTCACAGCTGCCGGGGGTAAAATTACCACTTATCAGCAGGGTGTCTCAAAAGCAACAGCAGAAGATGTCAAGCGAATTCTTGAAAACAAGATTAACACTCTCGGGACAAAGGATGCACGGGTCAACACTCTGACTGGCATGAATAATATTGCACGGTATATTCGAGTAGAACTTGCCGGTGTCGATATGAAACAGGCACAGGACATTATGGGTAAGCAGGGCAAATTCGAGATCCGTGTCCAGACTATTGGAAACGAGAGCGAACATGTACTGTTTGGCGATGCAATCACCAGTGTTCAGAATCCCTCGCAGGAACCCGCTGGCAGTGACCACTGGGGGGTTGGTTTTACGTTAAGTGATTCCGGTGCAGCAGCATTCCGGAACGGGGCAATAAAATACGGGGCAACAGCAGATCCAGAACACCACTACCTGATTATGCTTCTTGATAACAAAACCGTGTACTCAGCCCCTCTGTCCAGTGACCTTGCCGGCAAACTTCAGGCAGAGAGCACACGCCAGCTTTATGCATCAACAGGTTCAGGAAAGACCGGTACCACGCAAGCGACAAATCTTGAAATCCACCTTAGAGCAGGAGCGTTGCCCGTTGACGTCGGTATCGCTGGATCCGGTGGTGTATCTGCACCATTAGGTGAACGGTATAAGATGATGGCCTTGCTTGCGGGTATATTTGCTCTCATCACAGTGGGCTTTGTCATCTACTTCCGGTACCGGGAACCAAGCATTGTGTTACCTATGGTGCTGATCAATGCCTCTGAAATTATTATCCTGCTTGGGATTATCAGCCTGATCAAATTCCAACTGGATCTTCCCACGATCGCCGGTCTGATTGCTGTCGTAGGTACAGGTATCGATCAACTGGTTGTTATCACAGATGAGATCTTGCATGAAGGAAAGGTCCCTTCACCGAATCTCTACTTAAAGAGACTTTCTCGTGCGCTTGGGATCATCGTTGTTGCTGCAGCAACCGTAGTGATTGCAATGCTGCCCCTAGCACTGATGGACCTCTCCACTCTCAAGGGATTTGCGATTATCACTATCCTCGGTGTGCTTGTAGGGGTACTGATTACCCGCCCGGCTTACGGAAAGATCATCATGCAGATGCTCTCCAAATAACAATACCATAGATTTATCTTTTTTTTAATCGACTACTCTTCTGGGTATGTATAAATGAGCAAACCAGTGTTGTTTGATTTTTTTGCCACATGGTGCGGTCCTTGCAGGATGCAGACGCCCATTTTAGAAGAACTTGCAAAAAAGATGGGCGATAAAGTTGAGATTAAGAAAATTGATGTCGACCAGCACATGGATCTTGCAGAGAAATATGGGATCCGGGTTGTTCCAACCCTTGTTATTGAAAAAGACAGGAAGGTTGTAAAGTCCATGGAAGGGGTGACGGATCTTTCAACCCTTGAAAACCTCCTAAAACCACTGGTGGATTAACGTGAAGATCGGAATTGTCGGGGGTACCGGTGATATAGGTGAGGGGATGGCGATGCGCCTTTCTCCTTTTTTTGATGTGATTGTCGGATCCCGTGAGGCAGATAAGGCTGAACAGACTTGTAAGCTGGGTTCTGAAACCCTGAAAAAAAGAGGACTGGATTGTTCACTTAAGGGAGTCTCGAACCAGTCCGCAGTTGACGATGCGGATATTGTGATTCTTGCCATTCCATTCAAGCATCTTACCGGAACATTAGAGACCCTGCACGGGTTCGAGAACAAGATTGTTGTCAGTCCGGTAAACCCTATGGAAAAACGCGATCATTTCGTGTTCGTTCCACCCGCAGAAGGCTCCGCGGCACTCTTAATCAAGCGTCTTATTCCAAAAGAGGCCCGTATTTGTTCAGCCTTCAACACAATTGCCGCGAACAAGTGGAAAGCTCTGGATGAGGAACTCACCTATTCCGTGCCGGTCTGCGGCGATGATTTGGATGCGAAACGTCAGGTAATGGATATTGTGAACAAAGTGTCGAAACTCCAAGCATTCGATGCCGGCCCACTTACAGTATCCAGCATGGTCGAGGCACTAACCCCGCTCCTGCTCAATATCGCGCGGTATAACAAGATGAGAGATGTCGGTATCCAGTTCCGTTAAGGTTCAGCGCATTGTCCGGTCCCTTGACGATCATTATGGCGAGATTGCATGGTGGCCGGGCGACACAGACGAAGTGATGATCGGTGCAATTCTCACTCAGCAGACCCGGTGGGAGAATGTTGAGCGGGCGCTGCTTGAACTTCATGAAAGAGGACTCGACTCCATGCAATCATTATTTTTTGCCGATAAGCAGGATATTGAAGATGTGATCCGGTGTACGGGTTTTTACCGGATCAAGGCACAGCGCTTACAATCTCTCGCTGCTCATGTCATGGCATCATACGGGAGCGTGGAGCGTATGAAGCAGATTCCAACCGGAATACTACGGGCCGGGTTGCTCTCGGTTAAGGGAATTGGCGAGGAGACTGCCGACAGCATCCTATGTTATGGTTTTTTGCGGACAAGTTTTGTTATCGATGCGTATACCGAAAAAATCGTGCGATGTGCCGGTGTTAAGGATAAACGACAGGAATTAAAACCCATATTTGAGAAAGTACTTCCCTGTGATCCGAAAGTATACCGGCAGATTCATGCTCATATGGTGGAATATGCAAAAGAGTATTGCGGGAAGAAGAGGTGCAGTGAATGTATTCTGGTGAATTTGAACGGATAGGAAAACGGCTGTTTGCAGAACATCTTGTCGGAGGAAACTTTGGCAATATGAGTATGAGAAAAGGAGATGGGTTTTTTATAAAGCGCACGGGAACCTGTCTTGACACAGCCACAGAGCCGGTGTTTGTCCCTCTTTCCGGTGATGCACCGAAAGAAGCTTCTAGTGAATACCGAGTGCATCGCGCGGTGTATGCCACAACAAACCATGCCGCGATTGTTCACGCACATCCCCCGTATGCGGTTGCGGCATCTCTTGTCATGGATGTGATTATTTCAGAAGACAGTGAAGGAGAGCTGCTCTGCCCGCGCATTCCCGTTGTTACGGGTGCACCCGGCACACAGGAAGTTGCCGACAATGTTGCGCGGGCACTGATCTCATCGAAACTGGTGATCGCCCGTGGACATGGTACGTTTGCTGCCGGTGCTACGCTTACTGAAGCGTATGTGTTGACTTCGCTTGCCGAGCATTCCTGTCGGATTCTTGCACTGAAAAGGCATTTTCTTTAAAAAAAGTTTTTTCTGATTAATAATTAATGGGTAATATGCTAGTTTAGCACCTAACTTTTCTCTTAATTTAAGATGAGAGAATTGATAAAAATTTAGTGACTGAAATGTATCCAGAAAAAGTGGATGAAGAAAATAAATAAT
>Ga0194039_1001528_pt1 | contig 12331 bp, 14 predicted proteins | sample JunL228m_MetaG_FD_148679 | JGI IMG/M metagenome (GOLD analysis project Ga0194039, IMG submission 148679) | Anoxic zone freshwater microbial communities from boreal shield lake in IISD Experimental Lakes Area, Ontario, Canada - Jun2016-L227-8m | ecosystem: Environmental > Aquatic > Freshwater >...
ACAAAGTGAAGATGGAAGAACTGATCATATCCGGCAAGACCATGAAAGAAGTATCCGACGAGCTGGGAATCAGCCCTTCAACGCTCCGCGAATACCGCCATGTGATCGAAGAGCAGGAAGACCCGACTATTGATTTGTACATCGACCGCATCCGGGATGTTATGGAAGACCGTGATCTTTCAGAGCAGATGACCCGGAGTGCAACTGCAGACAGTCTTGGGGATTCCATAGATATCACAGAAGCTGAACTGATTGATGTAACGTAAAGGCCAGATCCTTTACCTACATCAGACCTTTTTTCTAGCCGTGGTGCGCTCTCTGTGCGTACCTGCCTCAATACAAAGGGCAAATTTCATACAATCAGAAGAAGAGCTGCATATATGCAACTCACCTGGCTCGGGCATTCGTGCGTGCTGCTTACCGGTTCACAGAAAGTGCTCATCGATCCCTTCATTGAAGGCGGCAGCGTACAGGGAACGAATCCGGATATTGTCGCAGTTACGCATGGACATGCAGATCATCTGGGAGAGACGGTTGCCCTCAACCGGAAGACGGTTGCAATCACCGAGATTGCCAAGTACCTCAAGGCAAAGGGTCTGCCTGTCGAAAGTATGAATATCGGGGGTACAATCATGGTTGACGGGATCTCTTTTACCATGACTGCCGCGATGCACTCGAGTGCAATCGATGAGGCAGGACCGGGTTTTTCAGCCGGAACTGCCGCAGGGTTTGTTATCGGCATTGATGGCGTAAAAGTCTACCATGCGGGAGACACTGCACTCTTTTCAGATATGAAACTCATAGGTGAACTCTATCACCCGGACATTGCACTGTTGCCGATCGGCGGGCGCTTTACTATGGGAATTGCAGAAGCGATGATGGCGGCAAATTTCATCGGGGCAAAAACCGTCATCCCGATCCATTACAATACCTGGGACAGGATCAGTGCCGATCCCCAGCAGTTCAAAAAAGCGATCGAGCGGACAACTGACATCAAAGTGCAAGTATTAAAGCCGGGCGAGAGCCTGCAAACCGGCTCGTGATCTTCTTCTTTTTATGTGCATGTAGTATAAGGGGACTGTAAAATTTTTATATAGTCCAGTGATGATGAGTTCCACAACCAAAACCTGCCTGTTGAATAACCATATCAAATTGTCCGAAGTGTGGTTAAAAAAATACTCGAGTTGATGGACTGCAAGACAGTCAATGACAAGACAATTGTTGTCGGTGTCTGCAATGACTGCAAACACAAGGGGGCAGGGGCTCTAGTACTGCTGATGACAGCGATCTTTTTACTGGTTTTTTATCCTATACCTTCGCCGCCACTTTTTTTTTCTGAAATATGAAGGCCCCGTTACATCCACTGTGACAAAATTGGATAAAATTGTGCAATCAACCCAGGAGGTGATAAATCGTGAAGATCGTAAATTTCCATAACCCAAAGACTAAAAGAGGTTACGGAACATAAACGGCTATACCACATATGCAGACTCATAATCCAGTCATCGTATCCTGCATGCTTGCCCTTGCATTCATCCTGCTTATCACCAGTGTGTCTGCCGCACCAGGAATACAGGCATCCTTTGGAGATATCATCCCGCTATCAGGCTATTCCTACGGGAGCCAGAATGTCTATCTCTACTTAACCGGCCCCAATCTTCCGGTAAATGGTGTTGCGCTGAATGATATCTCGAAGCGTACAGAAGATGGGGGTTTCACCATCGTGCAGGTAGACAGCAATGATCGCTGGAGCTACAAATGGGGTACAGGAAGTATCGGGGGACGACTCGATGAAGGGACCTACACCATATGGGTAGTAAACGGACCAAATGACCGGTCCCATTTGAGCCAGGCAGATTACAGTACGATCTCAGTTACACTAGGAAAACCCTCGATCTCCATCAATACACCTGTACAACCCGGTTCAATGGACCTTCGATCCGTTCCCGATGGTGCATCCGTTGTGATAGGTGAAAAATACTTAGGAAAGACACCGATGAGTGTTTCAGACCTTTCGCCCGGCACCTATGACGTCATCTTCTCGCAGTTCGGGTACCAGAAGTTTTCAACTCGGGTCCCTGTAGAAGCTGGCAGGATCACTGAAGTTGCCGCAACGCTGGTTCCGGATACGGGAGCGCTTGCGATCGCATCTGTTCCTACAGGTGCGAGCGTGCTGGTGGATGGAAAGAATTCTGGCATGGCACCGGTCACAATCGGAAATCTCACCGTGGGAAATCACACGGTCGCTGTTTCATTGGATGGTTACATACCCATGCAACAGATGGTGACAGTTGTCCAGGGCCAGACCCTTCCGGTCAATATCGGTCTTTCACCTATACCCCTGCAAAAAACCGAGACAACACATGCAGCAGGATCTGAAGTGGTGACACTGATTGCAGGATTTGTAGCAATAATGCTCCTCATACAATATGTACGCAGAAGATAAGCAGAGTGTGTGTTTTTAGCCCGCATACAATAAAATGAGATAGAGGTTCGTGAAACGCAGGGTAATTTATATCGATTAATGGGTAACCGTAAAAGGGAGAAGCTTCATGAGTGTGAGTGTGTTTGGGATCCTGATGGCAGTGGCGCTCGGTGCCTTAGCCGGGACGGTAATTGGCCTGTTCATCGGGTTTGCGGCAAAACAACAGAAAAGTGAATGGTCTGCCATGACACAGAAGGAAAAGACCATCAATATCGCACTCGTAATCTTTTTTTCTGCTGTGTGCATTGCGGTACTGGCATGGAATATGGTTTCATGACTTCATACGATTAGTGAGATAAAAGCAATCAGCCTGATAGAGGTACTGAGTTAAAGAACACATTGTCACATTTAAGTGGGAAAAATTGATTGATCGTGTTAATAAAAATCGGCTAAAAGATCAATCAATTACTCCAGCCATCGGGTCACATCTTCCACAGGTGGACGGATGGATGGGGAAAGTTCATCAGCCGGAAACCCGACAGCGCACCCCATCAGTTCCCATTCACCCGTTGGAATTCCCAGTATCTTACAGAACTCCGCATTACCCGACATCTGGGATGTGATCGAAACGAGCTGGAACCCCAGTTCAAGGGCAGTTGCTTTCAACCACATGTTCTCAAGGCAGTGGGCTAACGATTGGAGTTCAACGGGCGGGAAACCCCTTCGCTCAGCCACCACAATGTAATACGGGGCATTTCCAACACCGGGCACCCGACCGGCCTTCCGGATCATTTCCAGGCGCTGCACAAACTTTACTGCTTTCGTTCTGAGTGCAGGGTTTGTTTCCATCTCTTTTCCAAGCCCCTGTGCCATGATATTTATCTGATTCATAATCAGGGGGATGGCCGCATCCATACTATGTGATCCCTTCTTCATCACAAAGAAACGCCGGAAGTAATCCTTTGATCCCCCCACTGCTGCCGCCGCATACGGGGCAAGCAGTCCTGCATGAAGGATACGACGGATCTGATCATCTTCTGGAATTGCTACCGTAAACATCCGGTAGGAGCGGCGGTCTGCAAGAATCTGGTCAAGGTACACATTTTTCTGTTCAACAACATCAGAGCACATGATAATTCCTTTAAGGCATGTTTGTAACAGGGGTTCTTGAATCTTGCCGATGGGGAAATGCAAAACGAGTGCCCTGAATCACTCAACATCTAATCTCCTGACCGGGAATTCTTATATTAGGTGTTTTACGCCATTTGCTTATATTCAGGTACAACCCATTTTTTTGCAGATGTTTGTATTCGCCCATCTGGTCTGCGGTATCCTGCTTGGATTGGGCTTCTGCTACCTCACCCATGATCGCCGGGCAATTACCCTCTGTATCGTAAGTTCCCTCATCCCCGACATTATTGATAAACCGTTGGGGATAATATTTCCTGCACTGGTCAGCGGGAGGACGATCTTTCACTCCCTGTTCATCGTTCTCATTGTTGCCATTATCGTACTCATCATATCAAAAAACCGGTATATGCTGTATGGAGTAGCGGTTGCATGCTGCATTTTTGTCCACCAGTTACTCGACGCAATGTGGCTAAACACAAACATCTGGGCGTATCCGTTGTTCGGTCAGTTCCCGTTAGTCTCCCCTCCGGATTATACCGGCTATTATCTCTGGATTGAAATTACTACACCTTCTGAATGGATCTTTTTACTTGTCGCAGTAGTGATGTTGTTTAAGCTTTTTTCAGAGGGACACGGTATTCCAAAAGACGGGTCTTTCCTTTGGTCAGCGACAACAGTGCTGCTCGCAGGAATGGGAATCCTGATGGTTGCTGCAAGCCTTTTTGGTATCGGCAATATTTTTTTTGCTCCCACTTACTCCCTAGTGACAACGTGCATGACCGGCATTCTGGCATTAGCAGGAGCAGCAGTCATGTGGCAATGGCACCGGTTAAATCCACGGTTTATGTGAATTGACCATGAGAATCGGGTATACGATTAATAAACCGGTCTGATTGTGGCGATTTTTTATCGGAGCACTGCATGCAGCACACCCATCAAACCAAGCGCAGCATGCACCGGTTTTCTGTCGATCTCAAAATCATAGTGCTCCCCAATGTAATCAAGGAGAGCCGGGTTTGGGCGCCCTCCGATCGGGGGCTGGTGCAATTCCATCTCAATCCTCCGGACGCCCGCAAGATCCGTGGGATTGATCAGCCACTCAGCCCCCTCGCAATCACATTTTAAAAAATCGCAGCCACCAGCCAGTTCAAGAATCCTGCGCAGTGTGTACGTGGGGGTGAAAACCCGACAATCATCCCAACAGATCTCAGCAGGTTTCCCATCGCCTAAAGCCCCATCAATTACCTGAACAGATACGCCATTTGCCCGGATATTATTTTTTAGCAGGGCCACTGTCACCGGCTCTACGGCAGTCACATTACCGGATATGCGGGCTGCGCGGATGCAGAACGCCCCGACATTGGCACCGATATCCACTACCACATCTTCAGGGCAGATATCATCAAACCGGTACTCGGGCACGTCAGTGATCTGGCGAAAAGGCGCGTCTTCTAAGAGAAATGTGACAGGTTCATCTTTAAGTAAGAGGGAAATCGGACACATGGGGCAGCGCCTTGTTATGCCGGATATTACGATTTCTTTTTGATAAAAGTCCCTGCCTCGTACTCAGAAAACGCCTTCTGAATCTCCTCACTTGAATTCATCACAATCGGTCCGCGCCATGCAACTGGCTCACGGAGGGGTTTTCCTGCGATAAAGAGGAAACGGAAACCTTTGCCAAACGATTTTACCCAGATTGAACTTCCATCACTGAAGAGGATCAGGTCACGGTTGCCGATCCTGTATCCTCCTTCAGAATCAAAGGTACCTTCACCGCTGATCACATAGGCAAAGGCTGTGTAACCCTCCTTAACCGGAAGGGAAAATGTGGTGTCCGGCCCAAGAGTTATATCGAGATACTGGGGGTCAACCACAATATCTTTCACCGGCCCTTTTACCCCGTTGACCTCTCCGCAGATCACTTTAATGCTGACATCCTTGCTCGGGGATACAGTGGGGATCGCCTTGCTCCTGATCTCCTGGTACCGGGGTTTCATCATCTTGTTTGCCCGCGGCAGGTTCACCCAGAGCTGGAACCCACCCATACGGCCATCCACCGGCTTTGGCATCTCTGAATGAATAATGCCCGATCCCGCAGTCATCCACTGGACATCCCCAGCTTTGATAATGCCTGATTTTCCCATGCTGTCAGCATGTTCTACACAACCTTTGAGCATATAGGTGACAGTTTCTATACCCCGGTGCGGGTGCGAGGGGAATCCTGCAAGATAGTCTTCGTTGCGGGGCGAGCGGAAATCATCCAGCATCAGGAACGGGTCAAACTGCGGAACCTCGTAATACCCGAATGCCCTGTGCAGACGGACACCCGCTCCTTCCACCGTTGCATACGCTGAAAGGATTCTTTCAACCCCACGAACCCGTGTCATTAGAGAGGAAGAGGAAGTAATGGCACATTAAGGTATGGGTCAAAAACCAAAAACGATCGCGTTTATCCGCACGGCATACCTACATTTCGGCAATCATGGGACTCAAAGAACAGTTGCGTGGGATAATTCCGAATCAGGCACTTTGCTCTATCTCTGATCATTTCGATGTGATTGGGGATATCGCCATAATTTCAGTCCCGCAGGAACTCTATGAGTATAAGCAGATTATAGCACAGGAGATCATCTCCCATCGGAAAAACATCTACACCGTACTCAATAAGGTAGCCAAAGTTACTGGAGATAAAAGAACTGCTGGCTATGAAATTCTCACTGGCGACACGACCGTTACGCTGCATCATGAATTTGGTTTTTCTTACCGTCTCGATGTGAGCAGAGTCTTTTTTAATACCCGTCTTTCTTATGAACGGATGCGAGTCACCGATCAAGTAGAGTGCGGCGAAAGTATCCTTGTACCGTTCTGCGGCGTAGGCCCGTTTGCCATTCCCGCAGCAGCTAAAGGGGCACAGGTAGTGGCAATTGAGCAGAATCCTGACGCATATCTCTGGCTTGAAGAAAATATCAACCTCAATAAGGTAAGAAAAAAAATAACTACCATCCACGGGGATGCATGCGACATACGTCTCCTCCCGCACCGGAAGTTCAACCGTGTGATCATCCCAGCACCCTATGGCATGGACGGAATTTTAGACATATACTCACCACTTGTAGAACGAGGAGGGATGATTCATTTCTACACATTCAAAACACGAAATGAGATTCCCACACTGATCGAAGAATATGCACAGAAAGGGTTCGATCTCACGTATTACAACACCTGCGGAAATGTGGCACCGGGCGTGAGCCGCTTTGTGTTCGACTTAGTTTATTCACCCCGCCCGTAGTGCATGGTAAACAGGGCCATATATTCATCCGCATAGCAGACAGAGTCGCACTGGAGCAAAAATTCTGGTCCCAGCACGGTTTTAAAAAGATCATTCCACTGGGTGCGGAGCATGTGATAATCCGTCCTCTCGCCACGCGGCTGGGTCAGGATCGAGACCAGCTCAGTCATGAGAAAGGAATCTACACAATCAGTTACCACATCGAGCGGTGCGTCATGGGCAAAGACAAAGTCAATGATCCGCCCGTAGGACTGGTAAACTGAGAACGCTAGATCTGGAGAGAACAGGTCCGGAGTATCATTATTTGCTTCCATCTCAAAGAGGACGAAGTGATCGATCCACGGTTTTATCCGGGCGAGATGGATACGTTTGTCTTCAATGGGCATGTGGTGGTATGCCAGCGAAGAAAACGCGATATCATAGTGGTTACAGATTCCTGCTGAGCAATCCTGGATGCGTGCATTCTCAGTCGTGATGGAGATGCCAGGAAATGCATCACCGACCGTCTTTTTTGCAAGCGCAATCATTGCAGGAGACGGGTCCACCAGATGAATTTCTAAAAGTTCAGAAACCTTATTAGACTCCAGAAGATGTGAGAGGAGCATCACGGTAAGCGCCCCGTCCCCGCACCCGATATCCATAAAACGCACAGGTTTATCGAATGATGGCAGGGTGTGGGCGCACTGGTGCACCAGCTGTTTTCGCGCATTTTTCATATTCGGCACATTGGAGAAATGAACAAACGGTCGTGGATCTTCAAACGCGACTGCAGGTTTGATCATTTTCCCGTCATGCCTCTGTAAAAAACCCATGAGAAATGTGGATGAGAACAGGCCATCCTCCTCGCACATAGTACCAACCGTGATCCATTCAATACAGCGATGGTGATGTCCCTGTGCAGCGAGCAGTGTGCCAATGTAAAAGCAGAATGCAGAGAACAGGTTTTTTCGGATCTTCGCTTCATAAGCCACGGGCTTTAGGCTATTCTTAACAATCTCTTTGGCATACTGTGTCCATTGGTTTTTTTCCTGTGCTGAAAGAAAGAGCATGGATAACCCCCGGATTTCCGGTTATCACTTTCCTTGTTAATCGTGACAGTTAAAAAATTAGGGTAATATGCTAGTTTAGCACCTAACTTTTCTCTTAATTTAAGATGAGAGAATTGATAAAAATTTAGTGACTGAAATGTATCCAGAAAAAGTGGATGAAGAAAATAAATAATCATTTCACATGTGTATAAACGGTTTTTAGTCCTTATCGCTATATGGGGGTCGCCACAGCGGCGGGGGCGGAGGCTTTGCCGAAGCCCCCAGGAGCGTCTAAGTGTTGAGTTAAGATCGAAAAATCCACTTACCACCAATTGATTTTTGGTGTTAAAATGGCATATTACCCAAAAATTATGACGGTTCTTACTGCTTTTGACAGAGAGACGGTTCAACTCGAATATCTCTGGATTGTAAAGAGTTAAAAAAAGAGCCCGGGGATAAACCATCACGGGTCAACATTGCCGGAGGCTTCAACCATTATTGCCGGATCTGGTATCCTCTTCTATGTTCAGCTGCCGCATTTCCAGGCACCGGATCTTTGCAGATCCATCTTCCAGAATAACAGGCCTTTACTTAAGGGTATGAATGTCAGCCTTCTCTTTATGGTAGAGCAGGTAAAGCACAGCAAGGAGGATCGGAAACAGGAGATCTACCCATAACACCCCGCCAATATTGTTGGGCGAGACATCCCCGTGGGCAATGAACTCGTACACATGGCCAAGACCCGCACCGAACATGAACAAACCTCCACCAATAATCGTTGCAAGCCAGAAATTATCCCGGTACTTCAGGCACAGGATTCCCACAATACCTATAGATGCATCCCACATACCTACTTCACGCTGGAAGGGACTGCCGGTTGCCCAGCCGATCGATTGGGCTACCTGATCTGGAAGGAGCAGGTGGCCGATTCCACCCCAGAGCAGGGTCAGACCAAGCCCACATACGAGCTGCCACATCAGGATAATTTCGAGTTTTCGGTGCTTATCAGCAGTCTTCTTCTCTTTGGTTATGTGTATCAGAGCAACAATTGCCCCAAGAAGCGGAAACAGAAACGCCCAGAGAATTTCCATTAGACTCATAATGGATCTTTTGCCAGATGATAATTTAACAACTCTTATCTGTCAGAGGAAATACCCGGAACGATTGAGAAAACGGTTTTGTGTAAAAAAAGGAAAATTACACCGGAATAATCACAAACAGATAGTTCTGCCTTAACCCTTCTCTTGCTTGTTCTCTTGTAAATAATTTTGACATTTTGCTCTTACTCCTATTACTACTTGATTCAGTTTAGAAGTTTCAGCAAATTTCGTTACAGTTCCAGCACTGCGAAGCTGTGCGAAGCGTGCGAAAGCGGTCGGCGGTTTATATCCTCATAAGTATTGGAATCAACCGCCTTTCCACAAGAGTTACTCGTTGAACTTCTTATATAACCGGTTCGCTGCGAACTGGAAGAGAAGGATGAAGACACCGAGCATCACGATGTCAATGAAGGGATTGAAGTAGGTGGTTCCGGAATAAGCGGCCTGGATGAGATCGTTCCCGTAAGTGAGGGGCGAGAGGTATACCGCGAACTGCCCGAAAGACGGGATCGACGAGATAGGAATGAAAATACCGGAGATGAAGATGAGCGGGAGCCGGACTACGTTGAGCATCGACATGATGTCGCCGGGGCTCTCGGTCGGGTATGAGGCGAAAAGAGTCCCCATCGTGGCAAAGCAGAACGACGTGAGAAGGACCCCGATGATGAGCGGGACCGCATTCAGGACCGGAGTTCCGAAGAGGACCAGTCCCGCAATGAACGGGACAATCGCTATCCCGATGCTATACAAAAAACCACTCAGGCTCTCACCGAAGACCACGGCATGCAGGGAGACGGGGGCAGAGATAAGCCGGTCGAATGTCTTCATCCGCCGCTCGATCGGGATAGAGACCGGTTCTATTGACGATGCCGAGAAGAGGATCGTAATCGCGATAAGGCCGGGGATCATAACCGATGGTACACCTGGTCTCCCGACAGCAAACGCGAGGAACATGAAGAGGGGAAAGAGCATGCCCGAGACAATGATGTTCGGCTTGAGATAGTAGATTATGATATCTTTTTTTGCTATCGCCCACGCTGCAATGAACTCCGCCCGGAGCTGTCGTAACCCTTCCGCATGTTCAGTCAACGGTCTTCACCCCACGGGTACGGATCTCAAGGCCGGTCAGTTTAATAAAAACGTCTTCAAGACTAGGGCCGTACGTGTTCACGCTGATCACCCGGGTATTATGTTCCTCTGCGTATGCCATGACTCCGGAGATAACGGACGGGGGGTCTTCTGTAATGAGCCGGAACTTGTCTCCGAGCTTCCGCACTTCGCTTACTGTTGGAATTTCGCGGAGTCCTTCCCACTGGTGCGGGACCGGGTCAAGCGCAATCTCAACTGACTGGACGCTCTGGATTGTTTTTTTCAGTTTTTCGGGAGAGTCTATTGCGGCTATCATACCCCGGTTTATGATCGCAACCCGGTCACAGGTGAGATTTGCCTCCTCGATGTTATGAGTCGTCAGAAAGACCGTAACTCCCCGGTCATTCAGGTCCCTGATGACATCGCGAATGATCAGGTTGCTCTGCACGTCGAGTCCGGATGTAGGCTCGTCAAGGAAGACGAGGCGGGGGTCGTTGATGAGCCCCATCGCGAGCGTGAGCCTCCGCTTCATGCCTTTTGAGAATCCGTTAGTCCTGTCACCCTTCCGTTCCCACAGGCCAAAGAGCTCAAGGAGTTCCTGGCCCCGTGTCTCGCGCTCGACCTTTCCTACATCATAGAGTTCCGCGGTGAACATCAGGTTCTGCCATGCGGTAAGGTCGGTGTAGATATTTGAAGTCTCGTGCACGATCCCCATCTGTTTACGTGCGGCGATCGTCTCTTTTACAATATCTTTTCCAAAAATTTTCGCGTCCCCGCCAGTAGGGACCGTGATGCCGGTCAGGATCCGGATCGTTGTGGTCTTCCCGGCACCGTTGGGGCCTAGGAACCCAAATGTTTCACCTTTGGTAACAGAGAAATTTACATCATTGAGTGCGACCAGCTGCCCGAAGTGTTTCGTAAGATGCGAGACTTCTATCGCGTTCACAGTAACATCCTTAACACCACGCTGCCTGAAGATTACCTTTTTTTTAACTACGCTTTATTTCTTATCCCAATGGAGCGACAGGCTTGCCATAGATGTCGTTGAGGATCGGTACGAGGGCTGTGTAAATCGCAGCAAGGCCGCTGATTACACCAATATACCCGGCAACTACGGTGAACATCGGATTACCCGTTGATGCGCCAGCGGCTTCAAGGAAGAAGACAAGTGCAAGCGTGCCGAGAACAAACTGGAGTGCTCGCGACATTTTTAACGATCCAATAAACAGAATGAGCGTAAAGAGACCCCATAGAGCGAGATATGCAGCCATTGCTCCAGCACCACCCGTATCTTTTGCAAGCCCAAGCACCGGCAGAAGAAGAAGTGCTGCAAACGAGAACCAGAACAGGCCGTACGAGGAATAGGCCGCCATGCCATAGGTATTTCCCTTCTTCCACTCCATCAGACCTGCGGTGAACATGGCAAATCCTCCCATGAAGATCGCCATAGCAAGGATCATAGACCCTGCCTGTATTATGCCCGCGTTGGCCAGACCTAAAAGAACTCCCGGCATACCGTATCCCAGTAGTCCGAGTGCCCCGGCTCCTGCAGTTATATCCTTAATCTCAACAATTGATCTCTTTTCATTGATTGTTTCAGTCATCTGTAATCCAACCTGAATGATTATTACTGACTTCTTTTTATTGATATATATGGAAGCTGATTTCCATCTGCTCTATTTTAAACAAAGTGAAGGTAAATTCATCTAAACATCATTACAAAATACCAGAAAAGTATTAAGTCGGCTATCATTACACTAGATCTTAGTGCATAGTCAACACTGGTTTGAACAATTCTCAAGGCGCAGACAGGTCCTGCTTAAATCAGAAATGAGCCTGTCAGGTTGCCAGAAGAAGATACCGTGGGACCTAAGGACTCGTGGAACTGGGAAGATATTCGGGCTGGGGCCCGCCGAACCATTATTGGCGCCAAGAAAAACATCGAAGACCCCACAATATTCCATAAGATTGCTTTAATTCCCGTTCTTGCCTGGATCGGATTGGGGGCCGATGGCGTCTCGTCATCATCCTACGGACCTCCTGAAGCGTTCATTGCACTGGGTGAACATACCTATCTCGCAATTTTCCTCGCGTTGGGTACCGCATTAACCGTTTTTATTATCTCGTATGCCTACACTCGCATCATCGAACATTACCCCGGCGGAGGCGGGGGTTATATCGTCGCCACTCATACGATCAGCCAGCGGGCAGGTGTCGTATCCGGGAGCGCACTCCTCATCGACTACATGCTGACCATCACGGTCTCTAT
>Ga0194039_1001537_pt1 | contig 12287 bp, 11 predicted proteins | sample JunL228m_MetaG_FD_148679 | JGI IMG/M metagenome (GOLD analysis project Ga0194039, IMG submission 148679) | Anoxic zone freshwater microbial communities from boreal shield lake in IISD Experimental Lakes Area, Ontario, Canada - Jun2016-L227-8m | ecosystem: Environmental > Aquatic > Freshwater >...
TATCCCTGAGCCCCACCCAGAAAGATCCGCGTCCCCAAACCGATGGTCTTGTAGTTGGGATCGTTGAAAAGGGGGCTCAATTGGCCCGCAGTCGCATAGTTGGCATTGGCCATGCGGGGCCGGAGCATTCCCATGTAGGTATAAATCGTCTTGTCGGACATGTTTACAGCACAACTGTAATTCTGATAAGCGTTCCGGGGATTGAAAAGGATGGCGTCCCGCATGTCGAAAAGGGTCATGTTCTTCTCTTGCTTACGGGCGGGATAACAGTCCGTTCCGTAACCCTCCATCCGCAGCCGGATTACATTGCCCGCCACGAGATCTTCGATTACATGTCCCCCACCATAGTGAAATTCGCCCGGATAGACGCTGTTGAGAGGATCCCCTTCGGCGACTTCCGTCGCCCCGATATAACAATCGACGGCGGCGACGCCCCCATAGGCGAGGACGTCATTGAGCCAAACACGGGAGGCCTTGATCTTGGGGGAGGTATGACCGAAATTCAGAAAAGCCCCCGAAGAACACATGGGGCTGAATGTCCCTGTCGTTACGACATCCACCCGACGGGCCGCTTCCACGTCTCCATGGCGTTCCACCACATCGATCATTTCTTCGGCGGTCATCACTACTGCCTTACCCTGCCGGATCTTTTCGTTAATTTCCTGGTAGGTTTTGCTCACCTTGTATTTTTTCATCAGTTTAACCTCTTGAACGGGGTCAGGCTTACTTATTGACATTTATGCTAAATGTCAATAAGTAAGCCTGACCCAGGACCTTCTAAAGTCTGACCCCATTTATCACGTATGGCCGAAACCACCTTGTCCTCTTACGGTTTTATCCAGGGTTTCCTGCCGTCGCCATTGCCCCCGGCAAACATGGTGAATAACCATCTGGGCCATGCGATCGCCCCGCCTTACGACAAAAGATTTCTCGCCGTGATTGATCATAAGCAGCTTTATCTCTCCCCGGTAGTCGGCATCGATCGTCCCCGGAGAATTGACGAGGGTAACTCCATGCTTCAGGGCCAGACCGCTCCGGGGTCTGATCTGGGCCTCATAGCCGACAGGAAGGGCAATGGCCACCCCGGTGGGTATCACCTCCCGACAGCCCGGCAGGACCGTGATCTCCTGATCGACGGCGGCGCAAATATCCATGCCGGCGGACTGCTCCGTCATATACCGGGGCAGCGGCAGGTCGTCGCATCCCGGCAATTGTAAAATTGCTATTTCGACCTCGTCAATCATGACACCCTTACCCGTTTAAGATGTGCAAGGTCAGATCCTTTTCAGATACGGGACCGATGGCGGCAATCGATATGGTACTGGGATTGAACATCTCCTGCGCCAGCTCCTGAATATGCTCATGGGTAACGGCGTCGATCTTCGTCACGACATCTTCCGGGGAAACGTGCTGACCATAGCAGATTTCGTTTTTGGCCAGCCTGGTCATGCGGTTGTCCGTGCTTTCCATGGAAAGAAGAAAATTTCCCTTAATGAGTTCCTTCGCCCCATGAAGCTCTTTTGCCGTCAAGGGCTGCTTGGCCATGCGCATCAGTTCATCGAGAATCAGTCCTAGGACTTCCCGGACTTCTCCTTTACCCGTGCCCACATACACGGCCAGCATGCCCGTGTCGATATAGGGGGTCAGATAGGAATGAATGGCGTAGGCAAGTCCCCTTTTTTCCCGAATTTCCTGAAAGAGCCTGGAACTCATGCTCCCTCCGAGGACGGCATTCATCAGGAAACTGGCGTGACGGCTTTCGCTGACCGAAGAAGGGGCGAGGGTCCCAATCATCATGTGGACCTGTTCGAGATCCTTTTCCAGAACGGTAATACTTGAGGAAACAGCAGCGGGCAGGGCGAAGGTTATTTTCTCCCCATGTTCCCCCATGTCCCCGAAGGCCTTTTCCACGAGTTCCACGAGCAGCTCATGCTTCAGGTGACCGGCTGCCGTAAGAACGACATTCCGGCCCCGGTAACGGCTACGGAAAAACTGCAGCAGCGAGTCTCTGGTAAAACCCTCGACCCGTTCCCTGGTACCGAGCACCTGCATAGCCAAGTGATGGTCATTCCAGAAATTGGCCTCGAAAAAATCGTGAATATAGTCGTCGGGAGAGTCCTCCAACATGCTGATTTCCTGGAGTACTACGGACTTCTCTTTTGTGATTTCGTCTGCATCAAACCGGGAATGGTTGAAAATATCGGCAAGAAGATCTATCGCGAGGGCCAGATGGTAATCGGGAATCTTGATATAGAAAGCGGTCAGCTCCTTACTCGTGAAGGCGTTCATGACGCCGCCGACGGAGTCGATCGTGGCGGCGATATCGAAAGCCGTTCTCCTCTCCGTCCCCTTGAAGAGCATATGTTCGATAAAATGGGCGGACCCGTTGGTCTGGTCGTCTTCGTAACGGGAGCCGCATTCTACCCAGATTCCGATGGAGATCGAGCGGACGTGCTCGATCTCTTCGGAGATAATGCGCATTCCATTGTCAAGACTCGTCTTATGATACATCCGCCCCCAGCGCTTCCTTCCTGCTCAGGCGGATCTTGCCCTGCTTGTCGATTTCGATGACCTTGACCATGATCACATCCCCTTCGTTGACGACATCCGTCACCTTGTTGACCCTATCCTTGGCCAACTGGGAAATGTGGACCAGCCCTTCCGTACCCGGAATGATTTCAACAAAGGCTCCGAAGTCAACAACTTTTTTGACGGTTCCGCTGTAGATCTTGCCGATTTCCGCTTCCTCGGTAAGCCATTTTACCATGGCCACCGCCCGGGCCGCCGCTTCGGCGTCGCTGGAGGCGATGGTGACCGTACCGTCGTCTTCAACATCGATGGTTACCCCTGTCTCGCTGACAATCTGGCGAATGTTCTTACCGCCGCTGCCGATAACATCCCGGACCTTTTCCGGTCTTACCTTTACCGTGGTAATGCGGGGGGCGTAAAGAGATATATCGGCGCGAGGTTCGGAGAGCGTCAGAAGCATCTTGTCGATAATGTGGATCCTTCCCTCCCGGGCCTGCATCAGCGCGCGCTTCAGGATGTCCTCCGTCAGATTGTCGACTTTGATGTCCATCTGCATGGCCGTGACGCCTTCCTTTGTTCCACAGACCTTGAAGTCCATATCCCCGGCATGGTCTTCATCGCCCAGGATATCGGAGAGGATGACCACCTCGTCGCCCTCACTGAGGAGACCCATGGCAATGCCGCCCACGGGCGCTTTAATGGGTACCCCGCCGTCCATGAGGGATAGACAGCCGCCGCAGACCGTCGCCATTGAAGACGAGCCATTGGAGGAAAGAATTTCTGAAACAATACGAATCGTATAAGGAAACACATCCGCTGCGGGCAAAACCGGGGCCAGCGCCCTTCTCGCCAGATTTCCATGCCCGATCTCCCGCCTTCCGGGGCTTCCGATCCGCTTTGCTTCTCCCACCGAATAGGGTGGAAAATTGTAATGGAGGATGAAGGATCGCCGCTCCTCGCCGCCGATAAAATCGATCCGTTGCTCATCAGAAGACGTACCGAGAGTCATGGCGGCAAGGGCCTGTGTTTCGCCCCGGTTGAAGAGGGCTGAACCATGCACCCTGGGAAGCAGGCCAACCTCCGAAGAAATGGGCCGGATATCGGTAAAAGAACGGCCGTCAATGCGCCGCTTATCCTGCAGGATCTTCTCTCTGAGGATCTTTCTGTCCAGGCTTTCAAATATACGTCCCACCACCGGAACCAGGGCGGCGTCTTCTCCGGCGCAGACTTTCTTGGCTTGATCCCGAAGCTGATCCAGCTTGTCGTATCTCTCCAATTTGCGAACGGTCTCATAGGCCTCCTGAATGCCGGCCGTCACTGTATCGGCTACTTTTTTTATAAGCGCTTCGTCCACAGCGACTTCCGCCAGGTTTCTTTTCGCCTTCCCGATGGCCAGACGCATCCGATCCTGCAATTCGATGATGGGACGCAACGCCTCCAGACCGGCATTGATGGCGGCAACCAGGTCATCCTCGGCAACCTCGTTTGCCTCACCTTCCAGCATGACCAGGTTGACATCAAATTCTCTGCCCTGCGTGCCGGGGGTTATTTTCCTCCCTGTGAGGAAGATGTTGAAGTCGCTTTCTTTCAATGCTTCTGCGGAAGGGTTACAGACCAACCGACCATCGATCCTCCCTACCCGGACACCCGCTATCGGTCCCTTGAAGGGAACATTCGACATCTCGAGCGCCGCTGACGCGCCAATCATTGCCGCCACACCCGCGTCGTTCTCCGTGTCCAGGGAAAGGACGTTGGCCACAATCTGGGTCTCGTAGTAATAACCCTTGGGAATAAGCGGGCGGATCGACCGGTCGATCATGCGCGAGGTCAGGATTTCCCTTTCATTGGGCCGCCCTTCCCGTTTAAAGAAACCGCCGGGGATCTTCCCCACTGCATAGGTCAGTTCCTGATAATCAACCGTCAAGGGGAGAAAATCAAGTCCCTCCCGTGCGGTTTTCAGGGATACGAGCGTAACGAGCACCACCGTATCCCCATAGGTTACCAATGCGGCCCCATCAGCCTGTTCCGCCAGGTAATTGGCCTTTATCGACAGATTTCTTCCCGCAAATTCGCCCTCAAATATTTCTTTCATCTAATTTGTTATCCTCTCTGTAATGCTATTTTCTAAGGCCAAGACGCTGGATCACGGCTCGGTAACGTTCGACATCTTTTTTCTTGACATAATCCAGAAGTCGCCTTCTCTGACCAACAAGTTTCAACAGACCCCGCCGCGAATGATGGTCCTTCTTATGGACCTTGAAGTGCTCGGTGAGATATTCAATCCTCGCACTGAGCAAGGCAATCTGGACCTCCGGGGACCCGGTGTCTTTTTCGTGCAACTTGTATTGAGAAATAATTCCTTGTCTTTTTTCTGTATCTAACACTTTTATTCCTCCCTCTTTAACTGGTTATCTATATTTTAATTTTCGTTGAATACCCTTAACAGTCTCATGACGGGGACGTCATTTTGAAGACCCGCCAGCTCCCGGCTCCCGTAAAGAAGCTCCGCTATCGCCACGAGTTCACCATGACTACCGGTTAACTTTACCATATCTCCCGAATCAAGAAAAGGAATATCATCACGACGATTTACCATTTCCGCACGGGGGTGCACGCCATCCTTGATTCTTTTCACCCAGGGGTCCTCCGGCACAATGGTCCTCATGTCCGGAAGCAACTCCGCCAGGGGAATGAGGCTGGCGCGGACCCGGTCATCATTCCCCTGCCTATCTTTCTGGTCCATGACAATCGCCGCCGCCTCGGAAAAAATACCGCTGCGGGTCCTCCGCAACCCGGCAACACAGGCCCCGCAACCGAGGAGGTCGCCGACATCGGCGCATAAAGAACGGACATATGTTCCCCCCGAACAGGACATGCGAAACGTCACATAGGGTAGCGATATTTCTTCAACCGTCAAATGGGAGATCTCCACCATCCGCGGTGGCGGATCGACAATGATCCCCTTCCTCGCCCACTTATACAGGGCTCTGCCTTGTACCTTGACGGCCGAATAGCGGGGGGGAATCTGTTCGCTCCGGCCCAGAAATCCCTGTAGGGCATTCTCGACGCTCTGGTCGGTGACCTGCGGTTCCTTTTCTTCCAGCACCTCGCCCTCGATATCCAGGGTATCCGTGCGGACACCGAGGAGCATAGAAACCAGATAGTCCTTGGTTACCGACACCAGGAAAGGGACAAGTTTCGTCGCCTCGCCGATGCATACGGGCAGAACACCGGTCGCTAAAGGATCCAGCGTCCCCGTGTGACCTGCCTTTTTTACCCCCGCGACCTTTCGGACACCCAGGACAACATCATGGGATGTCATGCCTGGGCGCTTGTCGATAACAACTACCCCGTTCATTTCCAGGCCGATGTGCAAATAACCTCCAGGAGCCGTTTCTTTATGGTGTCAATATTTCCTTCAATCCGGCAGCCTGACGCATTGACATGCCCGCCGCCGCCGAACACTCTCGCTACCCGCTCGACGTTGGTCACACCCTTGGAGCGCAGGCTGATCTTGAAATTTCTGTCCGGCAGTTCCGTATATAGAATTGATATTTCCACGCCCGCGATGGATCTTGGCAAATCGACAAGGCCCTCGGAATGCTCCCAGAGGGCGCCCGTTTCTTCAAAATCTTTAAGAAAGATAGCCAGCGAGCCGACCCGATCCCGGCAATCAAAGCTCAGTGTCTGCATGACCTTCGCCAACAAACGAATTTTGGCCATGGGAAAGCTCTCATAAATATTTTCTGATATCCACTGGGGATCGGCGCCGCTTTCGACCAGATGACCGGCCGCAATAAAGGTGCCTTTCCCCGTGTTGCCATAATGGAAATCACCGGTATCGGTGATAATTGCCGTATAAAGATTCGTGGCCATCTCGGGGGTGATAGTCGTTTTCATCGCCATCAGGAGGCGGAAAACCAGCTCTCCTGTGGAACTTGCCGAAGGATCAATTAATCTGACCTCGCAGAAACCGCCATTGGAAACATGATGGTCAATATTCACCAGCGTCTTGACGGCCCCTATCCGGGGGGCTTCATCCCCTACCCGCTCCAGTTCACTGCAATCGAGAATGATGGCAACCTCAAAAGAATCCGGCGGGGGAAGGGTATTACGGATAATCTCCGCTCCGGGAAGGAAATGGAAATTATCGGGCGTCTTGTCCTGATTATAGATGGCGACGTCTTTCCCGAGACCTTTAAGGAGGAAATAAACGGCCAGCTCCGAACCGAGGGCGTCACCATCTAACTTGACGTGAGCCGTGATGAGAAATTTTTGATGACGATTAATGATGTCAGCTATCTTTTGGATCATCCGCAACCTCTTGTTCATGTATCCGGGCAAAAATCGTGTCGATGCGGCTTCCGTACGCAAAGGACGGATCGACGTAAAAAATAATCTCCGGGACGTAACGCAACTCCAGGCGTTTACCAAGTTCTCTTCTCAAAAAACCGGTCGCCTTTTCGAGCGCCTTCTGAGTCTCGGGGCGGCAGGTATCCTGCCCCATCTCGACAAAGTAGATCCTGGCCGTCCGCAGATCATCGCTAAGTTTCACCCCGGTAATGGTCATCTGCTTAATTCTCGGATCGGCGACTTCCCTGGTCAGGATATCGGAGACCTCACTCATGATGCGCTCCGCCACTCGCTGCGCTCTTTTAAAAGTCGCCATATTTATCCGCCCCTTCAGACTGCATGTCTTGCCACTCTGAATAACTGGTTATTTCCAGATTCGAACCGATGACCTGGGCAATGCCCATCTCTTCAATATAGTTGAATATATGATCAACTTTCGCATTAATATAGCGCCGGTCGTTTCCGACCACACAAAACCCGATCTTCGCCTTCTTCCATGAATCATTGTCTCCAACTTCGGCGATGGAGACATTGAAGGCGTTCTGCGTCCGTTTCAGGATCTTGGTTAAAACGGATCTTTTTTCTTTGAGGGACCTGCATTCCGGAATCCAGAGGTCCACGAGCCCGGCGCCTACTACCATTGATAATTTTATAGTTTTCTGTCCACTTGCTCGTTTATATACGCCTCCAGGATGTCCCCTTCTCGGAGGTCATTATAGTTCTCCATCCCTATACCACATTCGTAACCCGTCGCGACTTCTCTGGCATCATCCTTCGCCCGCTTCAGGGAAGCAATTTTCCCATCATATACAACAACGCCTTCCCGCACAAGTTTGAGATTGGCACTCCGGGCAATCTTACCGTCCGTGACGTAACATCCCGCAATCGTCCCGACCTTGGGTATTTTAAACAATTGCCTTACTTCGGCCCGCCCCTGGACAACTTCCTTGTATATCGGATCGAGAAGCCCTTCCATAGCCGCACGGACATCCTCGATGACATTGTAAATGATATCATAAAGTTTTATCTCGACGCCCTCCTGTTCGGCCACTTCGACCACCCGGCTATCCGGCCTCACATTGAAACCGATGACAATGGCATTGGCTGAAGACGCGAGCATGACGTCCGTTTCCGTGATTGCTCCCGTCGAGCTGTGAATGACTTTCAGCTTCACATCTGCGGTGCTCAACTTGTTCAATGCCTCGGCAATGGCTTCCATGGACCCCTGGACATCAGCCTTGATGATCACGTTGAAATCCTTCACACCCTCCTTGATCTTCTGATAGAGCTGTTCCAGGGTAATCTTTGACGTTGAAGAAAGTTCCTTCTCCCTTTCCTTTCTCGTCCAGTAATCGGCGATGTTGCGCGCCTTCTTTTCGTCCTCGACACAGAGGAATTCCGCACCTACCTGGGGGACGTTTGAAAACCCGATTACCTCCACCGGCATCGAGGGTCCGGCCTCCTTAACCCGCTTTCCCCGGTCATTAATCATGGCGCGCACCCGTCCATACTCCGTTTTCGATGCAAAGGCGTCGCCTTCCCGGAGGGTTCCCTCCTGAATGAGAACCGTCGCCACTGGCCCCCTTCCCTTATCCAGTTTCGATTCAATGATAACCCCTTTTGCCGGTCTTTCCGGATCAGCCTGAAGTTCCAAGATATCGGCCTGCAGCAGGATCATTTCGAGAAGGGCATCAATGCCCAGCTTCTGTTTGGCCGAAACCTCACAAAAAATGGTCTCGCCTCCCCATTCCTCAGAAACGAGATTATATTCTGTGAGGCCTTGTTTGATCCGCTGCGGATCCGCATTGGGCTTGTCCATCTTGTTGATGGCCACAATAATCGGGACGCCCGCCGCGCGGGAGTGGTTGATGGCCTCTATGGTCTGCCCCATTACTCCATCATCCGCCGCTACCACCAGCACTACCACATCCGTCACCTGTGCACCTCGGGCGCGCATGGCAGTAAAGGCCTCATGGCCGGGGGTATCAAGAAAAACGATGTCCCTATCTTTGATATGGACATGATAGGCGCCAATGGCCTGGGTTATCCCGCCGGCTTCACCCTCGATCACTTTTGTTTCCCGGATCGCATCGAGAAGAGACGTTTTACCGTGATCGACGTGGCCCATGATAGTAACAACCGGCGCTCGTGGTTGCAGGTTACGGGAACCCGGATCATCATGCTGAAAGGTATCTTCGAATTCGCCGCTGGCAGATTCCACCTGATAACCAAATTCCGCAGAGATAAGCGTCGCCGTGTCAAAATCAAGGGACTGGTTAATGGTCACCATCAATCCCAACCCGATGAGTTTGTTGATGACTTCACTGGCCTTTACGCCCATCTTCTTGGCTAAATCACCAGCGGTAATCGTCTCGGAAATTTTGAGCCTCCGTTTACTGGCCTTAGGTACGGTAATGACTGTTTTTTGAAGCTTCACGACCCCGGCTTTTTTCTCATCCCGCCAGCGGGAGCTCCTCTCATCCCGATCAAGTTCTTTAATCTTTCCCTTTCGATCGACAGCCTTTTTGATTAAGGCCTTATTGCGGGGAAACGGATCAGAGATCACCACTTCTAACGGTTTTTTTCCCCTCTTTTTGTCCTTATCAGGTTCCCATTTCACCGGTTTTTTCGTGCCCTCCGGGGGCGCCACGTCCCTGCCTACAACTACGTCCGCTCTTCTGGGTACAGGTTTTCTCTGGGCACCAGCCCCTGCCGGTTCCTGTGGCTTACGAGGTGCTGTAATCCGGTTTATTTCTCTTTTTATCGGTTTGGGGGCTACAGGCAGCGGAGTAACCGGGGGGGCTGATTGCATAACCGGCTTGCCGACGACAGGTTCAGCCCTTTCTACCACGGGGGTGCCGCTCGCAACGGAGGCCGGCGGCGGAGGCTCTTGAGAAATCGGGGGCGATACAACCTTCACTTCAGCAATCTTGTCTTCGGTAGGCTTCACTTCGGCAGGCCTCTGGCTAACTTCGACAGGAACAGCGCCCCCCTTTACAGGTTCAACAGTGGGCTGTGATATAGGTTTCCCCTTGACTTCCACTGTTTCCCCCGCCACGGGAAGGGGTTCTTCAACCGGTGCAGGCGCTTCCTCTTCAACCTCGGTGCGTACCGCTCTTCTTCTAATGACCGTAGATTTGACCCGCTTCTCGACCACCTCATGGGGTTCAGCAGCAGAATAATCCCTTTTTATCCTCTCTACCTCGCTGTCTTCGAGGGTACTTGAGTGGGACTTCACCGTAATACCCATTTTTTCCAGACGTGCGATCAAGTCTTTGTTATCGACCCCTAATTCCCTGGCCAATTCGTAAACTCTCATTTTTGACATGCTGATTCCCTCGCTAAAGCGTACTCAAACCTTGAGCTTTTAGATAAGTAGCATTAAACTTTTTAGATACGTTCATTATTTACAGATTATCACTCCCCAGCGACCGCGGCTTCCTCAATCATCCGCGTCGCCACTTGTATCCAGCTCTCGGCCTGCTCTCTGCTCACCCCGGGAACCGTCATGACCGTTTCCACGTCCACTGCGGCGATCAAGGCCAGGCTCGTGATTCCTTCCTTGAGAAGGCCCTCGGCAATCGCTTCACTCATGTCCGGCAGGACCATCAGGTCGGTACGGCTGTCTTCCTCCTGCTGAGCTGAAGAAGACTCACTCTTGACATCGATTTTCCAGCCTGTCAGCTTGACCGCCAAACGAACATTCTGTCCATTTCTGCCGATTGCCAATGAAAGCTGGTCATCGGGAACAATGACCTCCATGCACCGATTTTCCTCATCAATGAGCACACGATCCACCTTGGCAGGCGACAAGGCTGCGTAGACATACTTGGCGGGATCATCGGAAAAGGGAACAATATCAATCTTTTCTCCCCGCAGTTCCTGGACCACGCTCTGGACCCGGGAGCCCCTCATACCTACACAGGCGCCGACCGGATCGATATCTTTATCCCTGCTCTTAACGGCAATCTTTGCCCGCTTTCCCGGTTCTCTGGCAATACTGATAATCTCAATCAACCCCTCTGATATTTCCGGAACCTCCACTTCGAAAAGGGCTTTCAAAAACGCCGGATGGGTCCTGGAAAGGATAATCTGCGGCCCCTTGGATATCCTCTTGACATCACAGATAAATGAACGGATCCTCTCGCCACGTTTGTAGACTTCCCGGAAGATTTGCTCCGACACGGGGATAACGCCTTCCGAGCGGCCAAGATTGACGATGATGCTGCCACCTTCAAATCTCTGGACGAAGCCATTGACGAGCTGCATCTTGCGGTCCTTGTATTCCTCATATATATTGTCGCGTTCGGCATCCTTAACGCGCTGGATGATAATCTGCTTGGCCGTCTGAACGGCAATACGGCCAAAGGTAGACGTGTCAACCTTCATACCCAGGCTGTCTCCAGGTTCCACTTCCTCATCCATATTCCTCGCCTCGGCCGTGGATATTTGCATATCCGGATCCGTTACCTTTTCTTCCACCGTTTTGAATTGAAATACCTCAATTTCTCCGGCCTCTTCGTTATAGTGGGACTCGATTTCGACGTTGGGTCCCATTTTCTTTCTTGCAGCATTCAGCATGGCCGCCTCGAGGGCTTCGATAATGATCTCCTTCTCGATTCCCCTGTCCTTGCTCATCTGCTCGACCAGCCGTTTCAGCTCCGAAAACATGCCCTCTTCCTCCATTCATCACTGTTATGATGATTTTTCTCAAATTATCTATGATCCAATAAGCCTTCAAGGTGGGCCTTGACCACCGCTTCCCTGGGAACAGTATAAATATTTCCCGCCAACTCCAGAATAATCGTCTTTTTTCCGTCTTCACCTATCCGGTAATCTTTCAGGAGGCCCTTGAAATTCCTTATGCCGTCAATTTTATATTCCGTCTGGATGATCACCCGGCGCCCGAGGAACCTGATAAAATCATTATCCTTAACCAAGGGTCGGTCCAGACCGGGAGAAGATATTTCCAGTGTATAGGCTTCAGGAGGAACATCGTTCACGTCGAGGAGGTCGCCTACATGGTCACTGACCAAGGCGCAATCATCAATGGTCACTCCCCCGTCCCTGTCGATGTAAAGGCGCACAACCCAACGTGATTTCATCTGTATGCACTCTACGCAGACAAGCTCCAACCCCTCCGATTGAATCGCGGGCTCTGCTATTTCCCAGATACGGTTTTCGTAAATTTTTTTTAAAAAGCCCATTCTATGCAGAAAAAAAAAGTGGGCAAAAGCCCACTCGTCAGAAATTCAACGATGATGTTGATTCCCAGCTAACACAACTTCAAGGTAAATGCAAGCAAAAATCAAGGGCTTTCCGGGAGGTAAAAATGGAGCGGGCGACCGGGATCGAACCGGCGACGTCCAGCTTGGGAAGCTGACATTCTACCGCTGAATTACGCC
>Ga0194039_1001545_pt1 | contig 12259 bp, 15 predicted proteins | sample JunL228m_MetaG_FD_148679 | JGI IMG/M metagenome (GOLD analysis project Ga0194039, IMG submission 148679) | Anoxic zone freshwater microbial communities from boreal shield lake in IISD Experimental Lakes Area, Ontario, Canada - Jun2016-L227-8m | ecosystem: Environmental > Aquatic > Freshwater >...
AATTTAAAGAGTTCAAAACAAAAATAGAGAAGTTATATAAAAAAGCAGATTCTGACATTAGATTAGACAAACCTAAAAAGAAAAAGTCAAAACTTGAAAAATACAATGAGAGCAAAAATAAGATTAATAACTCAGCAGAATAAATGGTATTGTGGACCAGCATCGGTAAAAATGGTTTTAGACAGTTATGGGATTCTAAAAACACAAAGGGAGATTGGAAAAGTTTTAAGTGCAACAAAAGAAGATGGGTGCGATATTCCTAATAATTTGGGAGCATTTGAAACATTTGGAGTTAAAGCCAAATACAAAAAAAATTCTTCATTGAAAATAGTTGGAGAACTAATTAAAAAGGGCATCTATCCCATTCTATATTGGAATAGAAAAAATTCTGGAGGGCATTATTCTGTCTTCACAGGAATAGATGAAAAAAGAGTTTACATTGCAGATCCGGGGAACACCAAAAGAATTATAAGTTTCACACGTGAAAGATTTTTGGAAAGATGGAAAGATCCTGAAAATCACAAAGATAAACACGAAATAATAGTTATCACGTATCCTTAGCGAACTTTGTTCGTTTTGGAGGCGAAGGCATCCTTAGTATATCGGTAGTATGAAGCCTTCCCAAGAACTGCATGGCAGTCCATGTTTCCTAACGGAAAAAGGCTTAGAGCCGGGTTCAATTCCCGGAGGGTGCATTTTGCGAAACTCTGAAAGAGTTCGCAAGGCAACGAGCGAGATAATTGTCGAGTTGCCGCTATCGGACTTTTTCGACCGAACTATGAGTTCGGAATTATACGAAAAAAGTCCTTTCGTTTCTTTTTGCGAAACGCAAATTGCGAGCAGTAGGGTGTATTTTATTTTATACAAGCTTTCACAAATCCACTAAATAGCGGGGCAGGAGTCAATAAAGAGCTTTTGAATTCCGGATGTGCTTGAGTGGCAACAAAAAAGGGATGATTTTCTAACTCAATGAATTCGACTAACCGATTATCTGGGCTAAGTCCTGAAATAACTAGCCCTTTCTCTTGTAATATCTGGTGATAAGCAGGGTTAACTTCATATCTATGTCTATGTCTCTCAAATACTTCGGATGAGTTATACAATGAATAAACTTTGCTATTTTCCTTTATTAGTGCTTTACAACTTCCAAGTCTCATTGTTCCACCCATGTCAACAACATTTTTCTGAGCATCCATTAGCGTAATTATTTTATTTTCAGTATTTGGATTCATCTCCGTTGAATTAGAATCCGCAAGTCCGCAAACATCTCTCGCATACTCCACGACGGCAGCTTGTAAACCTAAACATATCCCTAAAAATGGAATTTTATTTTCTCTTAAATATTTTATAACTTCTATTTTTCCTTCCCATCCTCTGTTTCCAAAACCTCCTGGGATAATTATTCCATCAAATCCATCAATTGCATCTGCTACCGATTGTTCTGTCTCAATTAATTCGCTATCCAAAAATTTAATTTCTGCGTGTACATCAAAATTAGCTGCTGCGTGCTTTATTGCCTCGACAACGCTCGCGTAGGAATCTCCTAGGGCTGTATATTTTCCGCAAATACCAATTTTAATTTTCTTTTTTGAATCTTTTTCAACCATTCTTCTTGCCAAGATATTCCAAGGTTCTAAAGTGTTTTTACTAATTTTTAAATTAAGCTTTCTCTCAAGTACTTCGACGAAATTTTGTTTTTCTAATTCCTGCGGAATTAAGTAAATAGACTCGACATCTTTTCCCGTAAACACGCAGTCGTTGTCTACATTACAGAACAAAGCAATTTTATTTTTTATTTTTTCATCTAAGTATTCTTCACATCGACAAACAATAATATCTGGCCAGATACCAATTTCATTTAAGAGTTTAACACTCATTTGTGTCGGCTTAGATTTCTGCTCGTTAACTCCTGTTGGTACAGGAACATAAGATAAATGGATAAATGCAACGTTCTCTCGTCCAACGTCATGTGCAAGTTGCCTCACTGCTTCCAAATATAAAGCATTCTCTAAATCTCCCACCGTTCCTCCAATTTCAATGAATAAAACATCTGCGTTTTCCTGTTCTCCAACTTTTTTTATTCTAGATTTAATCTCGTCAGTTACGTGCGGGACAAATTGAACTGTTTTTCCTAAGTATTCTCCATGTCTTTCTTTATCTAAAATGGATTTGAAAATTTTTCCCATTGTAAGATTCCAATTTCCCTTTGAAGAGGTTTGAATAAATCTCTCATAATGTCCAAAATCCATATCGCATTCTGTTCCATCATCTAAAACAAAAACTTCTCCGTGCTCAACAGGATTCATAGTTCCCGGATCAATATTCAAATATCCATCGCACTTCACTGCCGCACATTTGCAATCCGAAGATAAAAGTTTTCCAATAGATGCTGCTAAGACTCCTTTACCTAAACCAGAAATCACACCCCCCGTAACAATAATATATTTTCGCATCAGTCAAAATGAATTTATCTGTTTATAAAACTTCACAGCCAAAAATATATATTCTGAATCCGAAGGGTTATTAAATACTCAAAAGCTGTGATATTATACGCCCAAAACCGATTTATTTTTCTAAAGATTATCGTTTTTGATCTCTTCTGTAAAAATCATTCAATGTAGAATATTGTGGAATTAAATGGTTTACTCTTTCAAAATCTTCTTCGGTCATAGGTCTGCAATTCATGCAGGGCCTATACTCTTGAACAACAGCGTCTTCCAATGTATGAAAGAATACTCTATTTGACTTCTTCATTCTCATTCCAGATTTACAATCTAATCTTCCAAATATTTTTCCTGGACTCCATCCCGCATATTCTCCGGGAGTAGAACTTTCTATAATTTTGCCTTCTTTCAAAATCTTATACATTTTCATTAGAAAGAGTATTGTGGCATCTTTTATTAATCTAACGCTAACATTATTTTATTAACTTCATCCACATTTTTTGTTGATGAGAGCTTATTTCTAATCTCCTTAGCGTTATTCATTCCTTTCGTAAAGTTAATCGCCTGATATTTTATTTGTCTAAAGAATAGTTTGTATTTTTCGGCTAGCTTTAAGTAATCTTCAAATTTAATTTTTTTATTTTTACCGAGTAGTTTATAAAATATTCCCGGATTTCCAATAGCTTCGCGAGCAACCATAATAAAGTCGAAATTTTCTAATAATGTATTTATATTTCTTTCATTAACATTTCCCGAGTATATAATAGGTAAATTTATTTCTTTTTTAATTCTTAAAGCAAACTCTAAATCCGGTTCTCCAGAATACCCTTGTTTTTGTGTTCTAGGATGAATTCCTATCGCATCTACATATTTGCTAGCCATTTTAGCAATTTCTAGAGCCTTCTCAGACTTTCGCAGTTTAATAGTAATTGGTTTTTTTGTACTTTCTCGCATTACTTTTAAGATTTCTTCTATTGCCTTAATGTCTACATGCAAAAATGAACCAAAACCCAACTTTTCTGCCAAAGTAGATGGACAACCAAGATTAAAATCAAATAAAACAACTTTTTTTTCATGTTTTTTAATAAATTCTTTTATTCCTTTAGGCCTTGTACAAAATATTTGTACTGCAGGTTTATCATCGAAAATTATCTTTTGTTTACTCAAAGGGTTTATCATTCCAGTATAAGTCAAAGCACAACCCGCCTTTTTACAGAGAAGCCTGAATACAATATCGTTGGGTTCTAACATCGGAGCCAAAAAAAATCTATTTTTTGGTTTGAACTTTCCTATATTATATTTTAATTCCATTTTACCAAACTCCTCTGGAGTTGGTAAGGCAACAAACGAGTAAAGTTGCCGCTATCGGACTTTTTCGACCAGCTAACTGCTGGAAAGAATGCGAAAAAAGTCCTTTTATAAATCTCATTTTATATTTTAATCCCGTACTTTTGTGCAAGAGCAGTAAGTTCTTCCTTGCTTAATGAACCATTAGTAATACTCTCGTTTAATTTGTTTGGATTCTCACAATATATTCTTGCTTCGCTAAACTTTTTATCAAAATCAGATTTCAACGCAGGTAATGTTTCACACTTTACAGGCACCTCTTTTATTTTTCCAATTGCTATTTTAATAACTGGATTTTTACATGCGCTAGCGACTTCCTTTTCTATTTTTTTAAAACTATTTTCAATCTCATTTAATTGTGTACAGTCTCTTTGTTCAGCTAGCAAACGAGAACTAGTTTCTATTTTTGCACTTTCTTCTGTAACAACCGTGACTACTTTAGAAGCTTGGTAAGCACTAACTCCCAATATAACAAAAATAATAATTATCAAGGCCAAAACTCCCAGCAATATTTTTCCAATCAACCCTTTTTTGTTCTTCATTCCTTAGCTAGAACATTTAGGTTTATAAATCTTAAAGTCCTTAATATTTTATGAAAATTAGTAGTCCTGAGCTAAAAGAAAAGGAAAAATTTCCCGTTGTGTTTACGGGAGAGGGAGCAAATGTTTCTCCACCGTTAATAATTGAAGAAGTCCCTATAAATTCCAAGTCATTGTTGCTAATTGTTGAAGATCCGGACGCAGAAAAAGTTAGCGGACATACTTGGATTCATTGGATTCTATACAATATTCCTGCAGAAAGAACAGTAGAGATTAACAAAAATTCTTATTTAGGCCTTCGGGGAATAAATGACTATGGTAAACTGCAATATGCGGGGCCAATGCCTCCTCGTGCGGGCGGAACCCATCACTATTATTTCAAAGTATTTGCATTAGACTGCGAGTTAGACTTGGGCGAAGGTGTAAATTTGGAAAAAATAAAAAAGAAGATCGACAAACACGTTATAGACAAAGCAGAATTTTATGGGGTTTACTGGAGAGATTAAACGTCTATCGTATACTCATAAACTTTATCATATGGAATATAAATTCCGCAAGTTTCTTCGACAGATAACTTTTCCATTATTTTTCTAAACAATCTAATAGAATTTCCATGTGCCGAAATTGCAACATTAACTTTGTTCTTTTTCATATACTCTTTCAAGAATTTAACAAAGTCCGAGACTCTTTTTTCAACGTCCTTAAAAGATTCTCCCTTTGGCGGTCGCACATCCCAACTTCTATGCCACAGATCATATTTTTCGACTCCAAATTTTTTAACAACTTCTAAATGTGTTCTTCCGTTTAAATTACCATAGTTTCTTTCTCTCATTCTGTCGTCCTCAAAAACATGTAAACACTCTGGATGGAACGCTATAACTTCTTTTAGTGTGTTTTTAGAACGAGAAAGAGAAGTATGAAAGGCAACTTCAAACTTTTTGTTTTTTAGTCTTTCAGCAACAATTTTTGCATCTTCTATTCCTACTGTAGATAATCCTGCGTCAAACCAACCCGTAAATTTGCTATCTCTGTTAAAATCAGTCTGGCCGTGTCTAAAAATATAAATTTTCAACCTACTTTTCATAGAGTTAACAATAAAGAAGACTATAAAAACATTTTTATATCTAGTTATCTTGATTTATTTATGCTACTTATAATAATTGCCATAGTCCTGGTTGTCATGTTCATAATAACTATGTTCATTCATTTTGAGCATAAACTAAAAGCAGTGAAGGCTGTTGCTTTAATCTTAATTCTCTTAATTATCGGAAGCTCAGTTTATACCTGGATAAGGAACGATACTAACGACCTAAATTCTCCGAAAGGAGTTGTTAACTCTATATATATGTATACTGGTTGGATGGGTGAAATAGGGATAAAGCTGGTTTCCACACTCACCGAGAGCTTTAATGCCGTAGGGAATGTGGTAAAAGGAAACGAAACTAGGCAGAATCCCTCAGATGGGAGAAGATAATCTCAACTAGAGATTTTGACGCCTACATCAAGTCTTCCAAGCTCACAAATTTCTTGAACAACTCCTTCGTTTCTAACTGCCTTACAAATAGAAACAAAAGTCCCATATTCTACCACATTTGTCTGATTTGAGTTGTATACTTCGTAATAAGAACAATTTGCAGCAGGGCACCGTATATTTTTCACATTCATAGGAAAAACTTTTCTCACTCTAATGGAAGCAACCGGCCAGAAGTTTTTATAGCTTTTAGATATCGTAGCGAAAGTGATTACTTTATCTTCATCAAGACACATAGTACGCGAAGAATCACAATTCAACTCGGGCATATTGGAAATCGTTTCTACCGAAGATATTGCACTTTCTCGTTGAAGATTATTAAAATTTTCAGCAATTTTTCCAGATTGAATAGACAGAAAGAATAATCCTGCAAAAGTAAAAAATATAAACACAAACAGAATCATAAAAGTCATCTGCATAATCTTCATATCTGCTAATTTATTCATCTCTACCACAGTTTACATCCTCCTTCTCTTAGATTCTTCTTTTCCAAATCGTTTGCTAAATAGTAAACAGATTCCAAATCCTTAGCACTTGCATTTTGCAATATAATTGCAAACTTATCTAAATCAGTTTTTAATAAACTACTGCAGCCACGCATACTCATCAAATCTATTTTTCTAGATAAAATGTCTGCTACTCTAGATGAACGATAAAGTAATCTTTTAACATTACACTCATAAACATTTTTATCAGAAAGCAAAGCTGCATAGATTAAACTTCCAGAATAATAAGTTCGCGTTCCATTTTCATCAGTAATATATCCGAAGTCATAAGCGGAACTACATCTAGACTCGCTACACTCTCCTTTAACAGTAATTTCACATCCACTGGTCCCAAAACAAATTTTCTTCGCACCATCCGAACAGGTGTTATTTCCCTCTTCCAATTGTAGCCCTATATTTGGTACATTCAAACCAGAAACTTCTTCCTCAATTTCCTTAGGTGGAAAAACAAAGCAGTAATCTTCTGTAGACATAAATATTAAATCAGTTACCTTATAGCCAGTATAAAATGGTTTAGAATAAACATAAAAAGTTTTTCCTTCCTGGAAATTTGAAAAAAGATATTTATTGAAGATTTTATATTCTCCAGGATTATCTGTCCAAGCCTGTCCGACGGAAGCCTTCGTCTGAACCGAAATAACATTTTCTCCAAATTTAGAATCGGTATCGCATTCGTTGTTTATTCTTGTGTCTCTCCTAAAAGTAATTCTAGAAGTAGAACCTTCTGCAAATCCTGCCTGTAGCGGATTCGTTATAATATCTAGAGATTTAGCCAGTTCGAATTCTGTTTGTTTTTGTAATCCGCTTCCAGCTTTAACTGCGCCATAAATTGCCAGAAGTAAAATCATTGAACCTGCAACAATTGCAAAAATTAAAACAAAATTAAACTCACCCTTCTTATTTAATTTCATTTTGCCAAACTCCTCGGGAGTTGGCAAGGTTGTTCAAAACAACCGCTATCTTTCTTGGTAACTACGAACAAAGTGAGTAATCTGTTAATCATTTTATAGTAACTCCTCTGTCATAATATCCTTTAACGATTCTTATAGTACTGCCGCCAGAAACATCAAAGCACAAGGGATTTTTAACTTGGGTAGTTTTACTTAGATTTAGATATTTAATCGTCTTGTATGGCATATCGCAGGCTTTCTGCGTAGGTAGGATAAAGGTGTTAGCCGCGTAAACTGCGTACATGCTCAGCTCTTCATAGGCACTATTAGGCCCCGTAACTTTTTCAGTTAAATTAGCAAAACAGAGTTGTTTAATTCCTGGAATATTCACTTCCATTTCAAAATCAGAAGAAGAAGACCTGTAAGCCTCGCCTACCTTGTCTTGAAATGAATCATAAAATGCTCCAACTTGCGTACAGCTCTTGATATTCAAAAAAGCCTTTATACCATATATTGCAGTAAATATAAAAAATAAAATTAAGATAAGTGAGAAGATCCAACCAAAGGACATCCCTATTGCTCCGTCACCCTTTTTATTCAATATGCTTCTCATTTTTTAACTCCTGCTACTGGAAAAGTTCCTTCGTAACCACAGTCTTTACATTTCATAGCATTGTTTGGTAATGCATCGGTCGCCCAAACTTGCCAATTAGAACCTTTGCATTTGGGACAAATATTCTTATTCTTAGCCGTCACTTTATACTCCTAAGAAATTTTCTGTAGGTCTTACAATCAAAGAGCAATCAACCGGTTCAGATCTATATTCGTCTCTACATTTAATAAAATACTTTTTATCAGGGAACCATTCTGTTACGTGTGTTGTTGAATTAGCGTATGGCATTTGAGTTCCTTCACTGAATAAATAATCACAACTTTCAGAGTTGTATACACATTCAGAATTTAATGGAGTTACGAGTTTCAAATATCCTTCTTCTTCGTAAGCTCTAGCAACTACCGGTGCATTTACATCAATACTTACTTTGAATTTTGTCGTCGTATTAGCTACGTTTCCGCCCGCGTCTATACATCTAATGAAATAAGTATGTGTTCCGTCTCCCAAATCTAATCTTTGTGTATGCACTCCGTCTTGTTTGTCGGTATCAAAGAATTGTATAAAACTACTTGGAGAATTAGTTGTAGAATAATAACAAATTGCTTTGTTGTCTTCACATCCAAATAATGTTTCAGCATATAACTCAACTGGTGCAGGCCTAACTGCTCCGTATATTGTCTCATTTGGTCTTACAACCTTTAATTTCAATTGATTGCTTCCCCTTAAATTAAATACATAACTTTCTTTGTTTGTGTTTCTCTTACTTTCATTTACTGTGCCGGAAGGTTGGTCCTTACATCTTACATAGAAGTTTGTTCCATCTCTTGCAATTCCATTTAATTTTGTTACACAAGTATAACTTTCTATCGCATTAATCTCTGCAGGATTTGTGCTACAAGTCATTTCAGTCTTCATTTGTTCATAATCTCTGTCTGTGAAATCCCATCTACACTGTGCTGGCTCATTTACATAAAATTCTACAGTTGCATTTTCAGCGTCTGCAGGAACACATCCTTTATTTTTGATTGAAGTTCCATGAACAACTGGTGCTGTGTTATCTGGAGAAGGATCTACACATAATTTAAGTGCATAATCTGCTTCATTTGCATTTCCTGCAGCATCCTTACATCTTATATAGAACAATAATTCTTTTCCATTCTGTAATGTAATAGATGAATTCTTTATATCTGCAGATGAAGGCAAATTCAAAGACTCAGTATGGTTATAAGAATATAAGTTACTTCCTCCCATGAAAGTTGCCATTCTCGAATAATTTCCTTTAGCTTCAATATCAATCTTACATTGTGAAGGTTCATTCGTTGTGATTGCAAATTTAAGTGGTGTGTAAGCAGGTATACATCCATTAGATTTACTACTCTCGATGTTAAATCCTGCTCCTGGTGGCATTTCTACAACATGAGTATAAGAATATCCTTCAGTTATTTCAGATTCCAATGGTTTAATTACTGGGGGAGAAGAATCTCTTGGATTAATATTTACACATCTTTCTTCCTTAGTTCCTTTGTTCACAATTGCACAAGATTGTCCTAATGATTTACATCTATATTCAGAACATGGAAGTGTTGCATCATTACATAACTCGCAATCTTTTCCACCCTGGGGTGCTTGCCATGGTAAACAAGTAAATGTAACTGTTTCAGTGCTTGTTTTTTCTTTAGACCACATTGCATTATATATTAACCATGCTGATGCTGCGCCAATTGCTGCAGATGTCCAAGGAGAAGATAGCCAGTTTCCACCAATATCTACTTTTTTACTCCCAAGTGTTGCTTCTCCAATTTTTCCGTCAAGCTTTCCATTGATACCGCCCCTCCCTAGAAAAGCATAAGCAGTTTTTCCAATTAAAATTCCTCCAACAATACCTGCAGTCATTGCTGCAACTTCTTGTTTATCTTTAATAAATAAACTTCCTAAAGTCATTGTTAATCCTGCCGCAATTCCTGCCCATTTTAGTCCTTCCATTACTTGTCCAACTCCAAAACTCCAATCAGTTCCGAAAACTTTCATTGTGCCTCTATCTAAAAATTTTCCGTTATTGTTATAGTTAGCTCCGCTAGGGGATACCCACTTTGTAGGATTGCCGGTTGCATCAAATTCAGTAGGTACAGATCCCTCAGGACCTACATATGGTGATTTTCTTAATAAACCATCGCTCCCCTGGACATAAACTTTTCCATTAATTTCTATATAGGCATTTTCTCCCTTATTTGATATTACTCTCCCAATTCCTCCACTGAATGTTTTAGTTTTAGGGTCATATACAAATCCGTCAGGTAATTTATAACTTCCATCTGGGAGCGGTCGAATTTCTTCCCATGTGGTTCCCCCAGACGTGGAAGATAATATCTGGGTCGTTTCTCGCCCGTTATTCCCCACAATTGTTCTGGTTTTATATCCGGTCACTACATCTCCCTGAGTAGTATAACTAACTGCACTCTCTTTATATGCTAATTTACTTGGGTCAATTGTTCCGCCTACTAGAATTTTATTAGTTGATAACTCTCGATCTAAAAGAATGGTATTTCTTCCACTCATTACAAAATATTCCCCCTCCTCATTTTTTGAAAAAGTTTTTACTTGAATATTGTTCTTACCATCATAAACTTGGAATGCATTTTGTACGGTGTATGTTTCTAGTGGTGCCTGAGCTATAATTGTTTCTGCAGTTTGAGCAATAGTTGGTGCACCATATTGGGAAGTTAATGTAGGAATAGTAGTTACTGGTGCTACTTTGTAATCTAGGTTAGTAGAATAAAATCCTTCAGTACTTAGTTTAACATTGGGGGTAGGTGCTCTGTTCGCAGCAGCTTCTTGATTTGCAGTAACTTGCTCTTCTTGGCCAAGAGTTGATACGTCCGTTTGAGGCGTAGTGCTTGCTAATGTCAAGCTCGCAGTTTCCAGGTTATAAAGGCCCCCTATATCACTTGCAGTAAATGTCCTCTGATTGTAAGTTTGCCCACCAGTGACTACCCAAGTGTTCTCTCCGTATTTTTTAATGCTCTCACCATAACCCCTATCTAAAATTGATCCGACGGGTGCGCTTTGTAAATCGTTAACATTAATCGCGCTAACAATCTTTGTCTCACTTCCAATCATATATGCAAAAGCAAATGTAGAAATAATTAACATTAATGCAAAACTTACCGAAGTTATTTTTGCTGTTTTATTCATTTTTTATCTCCTCTATCAATTAACTCAAACAGTAGTTTAATTATCTTTTCAAAATCTTCTTTATTAGAATCTAAAAATTCTTTAGGCACATCTTCTCCATAATAATCTAAACGATTTCTAAAAAATGACATTTGTTGGATTAAATATGCTTCTTTATCTAAAGATGGATTTTCCTTCAAAAAGTAACTAATTAAACACTGGTGATTTTTACTTCTCATTCCAAATTTAAGCATATATGCAGTTAGTAGTTCTTTAATAACTTCATAATAATCTTCTGTAGCAAAATCAACATCATTCAATTCTTTCCTTGCTCGAACAAGTCTTTTTTCTGCTTTCTTTTTTAGAGACTTAATTTTTTCTAAATCAGCATCTACTATTTTAATAAAATCTCTTTCACATAATGTCCAATTCATTATCTCATTTTTCATTTTACTCTAAAACTCCCATATAGCTTAATTCCATTAATTACATTATTAAAAAGATTTTCAGGAAGATTACTAATCTTAATTTCTGTAAAAATCTGTACTGGATGCTTAATAATTTTTTCATACTTTGTAAAATCTAGTTCTTTTTTAATTACAGTTTCAACAAACAAATCTATATCGCTTTCTTTATCTGATTCGCCCTTTCTTATGCTTCCAAATAAGATTATACAAGAAGGATTAAGTTCTTCTATTATAAATTCAATCAATCCAGAACCAACAACTTCCTCAATAAAATAATTTGATTTTTTTATTTTAAAAAGCAAAGAATATTTATCTAAAAGCTTTAATTTTTTCATTTCTTTCAAATATTCTGAAATTGTGGCTCTTGGAAGTTTTGTTTGTTTCTCTATTTCTCTTACTGTAAAATCTTTCTGCGGATTCTCATAAATTAATTCCATTATCTTGTCCAGTTTTTCGGACTTAAGTCCAGTTTTTCGGACAGATTTTTTACTTACCATTTTTTAAGCATACCATTTTTTGATATCTTTAAATAATTTAGTTACTTTTTTATTTCTCATCTTGAAAACCACGCTCTTATTTTATTTACTATTTTTTGAAAATTATTTAAATCTGTCTTCTCGATAGTCCCGCCAACAATTGCATTTCCAGTTATTGAACCTGCCCCAGAATTTCCAGTTGCAACAAATTCTTCACTAGCCGCAGATTCGACTCTTTTCAAAGAATCAAGATTCATTTTTTGTTTGATATATTC